>JAEEGL011331709.1_pt1 | contig 10539 bp, 8 predicted proteins | sample 9134231 | NCBI WGS metagenome assembly JAEEGL01 (sample SAMN16246548, study PRJNA631951) | gut metagenome | biome: gut microbiome; feature: rumen; material: fiber-attached | host: Bos | place: Iran: Karaj | collected 2018-10
TATTTTGATTGAATTATTCATCCAAAGGGTTTACAATATGCCTCGGTCGTTCAGACGACCGGGAACAATAAAACGAAGGTCGGAAAAATGCAGGTCCTTTTACTGCTCATACCTGTCTCTCTCTACGGGCTGGCATGGGTCTTCATGAAAAAATATCAGAGAATGGCGGGCTCGGGAAAGTTCGCGTCTGCTTTTTACAGTATGGTCGGAGGAGGGATATCGTTTGCGGTGCTCTTCTGCATCAGCGGATTCAGCCTCTTCTGGAACTGGCAGACGCTCATATGCGCCATAGTCTTCGGTTGCGGTCTCGCTTTTTACAACGGCTTGAAGGTCAAGGCGGCGTCGCACGGACCGCTTTCGCTGATCTCGATGTCCACGACTTTGGGAGCAGTCATTCTGACTATGCTCTACGGGTTTATATTTTTACACGAGCCTGTAACCGTGCTTAAGATCGTCGCCGTCGTGCTTGTAATCTGCTCGTTCATCCCGATCATCAAAGAGCAGAGAGGCGCGAAAATATCCGCGAAATTCGTTCTGTTCTGCTTTTTGGCATTTTCTGGCAACGGGATCCTCACTGTCGTGAGCAAGATCGCTCAGCAGTACACTCCCGATACAGGTAAAACGGTTGATTTCATCGCGCTGTACTTTTTCTTCTGCTTCATTTCTTCCGCAGGGTTTCTGATGCCTTCGCTAGCGAGAGCAGGTGAGATAGAGAGGCGCCAGGTCTTTTCGATACCCGCGATACTGATCGCCGCGCTCGCCGTAGGTTCGAACACGCTTGCGGCACTTTGCAGTTTTTACCTGTCGTTCAGGTTCGATTCGTCAGTGCAGTTCCCGATATTGAACATCGGAATAATGATCTTCACGACAGTGTCCGCATTCATTATTTACAGGGAGAAACCTGACAGAGTGACGCTCGTCGGACTCGCTCTCGCAACCGCGGCAGTCGTCTGCATTTCACTAAGTTAAAATTTTTGTTGACAAAACAAAAAAGCCAATATATAATAACAAATCGTGACGCGGAGAATGTTTCGCGGACATAAATTATGTGGGATGTTAGCTCAGCTGGTAGAGCACCTGCTTGACGTGCAGGGGGTCAGGGATTCGAGTTCCTTACATCCCACCATTTTTTTACCCCGAAAAGACAGGAAAAGACGAATAATAGTGAGAAACAGCTCGAAATACTCTTCGAAACAGGGACAAAATCGCTCTGAAAGTATGTTCAAAAACTTGCGGAAATGTTGTATAATATAGGCAGAGAAAGACCGAAAAACTGTTTGGAGGATGGATAGTAAAATGAAAAGCAAACTCATCATCAAAATTTTACTGCTTGTCATCGTGGCGGCTCTGGGCATCGGCATGGTGGCCTGCAACAATGATGGCTATGTCGACGTGATCGATCTGCCCGAGGATTACGATCTGAGCCCGCAGGGCAAGATCAAGGTTTCCACGTATTTGAGAACGGGTGCCGACTCTGAAATGGTCCTCGACAAATGGATCAGATCGTACAACGACAGATACCCGAATGTCGTCGTAAAACCGGAGATCATTGCATGGGGCGACTTCCCGACAAAGATAGCTGCAGGCGATATCGGAGACGTTTATTACACGGCAGAATGCGACGTTTACAATTACGCGATCAAAGGAAAAGCAGCCATGCCGCTTGACGCATATATTGACCTGATGAAGATCGATATCACGCAGATCTATACGGGACTTTACGATCTCGGCTGCTACAACGGATACCTCTATATGTGTCCTTCGGACCTGTCGCAGAACGTTCTTTACACAAACGTAACGGCGCTCGAGGAATCGGGACTTTCACGTCCTCCGATCGACTGGTCATGGGAGACATTCAGAGAGTACTGCCGGAGGCTCCAGAGAGTCGAAGCTGACGGAACGTATTCGCAGGTCGGACTCCTTTGGGGACAGGAATTCGGTAACTGCCACATATTCCTTTCCGGTTGGGGCGGCAAATGGTGCGACACTGTCAATAAGAAGGTCTACCTCTATTCAGACGCCAAAGTGCTCGAAGGATATTCCGAGATGATGGATCTCATCGCTAAAGGATATATGTGCGTTAGCGGACTCAGAGGCGAGATCGGAGCTAAATACGCTAACGTGACGAAACCGACGGGATTCGTTTTTACACTCGGAACTTATATCAACAGAGTTCAGCTTTTCGAACAGTATAAAGAAATGGGTGTCAGACTCGACGTCACGAGCTATCCCTGCACGCCTGTCGTAAGAGTTATCAACGGAGGCGCTACCGGATTCATGGCTTACAGTAAAACGAAGAACCCTGACGCTGCCGCGACATTCGCTCTGATGCTTCTCACCGACGAAGGGCAGGAAGCTTACAACGACAGCTTGGGCGGCGGTATCCCGATCACAAAACACAATATCGAAAAGGGCAACTGGAGAATTCCTTACGCGGACGAAGACTTCAACTATGACGCATTCGTCTGCTTCCCGGAAGCCTTCTGTGCAAGCTGGGCAACATGCTTCGTTCCTCCGGAGATCGCAAAGATCCTCGAATCTCACCTTAACGATATCGCGACAAAATATTTCGCTAACGAGATGGATTACAGAGACTGCCTGTCAGCAGCAGAAAAGGCTGTAAACGAGAAATGGGCTACGCTTTACAGCGAGAGCTGACAGATCGTTAAAACGGCGGTTTTTAACAGTTTTTTAGTAAAAAGGAGATGATCGTATGTTATTTTTAACTATCACCGGCTGGCATATCGCTGCGATTGCAGCAGGGGTCGTGCTGCTCATATTAATCCTTGCCAACATAAAAGTCGTTCCGCAGGCGACGGAATGCATCGTTGAAAGGCTCGGAAAATACAGGGCCACCTGGGGAGCGGGACTGCATATCAAATTTCCCTTCATAGAAAAAGTGGTAATGAGGATCACTCTGAAGGAGCAGGTCCTCGACTCGCCGCCGCAGCCCGTTATCACAAAGGATAACGTAACGATGCAGATCGACAGCGTAGTATTCTTCAAGATATTCAACGCAAAGCTTTACACATACGGAGTCGTACAGCCGGTGAACGCACTTGAGAATCTGGCCGCGACGACGCTCAGAAATATCGTAGGAGAACTCGATCTCGACGCGACGCTCACATCGAGAGACACGATAAACGCGAAGCTCACGCAGATCCTTGACGAAGCCACAGACAAATGGGGCATCAAGGTCACGAGAGTCGAACTTAAAAACATCATGCCTCCGAAAGAGATCCAGAGCGCGATGGAAAAACAGATGAAAGCAGAGCGCGACAAGAGGCAGACGATGCTCGAAGCCGAAGCGCACAAAGCTGCTGTTATAACGAGAGCGGAAGGCGACAAGGAAGCCATGGTCCTCGCAGCCGAAGGTGAAAGAGACGCGAGGATCGCGAGAGCGGAAGGTGAAGCGAAAGCCATACTGCTCGCAAAGCAGGCAGAGGCAGACGGACTCAGAGCCATCAAGGAAGCTGAAGCAGACGAGAGCGTTCTCGAACTGAGAAGGATCGAAGCGCTTGTAAAACTCGCCGACGGACGTTCGACAAAGATCATCATCCCTACGGACATTTCGGAATCCGTGAGAAAAAATGTGATATTCGGAGAGACGTGCGGACTGTTCCCGGATCCTCCGGTCGAGCCCGATCCGGTACCGCCTCCGAAGCAGGACGTTTGCTGCGACGACCCGCCTGAAGTAGGAGATCCGCCAAAGCCCTCCAGAAAGCCTCAGACGCCTCCGAAACAATCTACCACTGTCAGATTAAACAATCAGCCTCCGAGGCCGTAGAAGGGCTTCCAGAGGCCTCAAAATCGATTTTGAGGTTCACAAATAAAATAAAAACCTGTCCGACAAGCTCGGGCAGGTTTTTTTGATGATTTTCAGATGATCTTACTCGTACAGCGGGATCTTCTTGATCTCATCCGCGTAATATTTTACGAGGTCGAGATCCGAGCCGGGCATCAGCCTGTGATCCGGGCAGGGGAGGAAACCTCCGAGAGACACGAGGCGTCTGAGCCTCTTAAGCTCTCTGTCAACTGCTTCCTTGTCATTGCGAAAGACTGTTTTGTCCATTCCGCCGACACCTCTCATACCTTTGCCGAATTTTACTCTGGCAGCTTCGAACTGGTCGCCCCATGTGCCTATCTCGATCGGGAACATGACATTCACGCCGTTTTCAAACCACGTGGGGAGCAGTTTCTCTGTGACGCCGTCGCAGTCGAGCGATATCAGATCGATGCCGTATCTGTGACAAAGATCGGTCCTCTTTTTGTAATGCTTTGCGCAAATTTCATCGAAGATCTCGGGGGAGAGCAGCGGACCGCCGTTAAAACAAATATCTTCCCAGTAATGCGCGAAATCGAATTTGGCTCCCGTCGCGAGCACCGCTTCCGCGCATTTGTACTGCATATCGGCATAAGTGTCGACTATATCCGCGAACAGAGTCTCATCCTCGTCGTACATCAGATAACTCATTCCGATGACTGAACACATGTTTCTGATGTCTCCCATCACGCTGCCGAGATGAAGTCCTATCGGCACATCCGTCTTATCGTAAACATTCTCGTTAAAATGTTCCCAGTAATTTCTGTCTATCCTCTCTTCCGAAAACTGCATTTTGGGAAGGTAAAGTTCCTCAAAAGCTTTTCTGTCCTGAAGAAGATAGCTGTCTTCGGACGGTATGGAGACGACGCCGGGTTTTACCCTTTGAATGAGTCCGTATCCGTCGATGATCCTTTTCGTACCGTCAGGGAGTACCTCGATGACCTTCTGCTCAAACTGCGGGAACAGTCCGTTGTTCGCGCCTGTCGTGTGAGCCCAGTTAAAATCCCATCCGATGATCTTGTCGAGTTCCATATCGGCGGGGCCTCCGTCGTACCATTCCTCGGCGAGCCTGCGTGGTATCTTGCCCTGATCTGCCCATTCGTAAAGCAGTTCGTTCCAGTAGCCGAAATGCACCGCGGGCATCCTGTCGGCGTGTTTGAAATTCAGTATGTTTATCGCTCGTTCCCTGTTTTTCATATCAAAAGTACTTTTTGATCAGTATTTGCCCGAAAGGCCGCATGTCCAGCCTCCGTCTACGCTGATCGTCTGTCCCGTCGTATAATTCGCGTCATCGGACGCGAGATAAACAACAAGTCCGGCCTGATCCAGAGGAGCGCCGGGGCGTTTTGCCGCGATGTCGAAGACCATGCTGTCCGGGTTTTCAAAGTTTTTATCGTAATCCTCAAAAGTGACCGTATCCCAGAGGATATTGAGTCCCGATTCCGGCTGCGGAACTGATCCCGGAAGGAGGGCGTTCACTCTGATATTGTATTTCGCATATTCCAGAGCCATCGATTTTGTCAACGCGCTTACGGCGAACTTCGAAGCGACGAATCCGCTCTGTCTCATAAGACCGGTCTGTCCGCAAACGGAACTCGTGAAAATTATGCTTCCTTTATTCTGCCTGATCATCGTCGGAAGCACGAGCTGCGAAAGGTAAAATGTTCCCGATGTGAGGTTCAGATCGATATTTTTGTCGTAAAGCTTCTCGTCGTATTCAGCCAGAGGCTTTCTGTTTCCGAAATTCGCTCCGGCGTTTGCGAAGAGGATATCTATCCTTCCGAAATCGTTGAGGATCCTGTCGACGCCCGCTTTTACCTGCGAGAGGTCTGTCATGTCGATCCTGTCGAAACGGCATTCGGGGACGATCTTTTTGAGCTCTTCTTCTTTTTTCTGTCCCGCTTCGATCTTGGTGCCCCAGAAGATGACGATCGCGCCGCTCTCCGCAAGTCTTGTAGCCGCGGCTCCGCCTATCATGCCGGTACCGCCGGTTACAAGGGCGATCCTGCCTTTTAAGTCTGCCTTCATCGGGTTGTACTCCATATCGTAACCGTATTCGCCGTGATAGATCGAACGGATAGTAGCTGTTTTTCTGTCAACGTTTTTTATCATTTTACTCAAACCTCCGATCAGAAACTTCTTGAATAACCTGCGTTGATTCCGCCGTCTACGGGCAGTACGACTCCGGTTATGTATGACGACGCGTCGCTCGCAAGGAATGTAACGGCGTCCGCGACTTCCTCAGGCGTTCCGGGGCGTCTGATCCCGGCGTGGCTGAATCTCACATCATCGCTCACATCGAGCTTCTTATCGCAGTCAAGAACGCCTATGGCGACCGTATTCGAACGGATGTTGTCGTATTTTGCTTCTGCGCCCCACATACGCGACATGCCGTGAACGCCTGAAGACACGGCTACGCAGATGCTCCTGTCAGCGACGGGGATTATACCTCTGATCGAAACGACATTGACGATCGTTCCCTGTTTTCTCGAAGCCATATCTGCCGCGACGACCTTTGAACTCCTGAGGAGTCCTTTGAGATATTTATCCGTAAAATAGACGAATGTATCAAGATCTATTTCGTGGAGCGGTTTGCCTTCGACATCTGCGTCTTCCACTTCCGACACTGCGTTGTTGACGAGAATATCGATATTTCCGGCTTCACTTACGATCTTTTCCATCGTAGGAATGATGTCGTCCAGTGCCGCGAGATCGATCTCTCTGCAAAGGCATTTTATTCCGTTTGCCTTCATTGCCAACTCAAATTCTTCGCTCTTATAACCTTTTTCATAACACATCACGATCTTTGCGCCGTTCTTTCCGAGCGATTCAGCCATCGCGATATCAAGAGTCCCGGCAGTTCCGACTATCAGTGCCGTACGCTCTTTCAGATCAACGTTTATCATTTCCAAAATCCTCCGTTCAGAATGAATTCTATATCGTCTATTATAGTATACAATACGGTAAAATACAATAACGCAGCGGCCGAAAACCGCTGCGTTAAATGGTTAATAAATGTGATTCGGAACCGTTATTTTACAGTGACGAGCTCCGCGTGCCAGCCTCTCAGCGGAGGCAGTTTTACGAGATAATCAGTGCCTTTGCGCTCGCAGGGGAGTTCGATATCTTCTTCTCCGGGGCGTGAGAGTATGAATTTTTCTCCTGAAGGATCTCTTACGAGAAGCGTATTCTCCTCCGTGTCGCCGATCGATATGCTCTGAAGAGTCGCTCCGACAAAGCGCCCCGAGTCATCTGTTACGGGCATCACAGCGATCTGCTCGCTCTCGAGAATGTAAGCGGGAAGTCCTCCCGTCAGATAGTCGCAAAGTCTCAGTATAGCGAGTCTCTTCGTATAATTGATCAGTTTGCACCACATATTCGTTCCTATCACGGCCCATTTTCCGCCGAGAGATGTCTCACCGGTGATCGATGTTACGGGGGAGTCTTCCGGACACGGATTGCCGTTTCCGTAATCGAAAGTGACTGCGCGCCTTGAAAGCACGCGGCACGATCTGTTTTTTGCGGTGAACAGCTGGAATGAGACAGGCACGAACGCATCGGTCATTCCGATCGTTCCGCAAAGGTCTCCGTTGATCTTATCGTCAGTATATACTTCATAAAACAGCCCGGATGACGGTTTTGCCTCAAAAGGCAGCATATCTCCGTATCCTCTTGCCGCGAGCGTCATTATCGTATTTCCGTCTGTTAAAACATTTGACGAGAGCAGATCTCTGATATCCTCATCGGAAAGCCTGTCTACGACATCGGGATGCAGAATATACGCCTTGAGCCTGTTTTTATAGTATGAAAGGGGCATTCCGGTGACGAAAAGTTCTCGTCCTCTTTCCTTCGGAGAGTTTCCCCACCAAAAAGATTCGCTGTCCGGAACGGCATAATCGGAGAGATTTTTACCCGCGGCGGAAGCTTCGCGCTCGAGGTCTTCTTTCGTTTTGTGAGTCGCGAGATAAACGTCGGGAAAGTAAGCGGGGAACATTCCGGTGAGAGTTCCGCGCTTTCCGAGTTCGCCGATCTTAACCCAGAAAGGCCTGTATTTTTTGAACTCCTCAAACATTCTTTTTCTTACGGGTATCGGTTCGACGCCTTCGCCTACTGCGTGGAAGGAGACTCCGTTGCAGCCGAGAGCCATATTGAACGTAGCTTCGGAGCACATGCCCTGGATGGATTTTCCCTGAGCGAAGAAGCATGTGTTTTCGATCTCCGGTCTTCTCACTGTGACGAAATCAGGCAAAATACTGTTTTGATACGATATAGTTAACACTTTGTCGATCATGCTTCTCGGATCGTGGTCGTTATAAACGAATGCTCCCGAGCGTGACATCACGGGGTTTCCGGTCGCCTCATGCAGTCCGTCGAAAACGTAGCGGAAATCCTCTCCGTTGTAGGCGCCGAGGAAGCAGTTCTCCCATCCTGCTCTGATGTCGGGATTGACCTTTGTCATCTCCTTAGCCATCATATACGCATAGTCCTGCATCGCCTGTCTGTTGAAATCGACGTAGTCTTTGCGCACCTTCGTATCGTAGACGAAACGCCTTCCGATCTCTTCGCGAGTAAAATCGTAACCGAACTTTTTGTTGAATTCTTTTATACAGTTGTCGCAGAAGCAGCCGACGTTTACGATGTTCCTGAATTCGATCCTCAGATCGTCGTCGAGGTACATGCCCCACGGATCTGACTGAGCGAAAAGCTCTGCTACCTTGCGCTGGTATGCGAGGAATTTTTTGCCTCTCGGGCAGAAAGCTCCGGGTGCGGCGAGGCCGTTCAGTCCGACCATTTTTTCGAAATCCTTTGTCACGGGAGTGACAGCCATCTCGGGGCTGTGTCCGAAGTTTGAACCGAATTCCATTACCGGACGGATGCTCGTCTTCTTGATCTCTTTTACAACATCCTTGATGTATTTTGCCCTTTCAGCCTGCTCGGACAGCGGGTAATAGCCGTAGACTCCGAGCCAGATCTCGTCGCAGGCGCCCTTCATCTCGTCGCTTTTCAGCATGTCGAGAATCGTTCTGAAAGTTGTATGCCATGGAGACATTCTGATAACTATCATACCGTTTTACCTCCGAAAAAGATTATTTGGCGGTGCTTTTTATCATTCTTCGCCTTTGTAGAGCAGATTTGTTGCGCTTGCCCAGTACTCGGCGGATCTATTTTTACCTTCTTCGATGAACTTATTGTTGATCTGAATGAGACGTTCCCACTGATACACGTTTTGGTAAGCATTGCCTGTCATTCCGACTTCGATACTGGTCGCATCCGTCTGCTGCGTGAGTCTTCCGAAGCACCACTGTGTTGCGAGCTGAATATCGTTTTTGAGGAGCGTGTCTACAACGTAATTCCAGCATTTCTGCTCTTCTGCTTCTTCGGGGCTTTCCTCGGGTGTGAGGGCGTCCCTTATGTTGTTTGCCGTATAATTTCCCGCGCCGAATTCACCCACGAAGCAAGCGAGCTTGAGCTCCTTGCAAGCGTTTACGAGCATTTCGAATCTGTCAGCGTCTCCGTATTCGTAGACGTGCATACTGGCCGCTCTGAGATATCCGGGGTTGTAATATTTCAGGGAGTCGACCGTCATTTCAAGGTCGTCCTCATATTCCCAGCCGTGGCCGTTTCTGAGAGAATGAGAGTAAGGTCTGGGGCATCCGTCGCCTCCTGATATCATCCTGTAGCTGTCTATTTGGTGTATCGCGTTTCCGATCAGGTCGTAATAGTTGCAGAGCATCTGTGAAGAGTGAAGAGGTCCGTGCTCCGGCCAGAGATCGACGCCGAGGTTGCCTTCGTTTCCGACCTCCCATGCCCAGATCGCGGGGGAGTCTTTGTATCTCGTGACGACTTCCTGCGTGTATTTTATCGAGAGCTTGGTGCCCTCTGCATTGGGATCTCCGAGTTTCGTAAGGTCCTCTCCGCAGTACTCGTAAAATGCTCCTTTATTCCACATCAGTGACGCTATAATGCCTATCTGATATTTTTCCGCCAGTTTTACGAATCTGTCCATTCTCTCGAAATATCTTTCAGGCCTGTCGATATACTGAGGGACTTCATTCGGATAGAAAACTCCCATCATGACCCTGATATAGGGGATCTTGCCTTCATGAAGAACTTCAAAGAACTTTGAGAGTCTGGTTTCCGTGGATCCGCCCAGAGCCATCGTGAAACCTCCGTGCCAGTTCGTCCCGTATCCGTAAAAGATCTGGCCGTTCAGCGTTACCGTTCCGTTCTTTTCTATGTGCAGTCCGTATCCTTCCACCGGATCGTAGACAGGTTCGGCGTTCGGATCGTCAGTGGGGTCATTCTTCGATCCGTTGTTCTTGTTCTGGTTCGCTGAGCAAGCTCCGAAAAGCATCAGAGCCGCAAGTACGAGAGCAGCGATTTTTGCAAAGGTGAGCGCTTTTTTCATTTTTCTGTTCCTTTCATATCGTTTTCGGTTAAATATAATATATCCAAACGGATGTCCGTTTTTTTCAGATCCTGGCATACATCGTGTTCCAGTGGAAAAGCGTTCCCGCGTCAGATTCCGCGAGCTGTTCCTTTTTTACCCTGTACGCCCAGTTGCCCTCGCCGATGCCCGGTCTGTTCATCCTCGTATCCGCTCCGTAACGTAAAATGTCCTGTACGGGGAATATGACCGTATCTGCGTGGCTTGCAAGCATCTCTTTTATTATACCTGAGCACGCCTGCCTGAGGCTGCCGCTTTGGATAGAACA
>JAEEGL011464654.1_pt1 | contig 10539 bp, 9 predicted proteins | sample 9134231 | NCBI WGS metagenome assembly JAEEGL01 (sample SAMN16246548, study PRJNA631951) | gut metagenome | biome: gut microbiome; feature: rumen; material: fiber-attached | host: Bos | place: Iran: Karaj | collected 2018-10
GGAGCCTTCCCTAAATCGTCGGTTTCAAATCAGTCTGTACTTGGAATGACGGCTCCTCTGGTCTGTACAGGTATCGGCAAGGCAATACTGGCCTATATGCCTGAAGATCACATTACCGATCTTCTATCAAAGCCTATAGAAAAATATACAGACAATACGATTACCGATCCTCATAAGCTCAGAGAGGAACTTAACAAAATTAAAAACAACGGGTACAGTGTTGATAACATGGAGCACGAGTATGGTGTAAAGTGTGTGGCTGTACCTGTGCTAAATCACCAGGGACTGGTACTTGGCGCAGTAAGTATTACCGGACCGAGTCTTCGTTTTCCTGCCTCCTCATACAGGAAATATGCTTCAAAGCTTCAGAATGTGGCAGTTCAGATAGGACAGAGTATGCTATGAGATTAGCGCATCAGTACAGCACCTATGCAATAGATAAACTTCCCTGTAGCATGTGTCATGCCTCTGCAGTTCTGCCTGTTACAGAGGATAGGCTTTTATGCGCTTTTTTCGGAGGTTCCTATGAAGGTGAGGCTGATGTCGGAATCTACGTGTGTATTCTCATGAACGGTGTTTACACAAAGCATAGTTTTATAAAGGTTAAAAATGAGGCTCACTGGAATCCTGTTCTGTTCAGCCTTGAAGATGGCAGGATTGCTCTGTTCTTTAAAGTCGGAAACATCATTGCGCAGTGGTCGACATATATATGCTACTCCTCTGATGGAGGAGAGAGCTGGTCTGAGCCTGTAATCCTGGTGGAGGGAGATATAGGGGGAAGAGGTCCTGTCAGAAATCCTCCAATCAGACTGAAGTCAGGAAGAATATTATGTCCTGCATCAAGTGAACAGGGAGAGTGGCATTCCTTTGTGGATATCAGCGATGATAATCTTAAGACTATGGAAAAGAGCGCGGATATCTATGCTTCTCGTGAGCTGAGCACTTCTGGAAAAAGTGTTCTGGAGAAAAAGATTGCGGTAAGTGAACAATCCTATGAGGGACAGGGCATAATCCAGCCAGCCTTATGGGAGGATGCTTTAGGTGTTCACATGCTTCTGCGTTCAACCTTCGGCAGAGTCCTGAGAGCAGACTCTGTGAATGAGGGGCAGAGCTGGTGTAAGCCTTATGCGGTCAATATGCCGAACAACAACAGCGGTATTGCTGCTGTTTACTATGAAGGAACATTATTTCTTGCCTGTAATCCGGTAGAGGGTAACTGGGGAGAGAGAACTCCAATGACATTGTTTACCTCGGAAAACGGAAATGATTTTACTGAAGCTGTGGTGCTGGAGACTCAAAAGGCAGAGTTTTCCTATCCATGTCTGTCGGTTTTTAAGAATTCTCTTTATATAAGCTATACCAGCAAGAGAAAGAACATACGTATACATAAGTACAATTTTGTTTAACAACATTAAGGAGCATATATGCTAAAGACAAAGACTCTGATTGCTGCAGCTGCAGTATCTTTAGGCCTGTTATCTGTATCCTCAGCAGCCTATGCTGCATATCCTGAGAAGGATATTACAGTTGTGATACCTAAGAATCCTGGCGGTGGTACCGATACAACTGCCCGTGGTGTCATCAACATGATGCAGAAGGATTTCAGTGTAAAGTTCTTACCTGTAAACAAGCCTGATGGAAATGGTATTGTCGGTATGGCAGATGTTGCCGCAGCAAAGCCTGACGGATATACCTTAGGTATGGTCACCGTTGAACTGGATATCTTCCCTCATCAGGGCAAGACCAAACTTTCCTATAAGGATTATGAGTCAATTATTGCTCCTATCGCAGCACCTGCTGCATTAATCGTAGCTAAGGATGCTCCTTATAACTCACTGGATGATTTTGTTGATTATCTGAAGAAGCATCCTGGTGAAGTGATGATGGGTAATTCAGGTGTCGGAGCTATCTGGCATATTGCTACCCTGGCTTTTGAAAAGGAATTCGGTGTTAAGGTAAAGCATATTCCTTATCCAAACGGAACTGCTGATATTGCTGCTGCAATGGCTGGAAATCACATTCAGGGTACCCTGGCTGATCCTTCATCCTTCAAGAGCCAGATTGAAGCTGGTAAACTGAAGATTCTAGCTGTTATGTCTGCAGAGCGTACCAAGATGTTCCCAGATGTTCCAACTTTCCGCGAGCTAGGTCATGACATGACCATCCGTGCCTGGGCAACTCTTGTAGCTCCTAAGAATACTCCTAAGGATGTGCTGGATGTACTGCGTGCATCTGCAACCAAGGTTGCAAACTCACCTGAATTTGTTGAGTACTTCTTAAAGCAGGGTATCGATCCAACCAATATTGTCGGTGAAGAAGCCAACAAGATGATGAAGGATGACGATGCAATGTATGCTGAGTTCCTGGCTCAGATTCAGAAAAAATAATTAAATAAAGAAAGATATATACTGATTTCGTACATAAGGAGGTTTGATTCATGAGCACCATGAAAAGCTGCAATTTAATTGTAGCTGCAGTTACACTTGTTATAGGAGCGCTGATTGCATATACCTCCTATGGTTACGGAATCAGTATGACAATGTTTGGACCAGGTGCAGGATTCTGGTCCTTTATTCTAGGTGTTGGGCTAATGGCGGTGGCAGTGCTGATTGTTATTGATACCCTTCACCATTCAGATGAATTTACAGCAATTCAGGTTAAAGTTGGAGAAAAAGCTAATTTACAGGCCTATAAACTGATGGTGCTATCTGGCGTTTTTGTTGTGCTTTTAGAGATATTAGGCTTTTATCTTGATGCTTTCCTCTTTATGTGTGCCTGCATGTATCTTCTGGGAATGCGCAGATCTTCATCAATCATCAGTGTTGCACTGGCATTCTTGGCTTTTATTTATGTGATCTTTTCACTATCGCTGCATATCAATTTACCTTTACCGATTTTCTGGAGCTAGACGATGGATTCGATTATTCAAGCTTTAGGTATTCTCGTTACTTTTGAAAACCTTGGTCTTCTGGCAGTCGGTACTGCAGTCGGTATTTTTGTGGGAGCAATGCCTGGCCTTTCTGTAAATATGGGATTGGCTTTACTGTTTCCTATTACTTTTTCTGTAGGTGGCTGGCACGGCATCATCATGCTTTTAGGCATTTACTGCGGAGCTATCTACGGCGGTTCGATTACCGCAATTCTTTTAAAAACTCCTGGAACTCCAGCCTCGGCTGCCACCACTCTGGACGGATATCCAATGGCAAGAGGCGGTCAGCCGGGAAGAGCACTGGCTATCTCTACAACCGCATCAACCTTTGGCGGTATTTTTTCAACTGTATGTCTGGTACTGTTTGCACCTATGCTGGCAAAGGTTGCTCTGCAGTTCTCCAAGCCTGAGTACTTTGCTCTGGCGATTTTCGGTATCAGCATGATTACATCTGTCGCTCCAGGATCAATTCTAAAGGGAATTATCGGCTGTCTGGTGGGTCTGTGGATTGCTACTATCGGTCTTGATCCGATGAGCGGTATGGAGCGTTTCACCTTTGGTACTCTGTATCTTTCAGGCGGTATCTCCTTTATGCCAATACTGATTGGTCTGTTTGCGCTGACACAGGTGTTCATAAATGCAGAAGAGATGTATCAGCGATCTACCACTGTACAGAAGATAACAATCGATAGTGTCTATCCAAAGTGTGAAGACATGAAGCTTATCTCTCCAACACTTGTCAGATCCTCTGCCATAGGTACTTTTATTGGCTGTGTCCCTGGAACCGGTGGCGATATCAGCTCCTGGATCTGTTACAACCAGGCCAAGACCTGGGCCAAGGATAAATCAAAATTCGGAAAGGGGGACCCTAGAGGAATTGCCGCCTCTGAGTCGGGCAACAACTCTATCGTGGGAGGTGCCTTCATTCCTGTTTTAACTCTGGGTATTCCTGGCGATGGCGCAACCGCAATTATTCTTGGAGCCCTGATGGTTCATGGTATTCAGCCTGGTCCTCTGCTTTTCATAAATCACGCTGTGGATGTATATACTGTTTTTCTGGGGCTTATGATTGCCAATTTTGTGATGGGCTTTTTCGGTTTCTCTCTAATAAGACTGTTCTCTAAGGTAACCATGATACCAATGGTGTTCCTGCTGCCAATCATCACTGTAATGGCGGTAATAGGAACCTACTCATACGCAAATTCCATGCAGGATGTATATATCATGTTTGCTGCAGGTGTTATCGGCTACTTTATGTACAAGTTTGATATGGGCGTGCCTGGGGTAATTATCGGTATTATTCTTGGAAAACTTGCAGAACAGAACTTTACAGGTTCACTGATGATGAGTGATGGATCCTTATCTATCTTCGTTACCAGTCCAATCTGTTTTATCTTCCTGCTCCTTGCTCTGATTGGTCTTTTATCTCCACTGTACAAGGATTCGATAAGAAGACTCTTCGCAAAATAATTTTTTCTGACTAAATTCTGTGTTCTGCAGAGGATATGATCCTCGCAGAACCCGTTCTTTGTGATCGAGATTCTAAAATTAATAACCACATTCTGAACAAAAGAATAATCACCCCAACTTTCAATCCCACATTAATCACAAAATACGCATTCATAAAGGAAAAATTTAATGCATATCAGATAAATCTAAGCAAAAGATTTATGTTCGTGTGATATACTTTTTACCAAACTGTTGTGTTGGACAGTAAAAAAGAAATATAGCCTTAATAATCCTGGCATTTGGACCCTAATAAATGTTTAAGAAATTACGTAGCATGTTTTCTAACGATTTATCAATCGACTTAGGAACTGCAAATACTCTAGTTTATATCAAGAATAAAGGTATCGTATTAAACGAGCCTTCTGTTGTGGCTGTTCGTCTGGATAGAAATGGTGGAGCTCAGCGTAAAGTTGATGCTGTAGGTAAGGCCGCAAAGACAATGTTAGGTCGTAGCCCTGACAACCTGGAAGTTATTCGCCCAATGAAGGATGGCGTTATCGCTGACTTCCAGTATACAGAAAAGATGTTGCAGTACTTTATTTCCAAAGTTCTGCAGGGCTCTCATTTTATGCCTTTCAAACCAAGTCCACGTGTGCTGGTTTGTGTTCCTTGCGGTGCAACTCAGGTTGAGCGTAGGGCAATTCGTGAGTCTGTTGAAGGCGCAGGCGCTTCAGAAGTATTCCTGATCACAGAGCCTATGGCTGCTGCTATCGGTGCAGGTCTTCCTGTATCAGAGGCTAAAGGTTCTATGATTGTTGATATCGGTGGCGGTACCACTGAAGTTGCTATCATCTCATTAAACGGTATTGTATATTCAAGCTCTGTTCGTATCGGCGGTAACCGTTTCGATCAGTCAATTATTGATTATGTAAGAAATACCAAGCGTTATGAAATCGGTGAGGCAACTGCTGAACAGGTTAAGATTGAAATCGGTTCTGCTTACGCTGAGCAGGAAATGCACGAGATGGAAGTTCGTGGTAGATCTGTTGTTGAAGGTGTTCCTCGTTCATTTACTCTGAACTCAAATGAAATCCTTGAGGCTCTGTCAGATCCTATCAAGGGAATTGTTTCTGCAGTTCGTACTGCTTTAGAGAAATCTCCTCCAGAGCTTGCTGCTGATATCGCTCAGCACGGTATGATGCTATCAGGCGGTGGTGCTTTACTCCACAATCTTGATAAGCTGTTACGCGAGGAAACCGGTATTCCTGTAACTATTGCAGAGGATCCTCTAACCTGCGTTGCTCGTGGTGGCGGTAAGGCTCTTGAGATGTACGACGCTCAGGACAACGAGATTTTTGACTAATTAGTACATAATTATTAATACTGATGCAGGATAGCATTCATAACCTTATTTTTAGGTTTCAAGGTATCCTGCAGTAGAGGTTTTAATGAACTCCCATCATCCGTGATGGGCGTTTTGTTTTGATGAAGGATTTGATTTGAAAAGCTCAGATCAGCAGAATTCTCTAGTTCACTTCCGATTCGGATTTGTCCTGCTTTTAACTCTAGTGGTTATGGCTCTGGATGTCCGCTCTAAGTTATTGTCAGATTTCAGATATTACGTAGAATCTGCATTATATCCTGTACTTGTTTTTGCTGATTCTCCTCATTCTGTTGGCAAAATGATGTCTACTCAGTTTAAGAGTCATTCTGAACTGATCAAAGAGAATGAACAGCTTTCTACTGAAAACTTCATGCAAAGAGCCAATACTCTCAGACTGAAAGATCTTGAGGATGAGAATCAGGCTTTGCGCAAGCTTTTAAATTCTCCTGTAAGACAGAATATAAAAAGACTGTTTGCCGAAGTTGTGGATGTTGATCCGGATCCTTATCTGAGTCGTGTCACTGTAAATCGCGGTACCAGTTCAGATGTTTATGAGGGCATGCCTGTTATTACAGACCGTGGTCTGGTAGGACAGGTTATGGAAGCTAATTACTCATTTTCAAGAGTGCTGCTTTTAACCGATCCAAACTGTCAGATTCCTGTTATCGATTCAAGATCATCTGTAAGAGCCATCTGTGTCGGTTCTGGTTCTCATGCCGAGATTATTATCAATAACGTTCCAAGAACAGCAGATATCAAAGAAGGGGATATGCTTCTTACCTCCGGAATTGGCGGCGTATATCCAAAAGGCTATCCTGTCGCTATTGTTACTTCTGTCGGTATCTCTGATTCACAGCCATTTGCTGCAATTAAAGCAAAGCCTCTGGTTGAAACCGATAAAATGCGTTATGTTCTGATGTTCGGTACCAGTAATGAGACTCCTGATGCTGAGGAATATGCTCTTCAGGCAAAACAGATGACCGATGATAAGACTATTCTTCATCAGAAAAAGGTTAAGGAGCTTATTGATACCCTATCTGTAAAGAAAGGCGATAAGACTTTAAATCCAGAAAAGACTGATGCCAAGAAATCTAATGTAGGTGGTACAAATGATTAGCGGAAAAGAAAATAGAAACTCATTTCTGTTACTTTTAGTACCAATGCTTTTTGTTGGTCTGATTCTTCAGATTATTCATCTGCCTGAAGTTGTTTCTCTGAACAGACCTGATTTTCTGACTTTAATTATTCTGTTCTTCTCTGTATACAGTAATTTCAGACTGAAAATTGAAACCAGCTGGCTGGTTGGTATTTTTCTTGATCTTGCAACCGGTGCTCCGCTGGGAATTAATGCGCTGATTATTTCCGCACAGATATATCTCATCACCACTCAGTTTAAAAATTTCTATAAATATAAACTGTGGCAGCAGATTATTATTGTCGGAATCATCAACTTCCTGGTAACCATTCTGTGTTACTGGGTAGAGCATATCATCGGTAGAAGCTATTATGAGATTAATTTCCTGATCCCATCTGTTTCTACAGCCGTTTTCTGGCCAATCGTTTACTGGATCTGTCTGATTTTATGTTCGACTTTCTCAGTTGCTTCTGATGAAAAAGAGAAGTTAGATTAGAGATAAATGACTAAACTAATCCTTGCCTCTGGTTCTCCACGTCGTAAAGAATTCATGAGTTATCTGGGAGTTCCTTTTGATGTGGAAATTCCCAACATTGACGAATCTCCTGTGAAAGGAGAAACTCCTAGTGAACTTGTATTACGTCTCTCCAGGTTAAAAGCTGACTATATATCCCAGAAACACAACGATACTGTTGTGGTTGCTGCTGATACAGTTGTCTGTTTTAATGGTATGATCCTCGGAAAACCTGCTTCTAGAGAAGATGCTTTTAAGATGATAAAAATGCTTCAGGGACAGACCCATACCGTATACACTGGAGTAACCGTACAAAAAGGCAGTCTTGTAAGAAGCAGGGTTGTCTCAACAGAAGTAAGATTTGATCCTCTGGATGATGATTTTATCAGTAACTATGTTGCCTCAGGAGAATGTGACGATAAGGCCGGAGCATATGGCATTCAGGGAGTAGCCTCGCTTTTCATCTCTGAAGTTAAAGGTTCGGTCAGTTCTGTTGTTGGTCTGCCTGTCAACGAAGTTGTAAAGTTTTTAAGAGAATTTGGTTTAAATATCCCAATCTCAAAGGTTAATGCATGAATACATTCGAAAAAGCCTCTAAAATCCTGTGGAATAACACAGATATAAATCTTGAGGTTGCTCAGAAAGCTCTTAATCATTTGAATTCAAGAGAAATAGATTTTGGTGATCTGTTTTTTGAAAGAAGTGTGGCAGAGGGATTTTTCCTGGAAGAAGGTATTGTCAAAGGTGGATCTTTCAGCATTTCTCAAGGTGTAGGTGTCAGAGCTGTTTTAGGGGCCAAATCCGGTTTTGCCTATTCTGATGTGCTGGATGAAAAGTCTTTGATGGAGGCCTGCACTGCTGCTCACTGTATCAGTCATGGTCATAGCTGTAACCGTGAAAAGATTGTGGTATCAGCTAAAGAGACTAAGCCTCTTTATGTTGGTGATGATCCGATTGCCGCTATGGATAAGGCCAGAAAAGCTGAAATTCTTGAGATCCTGGATAAAAAGGCCAGAGCTCTTGATCCAAGAGTGGTTCAGGTTATGGGCAGTCTGAACTGTTCCTATTCAACTACTATGGTAATGCCTACCGATGGCCCTGCCAGAAGTGATATTAAACCGATATGCAATATAACCATAAGTGTGGTTATGGAGCATAACGGCCGCAAGGAAGAAGGCTTTGCAGCAACCGGCGGTGCGGTTTTATTCAATACTCTGCTAAAGGATGATACCTTAGACAATCTGGCTAAAGAGGCAGTAAGAATTGCTTCTGTAAACATGGAAGCTATCCCAGCTCCTGCAGGTACCATGCCTGTGGTTCTGGGTGCCGGCTGGCCGGGTGTGCTGGTACATGAGGCAGTAGGTCATGGCCTTGAAGGGGATTTCAACAGAACCGGATCTTCAGCCTACTCCGGCAAAATCGGACAGAAGGTTGCCTCAAGTGCCTGTACCATTATTGATGACGGCACTATTCCAGATCGTCGAGGATCATTATCCTTTGATGATGAAGGCACTGATACTGCATGTAATGTTCTGATTGAAAAGGGAATTCTCAAAGGTTATATGCAGGATAAGCAGAATGCCATGCTGATGAAGATGAAGCCAACCGGTAACGGAAGACGTCAGAGCTATAACTGTCTGCCAATTCCTAGAATGACCAATACCTTCCTGCAGAACGGCGAGTACGACAAGGATGAAATCATTTCCTCGGTGAAGAAGGGCATCTATGCTGTGAACTTCCGCGGCGGTCAGGTCGATATTACTTCCGGTGAATTCGTGTTCTCTGCATCAGAAGCGTATCTTATCGAGGATGGCAAGGTAACCTCTCCAATCAAGGGAGCAACTCTGATTGGTAATGGCCCTAAGACCATGCAGCAGGTTTCTATGGTGGGTAATAATCTTGAGTTTGACTGCGGTATCGGCATGTGCGGTAAAGCCGGTCAGGGAGCTGCTGTGGGTATCGGTCAGCCTACTGTTAAGATTGACTCAATCACCGTTGGTGGAACCAAATAGAGATAATCCTAAAGGCGACTAAGAAGATCTTCAGAATTTAATAATGTATTTTAAAAAAATATATATTTCCTTTAATTCTGCTTTTTGGTTGCCATGTAATCCTTCAGCTTTGTGTAGCTCTCCTCCAGATTCCTGTTATATTTTCTCAACTTCTTTTCTAAAAGAACTCCTTCTTTTTTAAATAAAAATTTATTTTGTAGATACAAATTTATATAAACGTGAATTCATTCTCAAATTTTTTCGAGAACCTGACCCATACTATGTTTATTAGAAGTCAAAAAAGGCTCGGTTTAATAACAGACAGATAAAGCTTGGTCAAAGCGATTTATATCCAATATATCATCCTGTCATTGCTGTTTAATTCTAGCCTGTATCTGCGACTCAATTCTAAAGAGTTTCTCTGCAGTTTTTCTATACAGGGATCCTATGTGCTGGTTATAGGGGCTTCTGCTCTGAAAAGGAGATTATTATGACTGACAACATTAATCTTTCCAATCTTAATAATGCTCAATTAAGAACTTTTGATTTTGAGGCTCACAAGAATGTGTTATCAGAGCAGCAGTTTGTTCAGCTCATAAAAAAAGAGGGAGAGATTACCCTTGATTCACAAGGTAATTTCAAGGTCGTCAATCCTCCTGCAAGCCGAGATAATTTCCTTGTAAGCTTCATCAAGAGGATTTTTGTCAGAGGTTATGTAGAGAAAGAAAAGCAGCTGGACAGAATGGAAGCGCTGCGCCAGAATGTCCAGTTTAATGCAATGATTAGAGAGCATGTCAAAAACTATGCTGCCTCTCAGATAGGAAATGCTCCCGTTGTACAGACTGCACAGAACATCAGCAACTCCATTGATGCTCACTTTGAAAGAAATACAAGCTTTAAGATGGAACAGCTCAATGGTCTGATTCAGACTGCGAAAACCGCAAATGAAACTGTAAAACAGTATACCAATTCAATTTTGAAGGACAACTGTGGACTTTCATCTATCGGACTAAATGGAGAGAGCTTGTCTTTAAGCTCTTTTATGGAAAAATATGCAAAAGGGTCAGGATTCTCTGAAACAAAATTCATTGAAGCTATTATTCAGAATGCAGTCAATAATCCTGAACAGTTTGAAGA
>JAEEGL011894276.1_pt1 | contig 10539 bp, 8 predicted proteins | sample 9134231 | NCBI WGS metagenome assembly JAEEGL01 (sample SAMN16246548, study PRJNA631951) | gut metagenome | biome: gut microbiome; feature: rumen; material: fiber-attached | host: Bos | place: Iran: Karaj | collected 2018-10
ACGGGTGGTGTTCCACGTTATCTGGAAGAGATCAATCCTGCCCTTTCGGCATCGGAGAATGTCAGAAGAATGTGCTTTACGCCTGACGGCCCGCTCTTCAAGGACTTCTCGGCTCTGTTCAGCGAGGTCTTCGGCGATAACGCAAAGGTCAAGGGGGATATCCTGCGTACATTGACCGGAAAATCACTGACTTTGTGCGAGATTTCCGATGCGCTGGGGGTTGAACGTGGAGGATCTCTCAGCGAAAACCTCGACGAATTGGCCGAGGCAGGATTCATCGCGAAGGACTTCGTTCTCAATCCAAAGACGTGGAAAAAGTCTCGGGCTGTCCGATACCGCCTTTGCGACAACTACGCGCGGTTCTACCTCAAGTACATCGAGCCCAACATCGACGAAATAAAAGACGGCAAGTTCGAGTTCGAGCAGATCCCAGAGCTCAAAAACTGGCAGACTATCATGGGGTTGGCGTTCGAGAACCTTGTCTTGAACCATGTTCTTGACTTCAAGGAGTCTCTTCACCTTGCCGGTGCGCAGATACGTGCCGCAGCCCCCTTCCTCAAGCCAGGGAAAGATGGTGTACAGATCGACCTCCTCATCCAGACCGACGAGACGATGTACATCGTGGAAGTCAAGCGGCGAAAGATGATAGACGCGGGGATCATCGACGAAGTAAAGGAGAAGGTACGTGCCATCCGAAAACCTCGTGACGTGTCAATCCGCAAGGGTCTGATATACGAGGGCGAACTTTCCACAGCCGTTAGGCGAAGCGGCTATTTTGACGCACTTGTGGACATCGAGCGATTCCTCCGCGATTGACGGCCAACACGTCATCCTGCACATGTGGCGTCTCGCCGATCTCCATGGGCGTGATGCCCGCCATGAAGGCTGGATCATCCACGCAGACAAGCGCCAAGTCCGCATCGTTGTCGACAAACAGCACCGAGCCGTGGTAGAGCCTGTCCTCGTTGTGCTTGCGGACACGGATGTAGCAGACATCCGTTACGCAATACGCGCACGTGAGGATGCGCCCCTTGCCAATCACGACGCCAGACCCTGTCACGCTGTCCGTAGTACAACTCTCGGACACACATTTTCATGCGTATGATTGTGTCACATCAATTAGAACAACTCAAGTATAGATCTCGAAAGCACTGATGGCGAACATTCCTACTTACTGATTTCTCGCAGCGCTAGACATGCTAAGTCATCACCCTGCTCCGCCGCCTTGCGATACCACTTCACGGCTTCAGCACTATCCTTTGCCACCCCCTTGCCCGTGGCGTAGCACGCACCCAGATTGTACTGTGCTCTTGCGTGCCCCTGCTCCGCCGCCTTGCGATACCACTTCACGGCTTCAACACTATCCTTCGCCACACCAACGCCATCTTCATAGCATTCCCCCAGATTGCACTGCGCGGGAGCAACCCCCTGCTCCGCCGCCTTGCGATACCATTTCACCGCCGCAACCTCATCCTGCTCAACACCTTCACCCTCAAGATAACACACACCCAGCTCGCACTGCGCACGTGCGTTCCCCTGCTCCACCGCCTTGCGATACCACTTCACGGCTTCAGCACTATCCTTCGCCACCCCCTCGCCCTTGGCGTAGCACATACCCAGCTCGCACTGCGCATCTGCGTTCCCCTTCTCCGCCGCCTTGCGAAGCCATTTCACAGCTTCAACCCAATCCTTCGTAACACCTATACCGTCGGAGTAAAGCACACCCAGAGCGAACTGAGCATCTGCGTTCCCCTGTTCCGCCGCCTTGCGATACCACTTCACGGCTTCAGCAATATCTTGCGTAACACCTATACCGTTGAGGTAACACGTACCCAGAGCGAACTGAGCATCTGCGTTCCCCTTCTCCACCGCCTTGCGATACCATTTCACGGCTTCAGCAATATCTTGCGTAACGCCTATACCGTTGAGGTAACTCGTGCCAAGATGGAACTGCGCACCTGCGTTCCCATGCTCCGCCGCCCTGCGATACCATTTCACGGCTTCAGCAATATCTTGCGTAACGCCTATACCGTTGAGGTAACTCGTGCCAAGATGGAACTGCGCACCTGCGTTCCCATGCTCCGCCGCCCTGCGAAGCCATTTCACGGCTTCAGCACTATCCTTCGCCACCCCCTTTCCCGTGGCGTAGCACATACCCAGCTCTCTCTGCGCATCTGCGTTCCCCTGCTCCGCCGCCTTGCGATACCACTTCACGGCTTCAGCCCTATCCTTCGCCACACCAAGGCCACCTGCATAGCCCATCCCCAGGACGGTTTGCGCGCGAGCACGCCCCTGCTCCGCCGCCTTGCGAAACCATTTCATCGCCTCGACCAAATCCCTCGCCACCCCCTCGCCCTTGGCGTAGCACCCTCCCAGCTCCTCCTGCGCATCTGCGTTCCCATACTCCGCCGCCTTGCGGAACCACTTTACAGCCTCCCCCTCATTCTTCTCCACGCCGCATCCCGTAATAAGGCACAGAGCAAACTTAAACTGCATTTCAGGGACTCCTGCCTTGGCACGCTCCTCGTATCTTTTCACATCAGCAGCGGTTATTGTTGTTACATCTTTCGACAGCAGACGATAGTCTACTTCCTTTTCTACGAAACTTTTGTAAACATCAAGTGCTTTCTTGTCGCCGCAACTACCAAGGTATTTTTCCACTTCATTCTTAAGCATAGAAAAATACCCAGGATTACCCAATGACACTTTGACGAACTCTTCCAAATCAAAAGAAAACAATGCAACCTTGGTGTAGTTCACGATCTCCGCCTTAATGATTTCCGCATTGGGCAAACACAGTTCCGTGACACCATTGTTCTTCGTAAGCCTTAACGCAAACATCCTATAGCGACCTTCACTGTCCTTATCAAGCAAAGGCCTGTCAACGACTTTGACAAGCGCGCCATCATCTGCAAACGTGAAGATATTGGTGGGGAGCACTTCGCTTTTCTCAAGAGCCATGCTCTGTACAGCAAGCAACGCCTCGTGAATACTCACACGTTTACCTCTTGAACCACTCTTGGCACTATGGCGATGCGAAACCCTCCAATCAGGCAACGTCATCAGCTCGCCAAACTCTACCGAAAAGCGCGTCCCGGGACGATGAGCCTCGGCCGTATTCAGATCGGTAAGGACATTCTTGCCGGTTCTTTCCGACATGACAATTATATCTGCTCCAGACCTGGAAAGCTTTAACTGTCCAAGCCGTCCAGCCTTGTCAAGACGCAATAAAGCCTTCAACATGTCCATGTCTTCAACAGAATATGTGAATCCGCAAATAGTCTCCTCGGCTCCAAGCCAGAAATCGCCGCGTTCTTTATACTGAGCCGTGATAGGGCCTGGCAATTCGTCACTACTCAACTGCGCCCGCATGTGCGTTCCGTCGACCTTTAGTCTATCGACAGCATCCATGTTCCGAAGCGCCACGGAAAAAACAAGCACGTAGCCGCCAAGGCGCGATTCGTCTGTGCTTTCCGAGGTTGTGTCTTGGCCTTCTGCGGTAATTCGCTCGTTCACCGTAGTGTTCGTTGTTGAATTATCACGCTTATTCGAAGCAGTCTTATCGGTCGAGCGACGCAATTCGTCAAACCCGTCCTTTGAATACTCGCTACCTAATTTCCCAGACGGAATCCATCCCCATTTGAGGCTTCCGCCAACATCAAACTTAGTCCCACTTCTGTGACCGTCTTCGTTACGATTTGAGTATGAACTACCAGTCGTTGACTCAGTAGTCAACCTCGTGCCAGACGAATCAGTCTTTCTGTCCGAAGATGATTTTGTCATCCGAATGAGAGACGATTCTCCGCTACTCATCCTGTCGATAACCCTTGTCAGCCGCACATTACATAGTAATTCACATGAAAACGTGATAGGCTCGACAAGCGCCTTTAGGTCATAACCATCTGCCGGCACTTGCTTATTCGCCGCATCGGCACCCCGCACGACACCTGCCGTCATCGCCGCGACACATATCGCTAGAAGTATAAGTAATTTTTTCATATGCCTACTCCTTTCGCATTGTAGTGAGAGGTCGTGTTGCCCATCGTAATGGTCCTCCTTATTGACGAACCATAAAAACGAGTTCTAGACGTTACCAAGAGTCGCCAGCACGTAATTCGAATCCGGAACTGGCAATTCTTTCATCAAGCCGAAACCACACAACTCAGCGACACGCCGAGTTTTTTCAAAAAATCGAATCGTCTCATTGAGCTTTACTCTGACAGTATCGTCAATAACGCCGCCTCGTCCAGTAAAAGCGTTACGAATCTTTTCCTCAGACAAATCTGGGCACGGCTTGTAATTCCAATTGAATGCTATCGCATTCCTTCTGTTGCCGTCCTTAAAAGGGACATCGTACCAAAGAAGATAAGGGAAATGATTGAATAAGTCAGCCGACGACTTAATATTCCCTGAACGCATAATAACATTCTCTCCGAATTCTTGCCATCTTTCAAACTCATCTTCTACTTTTGCCCACGCCTTTGGAGTTAAAATTGCACCGCTCCAATCCATTTGTGATTCTAACTCGTACGCCTCAACCAAAGCCTTCCCATAGACCGAACCATTATCAAAAGAGAAGTCTAAAGGAATATCTTCAGGGATTTTAACATCCCCAATAAAGAGTTCTCCAAAGGTTACCACACCTCTCAAAGGAATATCTTGTTGAAATCCGGTTGCTAACATGGCATTCACAATACGAAGCAAATCGTCAAATTGTTTAAGTCGGTCATCGTTTACTGTCCAAAGATAAATCGAATCCGAGACTATCTGAGCATGGATGGCTGATCCAATTTTGGCGGCGCCAATACACCGAGACTGATCAATTGATTCTGCACATTTTACGGTAAAATCCTTAACAATACCCTTCAGTTGATCAAATGATGTTTGCTTTACAATATCCTTGAAACCAAGAATATCAAGATACCCAAAGAAGCATGAATTCTGAACAGCTGATCGTACATCATTACACACCTCAACAACCTCGGTTGCATTACATCCCCCCCCTTGCTTCAGTTTTGTTATCGGTACAACTTCTCCCTTGTCAAGCTGGGATAGCGGATTTCCTGCATGTCGGTTTTCATCAAGTGATTTTCCTGTTGTCATTGGCTCGCTCCTTTTAATTATCTGACTCTAAGCTCTTCAAGCTTTGTTTTTGCGGCTGCATGGCCTTTGGTGGCGGCGCGGGTGAGAAGGGAAATGGCGCGGCGACCGGCGTCCTGCTCGCGCGAGGCCGGGTGATGGGGATTGAGATAGAGCAGCGCGAGGTTGTACTGCGCGTCGGCGTAATCTTGCTTGGCGGCCTCGTTCAACCATTTTACCGCCAAACGACAGGCTTCCCTGTCGGAGAACTTGGCGTAGTAGATGCCGAGGTTGTACTGCGCCTGCGTATGGTTCTGCGTCGCCGCCTTGTTGAGCCATTCGACAGCCTTGTCCTCGTCGCGGTCGACGCCGAGTCCATTCATGTAGAAAAGCCCCATCTGGCATTGCGCGGGCGCATGCCCAGCGTCCGCCGCCTTGCGCGTCCACATTACCGCTTCGCGCATGTTCTTCGCCACGCCGCGTCCGTCGCGCAGCATCTCTGCATAGCGGAACTGCGCGGTGGCATCGCCCTTTTCTGCTGAAGCCTTGACGCGTTCCGCCTCTACAGCTGACGCCTTCCCTTCACCGGCAACAGATGCCCATGCCGCGCACGCGCACAGCACAAGTACGGTTGCCAGTAAAGATACTGTCCTTTTCTCCATACCTCATTACTCAGTTAGAGCTTCGACAGTCTTCCTGGGAGCTTGCGCCCCTTTCCAGACATCGGCGGGGGCGGAAAACGGAAACCTCCTCCGATGCATCGGATGAGGCGCCTGAGAGAGCCCGGAAAGATACATCGAAGGAGGTGAAACTGCCTGGACAGCAGTGTCCTCTTCGTGCGTCTTTCCGGTGAAGTTTCTCAGGCTTCCATCCGACGCTTCCCATGTCCGCATGGTGGCGGTCACGCGGACGCGTGACCCTACCGCTGCGCGGGAAATCTGTTTTGCCGCGGCGTCGAGAGGTCGCCCTCCTTCCGCCAAGGCAGAAACATTGTATCATAAATTCAGGTCTGCGGACGGAGACCTCGCGAAAATCTCCGGCCGCAGGCCTGTCCGGGCTCTCTCAGCCGGAATCCGCCTAATGGCACTGTGATATACGAACGGGGATGGAGAATCTGACAAGATTGCGTTCAGGACGCCACTTGTGCGGCATGTGCTTTTATCGTTTCTATGACCTTGCCGTACATGCCGCTCGGCCATGAAGCATTGAATTCCTCGGCCAGGCGTTCCGCCGCAGTGGTTACGCGGCCGCAAAGAGCATCCAGGCGCGACAGCACGAGTTTCGGCGAAACGCCACAGTCGTTGGCCATCCTGGAGAAGTTTGCACGGGTTATCGCCAGACTTTCAGCGATTCATGCATTAGAAGTCTCCGATGGCATTTCCAGTCGCAGCGTAATTCCAAGCGAAGTCAGGACGGACAGCAATTTGTCGAACCTCACCGTGCTTTTCCCGTGTTCGACTTCACAAAGGAAACGAAGCCCGACATTGGAAAGCTGAGCAAGAACCGTCTGAGACACTCCTTGCTCCTTGCGTGCCTTACGCACAGAATCGGCAATTTCCGCCATACTGTCCACCTGAATCATACGCATCATCCTGATTAGACCGAATTTTTGGTCGAATTTTATCACATTCTGAACTGGGACTCAATCAGAAATTATCCCGAACGGGATAATCGGGGCGAAAGCAGTGCCGATTTTAAGACGATTTTCCCGAACGGGATAACGAATAGGTCTGCGTAGGGAGTCCTCGCGAAAACCTCCGGCCGCAGGCCTGCGTTCCCATATCTAGGGCGTAAGCAGAAAATCTGGCAAATAGCGATGCTTGATGCCTCCATTGGAGAAGTCGAATCGGTCCATCGAAAGCACAATCTTCTCGTACTGGTCTGGAACTGTCCTCAGCGCCGAGAACTCCCGTTCGCGCGTTTCCTCCGTCGGCATGAGATACGCCACCTGCAAGTAGAGCCTGTCGCCGCCCCTCTCGCACACGAAATCGACTTCCTTCTCCTTGACCCTGCCGATTGTCACCTTGTAGCCCCGTCGCGACATCTCCGCAAAGACGACAGTCTCAAGAAGCTGATCCACGTCTCTTGCAGGCGATGCCGCCACATTGGCGTTTCTCATCCCCGTATCGACGACATAGTATTTTTCGTCCACGCTCAAGATGCGCTTGCCGATCAGGTCTTCCCGTTCGACCTTCCGAAGCAGAAACGCCTCCTCGCATGCCCTAAGATAGTTCAAGACGGTTGACGGCGCCGTCACGCAATGTTCGTTTTTGAGGAAACCCACGATTCTCTTGGCCGAGAACACATGCCCGGTCTCGGTCATGACAAAGCGGACAATCCGCTCCAGCAGATCGACATCGCGGATGGCTTTTCTCCTGACGACATCCTTCAGCAAGATGGCGCAATACACATCTCGCAGATAGCGCATCGAAGGCTCCGCCCGATAACCGAGTTCCGACAGGAACGGCATGCCGCCGAATTCCAGATATCTCATAAACGCCTCATCGGAACTTGAGGAACTCGATGCCTCGAGAAATTCGGCATAAGAAAACGGGGTTAGCGAAAACTCCACATACCTGCCGGTCAGATAGGTGGCCAATTCCCCTGAAAGCATCTTTGAATTCGAGCCGGTTATGTACACGTCGGCATTTTTGCGCTTTCTTATGGAGTTAACCGTCTTTTCCCATCCTTCGACATCATGGACTTCATCAAGGAATATGTATGTCTTGCGATTCGGATTCTTGTCCAGAATCGATGTCAGCTCACCAAACAGCACTCCCGCCTTGAGGTACTTTGCATTCGCCTCGTCATCCAGATCAAGGTAGAAGACAGGGGCCGCCTTGTCAAGTTCAGTTACAATCAGATCCCTTATCTGGGACATCAGCACTGATTTGCCGCAGCGCCGAACGCCAGTGATGACTTTCACGACATCAGTACCGACAAAAGGACGAACTTCTTCTATTGATTTTTTGCGAATTACCATTTGAGCCATTTCCTCGTGGCAGGCATTATACCAAAAGTTATAACTCTATGGCAATGGGCTTGTGAAGGTTTATAGAGTTATAACTCTGTGATTCTGCGGCATGAAGAAATCCCTCTTTATGTCCATGTGTGTATCTTTCCTGGCACTAGGCTATAAAGTTTTTACACCAAAACGCCAGTAGTGTGCCATAAAACTTCAGGCTCGCAAGCACAAATCTTGCGTGTTTTCCCCAAACTGCTCGCGCCCGCAGGCCTGTCTGGGGCCTCTCAGCCGGAATTGTCAGATTCGCGGAATATCGCCGTATATGATGCCAGAATGGCAACTGACAAGAAAAGCAATGCGAAGTTCGCGAGGATGCGGTTCCTCGTATCGGTCGTATTATCTTCGCCTGCGGTTGTTTTTGCGTATTCGCCTCTTTTGATCGCATTGACTGTTGCAGGAATCGCCGTCCCGTTCGCGACGGGCCGTTTCATCGACTCGCTTGTCGGCGGGATGTCGCCGGTTGTGCCGTTCGTCCTTCTCGCCACTCTGCTTGTCGCCCGAGCCGTCATGACGCCCGTCCTTCAGCGGCTCGTGCTGTCCTGCGCAAGAAAGGTCGAGCTGAATCTCCAGTGGCACGTTCTCGCCGCCGTCATGGACTTCCCGCCGTCCGAGCTGTATTCTCTCGCCGACGGGACTCTCGTCGCCAAGTTGACGCGGGACGCATACGCGGTCGGCGGGTTCGTGAGCGGACTCTACCCGCGCCTTCTTGCCGCCGTCGTGACGATGGCCTCCGCAGGCTTCGCCCTCCACTCGCGCGCGCCCGCGCTCGGACTTTCCTTCGTGGCGTTCATTCCGCTCTGCATCGTCCTTTTCGTGCCATTCGCACGGCGTTTCGCCACAAACTCGCATGCCGTGCGCAAGAGAAGCGACGGAGCCTTCGCCGTGCTGTTCGACTTCTTTCACTCGCTGCCGTTCCTGCAGACGCTCGCGGCCGGGCACCGCTTCGCCGATTCGCCGCGCGAGTCGCTTGCCGCCCTCAATCACGGCAACTGCGCTCTGGACCGCCTGACCGTGGCGTTCGGGGCGCTACTGGGCGCACTCCTCGTTGTTGGCGAAGTCGCTGTCCTCGGCATCGCCGGCATGCTCGCCGCTAAAGGAACAATCCCCGTAGGCGACGTGGTCGTATACCAGATGCTCTTCCTCGCGGCGATGCAGTCCGTGCAGGGAATCGTCTCTCTCCTCCCCGAGACGGCGACGCTGCGCGAAGGAATAGACTCGCTCGGCGAAATACTCAATCGCGCCCCGCCAATGTTGTGGGGACATCGCCTAGATTCCATCGAAAGCATCGAATTTCGCAACGTGACGTTCGCCTATCCAGGGGCAGACGCCAGACCAGTCATCAAGGATTTCTCAAACACCTTCCGTGCCGGCAGGGTTGTCGCGCTCGTCGGGGACAACGGCTCGGGCAAGACAACCCTCCTCAAGCTGGCGACAGCCGCCCTCGAACCACAGTCCGGCGAAATTCTCGTGAACGGACAGCGGATGGAGACGCTTGATGCATACGCATTCAGGAGCAGCCTCGGCATCGTTTTCCAAGACAGCCTCCTCGTCTCGGGCACAGTACGCGACAACATCACGCTGCGAGATTCCGCGTTCACAGATAAGGACATAGCCGAGGCGACGGCGCAAAGCGGGCTCGACGAAGTGATCAGACGCCTACCTGACGGACTCGACACGCGCATTGGGCTTGATGGGCAGTCCCTCTCTGGCGGCGAGATGCAGCGCCTTGCGATCGCCCGCGCGCTTATCCGAAAACCGAGCATCCTTGTCCTCGACGAAGTGACAAACCACCTCGACGCGGCGACCTGTTCCTCCTTCGGGAAACTGCTCCGCCAGCTCGCATCAGGCCGCATCGTCCTCGTTGTGAGCCACGACCCGGCGCTCATCGGCCTCTGCGACGAAAAAATCTTTTGTCAGATTCCGGAAGAACCTTCGTATATGAGTGCGTAGCGGACGGGTGTCTGCTGCATTGGTTAACCAAAACAACAAAGGAAACAAGAAATGACACCGAATGAAATCGCGACTGACGTCGCAAGCCTCAACCCCGTGGGCGACGAAGCACACGGCTTGTCCACGAACTACACATATTGTTCAGGATGGAACGGACAGCGGATGGACGACTCGAACACCTGGGACTGAGCAAGCACGGCCGCAAGCCGGCAACCGAGGGGCTGGCTCTGCCAGCCCCTTCTTGTCAATCAGCGGAGGAGAACCATGATCTTCATATCCACATGTAGCCAAGACACGACAACCGATATTGTCATGAGAGAACTGGATGTGACCGATGTCCTGCGCTTCAACATCGACAAGCCGGATGACTTCGCCTGGGATTTCCACCGCAACGGCTTCCGAATCGCAGACAAGGTCAGCGGCAAGGTGATTACGGACAACTCGCTCACATCATTCTATCTTCGCAAGCCGATGTACTTCGACCT
>JAEEGL013857505.1_pt1 | contig 10539 bp, 7 predicted proteins | sample 9134231 | NCBI WGS metagenome assembly JAEEGL01 (sample SAMN16246548, study PRJNA631951) | gut metagenome | biome: gut microbiome; feature: rumen; material: fiber-attached | host: Bos | place: Iran: Karaj | collected 2018-10
GCGCAGGACGCGAATATAATTTCCGGTTTCGGATTTACCAACGATAAAAACGAAGTTACCGTCACCATAATCGCGACCGGATTCGGCGACGAACCGTCCAGAGAAGTCAACGACCAGATACGCACCCGCGCTCGAGCGGAAGAGGAACTGCTTGCCGAATTCGGCGTGAAACCCTTAGAAGAGAAGCCGGTCGAACAAAAGCAAGAGGAAAAACAGGATAACATTCCCGCGTTTTTACGTTTTATGCGTTCTCACGATAATAATTAAAACGCGGAAAAAAGAATTACCGAAGAAGAAAGACTGTGCGGATTGCAGAGTCTTTTTTTTATGGTGTAAAATGCGATATGCGGAACTGATTTTTATCGAATCATTTTTTCAGGAGTGTTTTATCTTGTTTTTTGTCACGACCTTGTTGCGTGTCGACCCGTCGCGAAAAAGAATATTCGTCGCGGCTTACGTATTCGGAGTCATATCCGTTTTTTACCCGATCGTTCCGCAATTTGTTATGATCGTCAAGTACTTATTTTCTTTTTTTATTGCGCCTGTATTTTGTTTGCGTAGGACGTTAAAAAATATTTTCTTGTTTATCGGAACGTGTTCATTCCTTCTGTTTTTTGAGATACCGATCTTGTTTTCCGCGTTTGGCCTTTTATTATTGATCTGTCTGAAAAATATTCCGCATAAGTCGACGAACGTTAATAAAAACTACTATGAATGCATCCTTACGGTCAGCGGTAAAAAGGTCGGCGCCGTGGCGTTTTTTGACAGCGGTAATCGTATTTACTCGAAGAATGGCGAACCCGTCGTACTGGCGGATAATACGGTATATAATAAATTCGACGGAGAGGAACAGAACGTTTGTTTTTCCACTCTGACCGGGATGGGCGTAACGACTTGTCGTAGCGGATCCGTGTCCGTCTATTACAACGGAAAATGGATCGATCGAAGAGCAATGATCGCGAAAAGTCCGAAGAAGATCAATCATTACGGCGTTATTTTACACGGAGATATGTTATCATGAAAGCGATACTTAATAAAGTAAAACAGTTGTTTCAAAAGCTATTGGGGAAGGAAGACAGCGTCGACTATATCGTTTCTTTACCCAGTCCGCTCGATCCGCAGGAAGAAGCGAGATACGTTTCTCTTGCCGAAAAAGGGGATGAAGACGCCAGGAACGTCCTTGTCGAACATAATCTCAGATTGGTCGTTTATATCGCCAAGAGGTTTGATAATACCGGTATCGATATAGAAGAGCTGATTTCGATTGGCTCGGTGGGACTGATTAAGGCGGTCAAAAACTATAACAGCGAAAAGAATATCAAGCTCGCGACATTCGCAAGCAGATGTATTGAAAACGAGATATTGATGTATTTGCGAAAAATGGTAAAGATCCGTACGGAAGTCAGCCTGGACGAACCGTTGAACGTCGATTGGGAAGGGAATCAACTTCTTCTCAGCGACGTATTGGGAACGGACGGAGAAATGATCTACAAAGATATAGAATCGCGCGTAGAAAACGAGATACTCGTTGAAGTGTATAACAAGCTGAACGAACGGGATAAAGCAATCGTCGGGATGCGTTACGGGCTTTTCGGTATGGAAGAAAGAACGCAGAAAGAGATCGCCGATATGATGAATATTTCTCAATCGTACATAAGTCGTTTGGAAAAGAGGATACTCAGCAAAATGAAAGAAGATTTCGTACGCTATGAATAAAAAATAAAAAGCTGAAGATACTTAGAATAATAAGAAGTCGTCGTTCCTGTATTTACATAAGGAGGGCTTTTTATTATTATGTCAATCAACAAAGTACGGATAACGGGCGTCAATACCTCTTCTTTACCGGTATTGTGCGCGAAAGAATCGGAAGAGATATTGCGACGGATAAAAAAGGGAGAAGAAAACCTTCGGGATCTTTTTATCGAAGGAAATATGCGTCTTGTTCTCAGCCTTGTTCAACGGTTCAATACCGATAAAGTCAGTCCGGACGATATGTTTCAGGTGGGAGTGCTCGGACTTATCAAAGCGCTCGATAATTTCAACGTCGATTTGAACGTAAGATTTTCTACCTACGCGGTGCCGTTGATCATCGGAGAGATAAGACGTTATATACGCGAGAGTACGGCTCTGAAGGTCGGTAGAGGAGTACGAGATATCGCGTATAAGGCCATGCAAGCGCGTACGAAACTGGAAAAAGAAAAGACCAACGTCGATCTTGCGGAGATCGCCGCGGAGATACAAGTGCCGTACGTCGAAGTGATCGGAGCTCTCGACGCCATCAGCGAACCGCTATCGTTATACGAAAAGTCGTATAACGACGAAGAGAGCATTATGGTCGTCGATAAAATAAAAGACCCGGAAGGGGAAGAAGAGTTGATCGATCGTTTGACGCTTGACGGAGAAATAAAAAAACTGCCGGAAAAAGAACAAAAAATCATTGATTTGAGGTACTATCAGGGTAAGACGCAAACGGAAATTTCGCAAGAATTGCAGATTAGTCAAGCGCAGATAAGCAGGCTCGAAAAAAGCGCTATCGGAAAATTGCGGACGGCTTTTTTAGTATAAAATATCATATTTGCTTCTTGATCCGCATTGTATATGGCATGAAAGAATTTACTTTTTGCGAATTGAGAGAAAAAGAGGTGGTCAACGTGGCTGACGGAAAGAAATTGGGGCGTGTTTTCGACGCCTCTTTTTCTTCCGGCAAGATAACGGGACTGATGGTGCCGGGGGATAAAAAGTTTTTTAAATCGGTATCGGGCGCTGACAGTATTTTTATACCCTGGCCGTGCGTTTTGAAGATAGGCGGAGACGTCATACTCGTCGATCTGAACAATAATATTAAACCGATTTGTATCGAAGGCGGTCGGTAAGAGACTAAAACGTGAGCGCGACCGTAAAAATCAACTTGCCTTTTTTTTATATCGATATTATAATGTTGATATCGATAACGAACAGAGGTGTCTTATATATGAAGTGTATTTATTGCGGATGTTTGGATAGCAGGGTCGTTGACTCGAGAGTTTCCGAAGACGGTTCTTCGATCCGTCGCAGAAGAGAATGCACTTCCTGCCTGAAGCGTTTTACCACCTTCGAAAAAGTGGAAGACACCCCCATCTACGTTATAAAAAGTAATCACAATCGTCAAATATTCGACGCGCAAAAGATCAAAAACGGTATTTTAAAAGCCTGCGAAAAGCGGCCGGTTTCTATGGCGCAGATCGATCAGCTCGTCAATAATATCGAGCGCGAAGTCCATAATATGCTCGTCTCGGAAGTATCTACGGCGACCATCGGCAATATGGTTATGGACGGATTGAAAAAGCTCGACGACGTCGCGTACGTCAGATTTGCGTCCGTACACCGCGAGTTTAAAGACATCAACACTCTTTTATCCGAGATCGTCAACTTAGTAAGCGATAAAAAATAGTTTTTTATGGAAAAATTCTTTTATCGCGGATCGCCGAAAAAACTATTGAAAGTTCTTTGCGACGTTCTGCCCGATTATTCTTATTCGTATTTTCAAAAGTTGCTCCGAAAAGGGGATATAAGAATAAACGACGCTCGCATTAAAACGGACGTTATGCTGAACGGTGGCGAAGAATTGACCGTATATTGTTCGGCGCCGGCTTTTCAACCGGAAAAAGTATTTGAAAACGAGTTTATTTACGTATTCAATAAGCGATCCGGCATTTCAAGCGAACGGTTTGCGGAAAAAATAAAAACAGTCTATCCCGAAGCGGTTTTGTGTCATCGGCTGGACACAAACACTATCGGATTGATCATTTTTGCGAAAAGTCAAAAGATATTCGAGGATATTAAAGAAGTATTTTCCAATCACCTATTGGAAAAACATTATTACGCGGAAGTTTTCGGATCGTTCCCCAACGAAGTCGAATTCGTCGATTATGCGCAGAAAGATGAAGAAAAGGGGCTTGTAAAAGTTTTTTCCACGGAAGGGAAAAATCGTCGCAAAATGATCTCCCGTTGTAAAAAGATATCTTCCGACGGCGTTATTTCGCAAGTGGACGTCGAGGCGGTCACCGGACGAACCCATCAGATACGCTCTCAACTTGCTTTTCACGGCTATCCTATCGTCGGCGACGGAAAGTACGGAGACGAAAAAAAGAACAGGACTCTTCATACCCACGTGCAGCATCTGTGCGCGTATAAGATCGTTTTTCATTGCGGACCGCTTTCGGCTCTTTCGTGCATGAACGGCCTCGTCGTTACGATACCTTTTCCGAAATTTTAATCATAAGTATTTTTTTTGACAACTTATTTCTTGTTTCGGCATACGATAAATAGTATAGTCGGGAGATAATATATGATTTTGGAGGGATTTTTTTTACTTCTCAGCAATATATTGCTGTTTTCGTCAAGAATTGATAACGTCAATTCCTTTCCGAATCCTTTATCGGCGGAAAAGGAACGGGAATACCTGGTCAGATATCATAAAAACAGGGATCAAGAAGCGAAAAATATCCTTGTTAAACACAACCTTCGACTTGTCGTTTTCATCGCGAAAAAATACGTTAATTATCCCGATAACGAAGAACTGATCAGTATCGGTACGATCGGACTTATGAAGGCGATAAGTACTTTTAATCCGGATAAGGGTTCGGCTCTTGCGACTTATGCGAGCAGATGTATCGAAAACGAAATTTTAATGGCGATGCGTTCCTACAAAAAGAGGGCGCAGGATCTGTCTATCTACGATAGCGCCGGATGTGATAAAGAAGGGAACGACCTGCCTATCGTCGATCTTTTGCAAACGGACGAAGAGAACGTATATGCTAAGTTGGAAGATGAATTTTTACGAAAAACGCTTGATAAAATGATAAAAAGCATACTCAGTAAGAGAGAGGCGGAAATAATCGAAAAGAGATTCGGACTCGGCGGCGCGGAGGCTAAGACGCAACAGGTAGTAGCCGAAGAGATGGGGCTATCCCGTTCTTATATTTCTCGAATAGAAAAAAAATCGCTGGCAAAGCTCCGTAAAGCGATCTGCGACAGCGATCTTGAATTATAAATAATGAGTCAGCCTGTAAGCCGAGTTCTGTCTGGAACGGCCATCTGTCTAGGCGGATCGTTACCGAAACGCTCAAGCGATTTTGAAACAAGTCGGGCAAACTATCTGTTTCTCTCTTGCATCAAGTGGGGTTTACACGGTCAATTTCGTTGCCGAACTGCCGGTGCGCTCTTACCGCACCTTTCCACCCTTACAGTCCGTTAGGACTGCGGTATATTTCTGTTGCACTATCCTTAAAGTCACCTTCAGCGGACGTTATCCGTCACTCTGCCCTATGATGCTCGGACTTTCCTCATCGAACGAGTCGATGCGGCCGTTCAGCTGGCTCATTATTCATAGTATAGAATAGTTTTTAAAGAAAATCAAGTTTTTCCGACTTATGCGAAAGAAAATATCGTTCGACTCTTATTTTTATCATGTTTTCGTCTGAAAAATATGATGATGGTAATACTATTGTTTATGAATTATATCCATTTACTTATCATCGGTTTGTTCGTACTTGTTATTACGCTGTCATTTTTTTTGTTTCGACCGAAACGTTATGAAAAAAAATATGCTCAAATGCAAAAAACAAACGAAGAAGAACTGATCCGAATTTGTAAAGAAAAGGCAAGAGGATTGCGTCACGCGGAAAAGGGAAAAGGCGTAAGCATCACTTCGTTTTACAAAACGATCCGCTCCGCATACAACGTCGTACGTCGTAAAGAAAATGAAAAAGAAGATCTGACCGAAACTGAAAGGTGGTTAATCGAAAACTTCGGATACGTCTATAAACGTATTTTCGAATCAAAAGAAGATCTCAGCGGTCTACCGAGCGTGGACGGAACGCCGCGGATCATTTTTTTATCCGATCTGATTTTAGAAAACTCCTTGGATTGTTTTACGCCGGAACGGATAAAAACCGTCATGAACGAAATAAAAAATTCATTGCAGTTTGAATATGAAGAACTGATAAAATTCAGTTTTGCTTTGCGTTATTCCATCGTAAAACAAGTTTACGTTCTGTCCGAAAAAATACTGTTTTCAGAAAAGTGCAGAAGAGAGGCGTTAAAACCGAAAATAAATAAAAAATTTATTCAATATAACACATATCTGTATCATAAGATACAAAGTAAAGATAATATCAAACTATTTGAAAGATACGGTATCGACGAAAAGAGGGTGTTTTTTTCTTATAATGAATCGCTATATTCCGGCGTGCTCGCGGCAAAGACGCTTTTTAACGCGTTAAGGGAATGTGACGAGCTGTATTCTCACGTTGACGGATTAAAAAATCTGCGCTCATACGCGATCTTAAAGGACTCTTGTAAGTTAGATGATAACAGCGTTCCTACGCTTATGAATTATTTCAAAAGAATTGCCGAAGCGGCAAAAAAATGTCGCATTAGCGAAGAATATGCCGGGAAAGTGCTATTAAAATGCGTCGAAAAGAATTCTTTGGATATATCGGAAGTCCTTTACGATAGGTTTTCCGATTTTATCACGGCAATAAAAAAAGAAGACTATTCTTTTTCGAGACAAAAAAAGAATACCAGAGAAACGGCGTTTCTGGTTTGCACGTTATTCTTTACCGTCTTATCTTCGTTTGTCATATCTTATTTGTTCGATGAAATTTTTATCGGTTTTTTATCATTTTTACCGTTAGCGTTTATTTACGATAGATTGACGATTTTCTTGTTTTCATTTTTGCGACCTTATGAAGTATTGCCGAAATTGAAATTGAAAGAATTGTCTGCTTGTCACTCGACGTCAATCGTGATCAGCGCTTTTTGTTCCGATCCGGAAGATATAAAAAGGCTGATTTTTCATGCGGAGAGCATCATTGACGTTAATAAAGATAAGTACGTCAATTGTATTTTGCTCGTTGATACAAAGTCATCTTCAGAACCGGTTTCCGACGTCGATAAACGTATTGCCGATATTTTTTGTCGATCTGTAAAAAGAAAGGACTTGTTGCTTTTTATTAGAAAAAAGTCTTTTGACGGAAAAAAATATGTTGCCAAAGAACGTAAACGCGGCGCTATTCTTGCGCTATGTCGATTTTTTGTCGAAAAGAAAAAAGACGAGTTTTTTTATGTTTCTTCTAATCCTGATTTTGAACCGGTTTATTTCGTTGCGTTGGATGAGGACAGCACCGTCCTGCCCGGCGGAATAAAAGAAATGATCGAAAGGATCGCGCATCCGTATGCAAAAAAATACGGTATAATATCGGCTGTCAACAGGACGAATCTGTTTTCATTAAAGACGGTATATTCGGAAAGATTTTTGCAGGAAAGCGGCTTTGAAGAATACCCGACGCACACGGGGTTGTTTCAACGTATATTTAAAAGGGACGTTTTTTGCGGGAAAGGTATCTTTCGAGTAAAAGACTTTTATTATTCTTTGAACGGATTGTTCCCCGAAAACAAAATACTTTCTCACGATATCCCGGAAGGGGCGTTCCTTTCTTGTGCGTCGGGCGGAAATATGTTCGAGGACGTGCCGAACGATTTTTTATCTGACGTATCCCGTAGAAAACGTTGGATAAGAGGAGATATTCAGAACTTGCCTTTTATTTTCGGTCGCTGGAAGGCCGAAGACGGTTGCAGAGTTAAAAAAGCCATACCGCTGTTTTACAGATATATTATGACAAAAAACATCTTAGCGTTATTGGTTTTACCATGTCTATCGTTGCTTATTTTGATCGGCGCGTTCGTTTCGATCAAGTATCTTTTCGTCGGTATCGGATTGCTTACGTTACCGTTTATACAAGAATTGATCTGTCTGGTTCGTTCGGTTGTGCGCGGTCGTTCGCCGCATATCGCTTTGCAAGATATCAGCGGAATATTTTTTCGTTTTGTCGAAGAAGTGTTTCTGCTTTTTTACAGATCGGTAAGTGCCGTAACGTTGTTTTTTACGACGTTGATAAAAATGGCTTTAAGAAAAAATCTTTTGAAATGGAAAACTTTTTTTTCTACGAGGAAAAATACTTTTTCGGCATACGTCGCCGAGATCGTACCTGCGACAGTGTTTATCGTCGCCGTATTATGCGCGGCTTTTTTATTCGGAAAGTCGATCGTATTTTATTACGGATGCGCCTATTTGATTTGTTTTTTCATGTTGATCTTGGCGTTATATTTTTGCTCGACAACGTCCAAAGAGCGATATGTAATCGAAGAAACGGATAGAAAAAAATTGATTAAGTACGCACAGGCGACCTATGCTTTTTTTACGCTGCCCAATAACGGTCTCGTGCCGGACAATTTGATCCTACGTCCGTATAAAGAGTCTACGTACACTTCGCCGACCGATATCGGTTTTTCTCTTTTAGCTCATTTATGCGCTTTAAAATTCGGTTTTATTTCGGATAATAATTGCGCTGAACAAATAAAAAAGACGCTTAAAGTCGTAGAAAAATTGCCAAAGTGGTACGGTATACCGTATAACTGGTATCATCTTGAATCTTTATCGCCGACAAGCGGATTCGTCTCTTCCGTCGACGCCGGAAACTTTTCGGCAGCGTTATTGATCGTCGAGGAGTTTTATCGCGGTAAAGACGAAACCGTTTTTCGTTTAGCGAAAAAATTACTTGACGAACAAGAATTGGAAAGATTGTACGATCAAAGAAAAGAACGTTTCTTTATCGGTTTTGATAACGGGTTTACCGGGCATTATGATCTGCTTTGTTCCGAATCGCGCATACTCAGTTTTATTTTTATCATGCGATACGGAAAGTCTGAGCATTATTTCGCCTTAAATAAAGATTATACGGCTCTTTACGGAAACACTCTTCTCAGTTGGGGCGGCACCGCGTTCGAAGCGTTGATGCCGGAGTTGTTTTTTAAAACGCCGGTGCATTCTCTTTTATATAAGACCGCTCGTGCGAACGCTTTTTGTCAGTCGAAAGTAAAGAGATGCGGCATATGGGGCGTAAGCGAAAGCGGATATCACCGATTCGACGACGAGATGCGTTATCAATATAAGTCGTTCGGCATCAGGCGTATGGCGATCTCTTCGGAAACGGAAGACAAGGTTGTTTCTCCTTATTCTTCTTTTTTATGTCTTCCGTTTATACCGGATAAATGTCTGAAAAACATTTATAAAGCGGAAAAGAAAAATCTTTTAAGCGAATATGGGTTTTACGAAAGTCTCGATTGCACTTCAAATTGTAAAATCGTTTATCAAGTCATGGCCCATCATCAAGGTATGATCTTATGTTCGCTCGTCAATTTTTTATGCGACGATTTTCTTAGGAATATCATAGAAGGTATACCTGCTTATTCCGGTGTAAGTAATTATTTCAACGAAAAGTCGCCTTCTTATCGCATTCGTTCCGATCGAAAGATGAACGAGATAAAATGTCGCGTTGAAAAAAATCGAGAATGCGGCAAGTTTTGCGACGATGCGGTCAACAAATCGACAACGGCTTGCTTTACGGACGGTAACGCTTTTTTATTCGCTAATTCAGTCGGTAGTTGCTTTATGAGGGTAGGAAACGTCTGTTTTCAAAAATCGTCAAACGACTACTCGGATCAAAACGGATTCTTTTTTTACGTCAAAACGGAAAAAGGTTATGCGTCGCCGACTTATTTACCGTTATGCGGCTCGCACGATCACTCTTTCAGTTATACGAACGTCGAGGCGGTCTATCGCAATAAAAAATACGGTCTCATGCAGAGCGAAAAACTGATCGGAGGATTGAACGCGATCGTCATAAAGTTATCCGTCGAACACAGCGCCGATATAGCGTTTTATTCGGACGTTATACTAAACAGCGCCGATGCTTATCGCTCGCATCCGGCGTATTCGGATTTATTTATAAAAAGCGAAATAGTATCCGACGATACAGTTTTGTTTGTTCGTAACGGAAAAAAGTCGTATCTTGCCGTTCGAGTAACAGGATGTAAGGTCGCGTTTGAAACAAACAGGATCAACTTTTGCGGAAGAGGAAGAGGTCTTGATTCTCCACTGATGGAAACGGGATCGAACGGACCATCGTTCGGCGACGTACTGACGCCTTGTTTGTCGTTTTACGGGTATTTGAAAAAAGAAAACGAATGTCAGGTCTGCATGATGTATTCGACCGAACGCGAAGGATTGCTTGCGGCTGTTTCCGCTCTGCCGAGCGATATGTATTTATATGCGTCGCAAAATAATAATCTGTATCCATTGCAACAAAAAACGTTTGATTATATATCGAAAGTTATGTACTGCAAGTCGGCGTTTAATCTAAATGAAGATCGATATGGCGATCGCATAGGTATCCTCTGCGCAGGATCGGACAAAAAGGAAAAGTACCAAATGTTGGACGTCTGGGAAGATTTTCGGTTAATCGGCTTAAAGACTATACTTGTTTTTAATGATAAAGATCTGAACATATCTTTCCGAAGAGAATGCGAAAGACGTCGCGTTTGGATTACGACGGATCGTTGTTTGCCCCTTTTATCGAACGTCGGACCCGCCTTTCGATACGTTGAAAAACCTTTATGGGATACGGACGATCGAATTCAGATACCGGAGTTGCAATA
>JAEEGL014766451.1_pt1 | contig 10539 bp, 7 predicted proteins | sample 9134231 | NCBI WGS metagenome assembly JAEEGL01 (sample SAMN16246548, study PRJNA631951) | gut metagenome | biome: gut microbiome; feature: rumen; material: fiber-attached | host: Bos | place: Iran: Karaj | collected 2018-10
CAGAACTCTGGTAAGAACATTGACTACACAATCACATGTAACGGAACAAACTTTGGTGATGAGAAGCTTGCTGCTCTTTCACTTGCATATGGTTATGCAGAAGCTGATCCTGAGCTTGTAGATCAGGCTAACAAGATCGCTATGGCAGATGGCCTTGAGCCAAAGAATGTTAACGTTGGTGAGATTACAGCTGAGGCAGGTGTTGGTGATACTCTTTCATCAAAGAGAGATCAGATCTATGACAACGCTGTAGTTGCTGCAGAAGCTGACTTCGATTCAACATGGGATAGCTTCATGTCAGATTACCTCTCAGCAGGTGGACAGGCTATCATTGATGAGCGTACAGAGAAGTGGGCTGAGTACTTCGGCGATGCTGATATGCTTCCATAAATCTTAAATACTTTAGATTTTTATATTGAATTATTCGGGGCGTGACCTTTTGGTCACGCCTTGTTTTTTGTTTTGCCAAACACGGATAAACACTGGCCTGGTTTTTTATTATTATAGATTTACAAAAATTAATTTATGTTTTTGTGGAAAACGACAAAAATGTAAAATACTTAGGAAAAATCCAAAATAAACATTGACTTACATATAACCAATTAGTAAAATTGCATCATAAGTTACATGAAAACGCAAACTTATTTAGGAGGATTGACTACGAAAAGAAAGGTATTGAGTTCCGTTTTGGCAATGCTGATTGGTGCTTCTGCACTAGTTGGATGTTCAACTACTACAGTTGAGGAAGCTGGGGAAGCTTCTGCTGACAGCCAGCCTGCACAGACCACTGAGACAGCTGCGGAGACTGAGTCAGAATCATCTTCAACTACTCTCACAGGAGAGGGAGATGAGACACTTCATGTATTCCTTTACATGCAGGAGCATGAGAAAGAGATTTATCAGAAGCTCATTGATGAATTCGTTGAGGAGCACAAGGATAAAGTTAAGGAAGTAGTATTCGAAGTAACAACACAGGATGAGTACAACCAGAAGATGATCGCCAACATGACAGCCGGCGATATGCCAGATGTATTCTATGTAGGACCTGCTGCAGTCCGTTCATATGTAGATAACGGCTACATAATGCCTCTTGATCAGTACGTTGATGATGCTACAATTTCCAGCATCTGGGGAACAACACAGGAAATTTACCGTTATGATGGCAAGAATATCGGAAGCGGTTCTCTCTACGCTTTCCCTAAGGATCTTTCATGTTTTGCTTTTGCTTACAATCAGGACCTCTTTGACGAGGCCGGACTTGAATATCCCGATCCTGAAAAGCCATATACCTATGATGAATTCGTAGAAGTATGTAAGGCTCTTACCAAGGATAAGGATGGAGACGGAGAAATCGACCAGTGGGGCGTAGCTAATGCTGATCAGTTCGGTATGACTCCATTCCTGTATTCTAATGGCGTTAAGTTCTTAAGTGATGATATGACTAAGGTTAATGTTGCTAATAACAAGCAGCTTATCGAGGCACTTACATTCTACACAGATCTTACCAAGAATGGCCTTACTCCTTCAGTTGAGCAGGATACAGCTCTTGGCGGATATCAGAGATGGCTTGATGGACAGGTTGCTTTCTATGCATGTGGAACATGGGATGTAGCAGCATTCATGGATGACAACACATTCCCTTATAAGTGGAATCTTTGCGGATGGCCTGTAGGACCTTCAGGCGATGGAAGATCACACACATGGATGGGATCAGTTGGTTACTGCGTATCTGCAACTACCAAGTATCCTGATCTTAGTGCAGAGCTCGTAGCTAAGCTTTCAACAGATGCTGACGGACAGAGAGCAGTTTCAGGTATTACAACAGGTGCTTCTATCCAGCTTCCTAACATCGTTGATCTTGCATATGGCGAATTCAAAGATGCAGTTAACAGTGGAAAAGTTCCTTATGCATCAAATGTAGATGTTATCTTCGGATACTTCGATGGTAACGATCATTATGAGGCAGCTCTTCAGGAGACAGATTACACATACAATGCTGAGTGGTTCACACCATTCTGGTCAGGTGTATTTAATATCAAAAATGGCGATATATCTGTAGAAGACTACCTTGCACAGGTTGAGCCTGAAATGCAGGCAGCTCTTGACGAAGCTATTGAACTTCAGAATTCAGCAACCAAGTAATTTAGCTTTAGATAATTATAGAGCCCCTCTAGAACCGGAGGGGCTCGTATTTTAAGAAAATAAAAGGAGAGCGGTGGTATGGCGTCTCAGAAAAAGGTTAAGACCAGAATGTCTGCAATGGCAAAGCGTGAAGAACGTTGGGCATGGCTTTTTATAGCATCGCCATTTCTAGGATTTATGCTATTTATGGCATATCCTATTGTTTTTGCACTTATTGCAAGTACCAGTAAGTGGACAGGTATCAATTCACTGTGGGGAAATATTGTAGGTCTTGGTAATTACATAAAGATTTTATCTGACGTTAAATTTTGGCGTGCCATGGGCACAACAATAATCTATATGATCGGTATTCCTATAGGAATGTTATTGGGAATGCTGATAGCTATGGGACTTAACAGAAAGATTCCCGGAAAAAGAGTTCTCACAACCATGTACTATGTTCCGGTTGTTTCTTCGCTTGTTGCAGTTTCTATTCTATGGGCGTGGGTATTTAATTATGATTATGGTTTATTAAATGGCATATATAAGTTCCTTACCGGAACACACGGACCTAACTGGCTCGGTGATGAGGTAATGGTCAAGATTTCCCTGATCATTTTCATGGTATGGAAGGGACTTGGCGGAACGATCATCCTGTATCTGGCAGGACTTCAGAATATTCCACGGGATTATTATGAAGCAGCAATGATTGATGGGGCCGGAAGTCTGGCTAAGTTTATGAATATCACACTGCCTCTTTTATCTCCTGTAACCTTCTATGTCCTTATCACTTCCCTTATCGGAGGATTCCAGGTATTTGTAGAAGTTCAGGTAATGACTCCTTCAGGAGGACCAAACTATTCATCAGCGACTGTTGTATTCTATCTGTTTGAAAAAGCTTTTACAAACGGACAGCTCGGATACGGTAGTGCGGTTGCTGTTATTCTGGCGATCATTATATTCATTATTACTGCCATTAATTTCTGGGGGCAGGATAAATGGGTTAAGACTATAGATTAAGGAGGTGAGACATTTGGATATAGCAATCAAGAGAAAAAGTGGAAACAAAGACTATCAGACAGACCGTGTCTTATCTTCAAAAGAAAAGTTCTGGAATATAGTTATATTTATATTACTGGCTCTTTTTGCCTTTACAATGGTGTTCCCTCTTATATATATGGTAGCAACATCTTTTATGACCAAGAACCAGATATTGTCAGGATCACTTACAATAATTCCTGATCCGATACTAATTGGTAAATACTCAGAGGTGCTCAAAAAGGGACAGTTTATCTCAGGTATTTTTAATACGATCAAGGTTGAGATTCCGGTATTGTTGATTGGCGGCTTTACTTCGTCTCTGGCAGCTTTTGCATTTGCCAAGATGAATTTCAGGGGGAAAAACCTTCTGTTTTTGGCACTGCTTGCAACAATCATGATTCCTTTTGCAGTAGTTATGATTCCTCAGTATGTTCTTTTTACCAAGCTTCACTGGACTAATTCGCTGGCGCCGCTTATTATTCCCGGATGCTTTGGAAATGTGAGCATGATCTTCTTCCTCAGGCAGAATCTGTACAGTATTCCATCAGAACTTATGGACGCGGCCAAGATCGATGGATGTAACTATTTTGGTATTTATTACAAAATCTTTCTGCCACTTATGAAGGGGGCTCTTGGAACACAGCTTATGCTCTGGTTCATGGGAATTTGGAATGATTATCTTGCACCTACTATTTTCCTTAGAAGCGAGAGGAACTGGACACTTCAGGTAGTTATCAGATCTTTTAACTCCTATTATGCTATACAGAGCGACTATGCGCTTATCATGGCGGCTTCAGTTATAGCAATGTTGCCCACACTTCTACTGTTCTTCGTATTCCAGAGAGTTATCATTGAATCTATTGCGATAAGTGGTATAAAATAACATTTATATAATTATTGAATATGAGGGAATAGATATCATGTTACATATCAAATCTGTTGATGAGGGACGAAGTGTTTTCAAGGCTTTAGGGTCAGATATACGTCTCGATATAGTCAAGGTACTTCTGAATGAGAACGGACTCAATATGAATGAGCTCGCAGAGCGCCTTAATATTACAAATGGAGCGCTTACCAGCCATATCAAGAAGCTTGAAGAATGTGGAATTGTTACTATTTCTCCGGATGCTTCAGGACATGGCAATCAGAAAATCTGCTCTATTCATTTGGATAAGATTTTGTTTGAATTACAGGACAGACCACAGAATGAAAATGTTTATACAACAGATATAAAAGTCGGACTGTTTTCAGATTTCAATGTTTATCCTACTTGCGGAATTGCTACCAGCAACAGACTTATCGGAGAGGTTGATGATAAGAGATACTTTGCTCATCCGGACAGATACGAAGCGGATATTCTCTGGTTTACAAAAGGCTTTGTAGAATATACGATCCCGAATTTTGTTCCCCGTAATCAGAAGATTGATGAGATTGTGATCTCAGCAGAGCTGAGTTCAGAAGCTCCGGGAGTCAACAATGTATGGCCTTCAGATATCTATTTTTATATAAATGATACACTTCTTGGAACCTGGACTTCTCCGGGAGACTATGGGGATGTAAAGGGAATATTTACACCGGACTGGTGGTTCCCGAACTGGAATCAGTATGGACTTCTCAAGATGATAGTTGTCAATCATAAGGGAACATTTATAGATGGGCTCAAGATATCTGATGTGACTATTGATCAGTTTGAACTTACTCCGGGCAGTATCATTAAGTTCAAGCTTGCTGTTCCTGAGAATGCAGAACATGTAGGTGGACTTACCATTTTCGGTAAGGGATTTGGTAACTACAATCAGGACATTATTGTGAAGATGGCATACAGTCCTATCGAATAATATAAAAAGAAAAACATACGCCGCGCCTCTAATTTGCTTTATTAAGAGACGCGGTATTTTTTAGCAAAAATGCGACATAAAAAATGCCGCGGAGGATGATTTTTATATGCTTATAAATCTAAAGAAAAGTATTTCGGCTTTAATTGCAAGCGGAATGCTTGCGGGCGCTATTACAGGGTGTGGCGCGGGTGCTGACAGTGTGGATGAGAAGGGAGAAACATCTGTGGAAGAGATGAATTTTGAGGCAGATATGTCGGAAGTTGCAACAGGTAGCCTTGAAGCCGGCTCGTCGGTCCATGATCCCTCTGTAATAGCAGATAATGGCAGATATTATATTGTTGGATCACATATGACTTTTGCCTATTCTGACGATCTCAGAAAATGGACACTTAGGGGAAACGGCTATACTTCGACAAACATGATCTTTGGAGATCTGTACAAGGATGAAACAGGCGAAGTATTCAGATATACAGGCAAAAAAGACAGTGTAGTTCCGACAGATGATGGCAAGTGCCACTTGTGGGCGCCTGACATTATCTACAATAAAGAAAAAGGTCTTTATTATATGTACTATTGCACGTCTTCCACCTGGAATGCGTCAACGCTTGGGTTTGCGACTTCTGAAACAATAGATGGCAAGTATGAGTATGGTGGCGACCTTATTTACTCCGGACTTACCAGATACAACCTGGAAGAGACCAATGTTCTTGATTATGTCGACAAGGACTATGCGCTTAAAAATTACGTCAAACTCGATGGTACCTATAATTTTAATGAGTATCCAAACGCCCTTGATCCGGCAGTTTTTTATGATAAAGACGGTAAGATGTGGATGGTTTATGGATCCTGGAGCGGAGGTATTTTTCTTTTACAAATTGATGAATCTACAGGTGAAGTGATCCATCCTGAAGCTGATCCCGACAATAATGTAGATGCCTATTATGGTAAAAAGCTTATGGGCGGAGGCCACAAATCCATAGAGGGTCCATATATTCTTTATGATCCTGACAGTGATTACTATTATCTGTTTGTGTCCTATGGCGGACTTGTAAGTGACGGTGGATATCAGATAAGAGTTTTCAGATCCAAAGATGTTTATGGTGAGTATCTTGATATGAATGGCGAGAAACCTGATTTTTATAATAATGATCATTCAGGATTCGGTCTTAAGATAAGCGGTAATCATATGCTTCCATCCCTGCAGACAGCTTACAAGGCAACAGGACATAACTCGGCGATGATAGATGCTGATGGACGTAAGTTTATTGTTTACCATACAAGGTTTGAAAACAGAGGTGAGTACTTTGAACCAAGAGTCAGACAGTACTTCCTGAATAAAGAGGGATGGCCTGTGGTTCTTCCTTATATTACAGACGGAGAGACTATTTCAGAAAGCGGTTATCCACAAGAAGAGGTAGCGGGAAGATATTACCTTGAAGAGCTTGGGCTTGATATTAGCGGAGAAGTCAGAATGCCTGCCGTCATCTATCTTGATGAAAATGGCACTGTGTATAGCCAGGCAGCAGATGGCTCTGTTATAGAGGGAAGCTATACTCTTGCACAAGACAGCTACTATATGACGATCACAATAGATGGCATTGAGTACAGCGGTGTATTCTGCAGGCAAAAAGATGAGGCTGGAAATGAAGTACTTGTATTTACGGCCTGTGGTCAAAATAGAACAGTTTATGGTGTTAAATGCGTAGACCGGGATTGAGCAAAGAATTATCATACCCAGGTGTGAATTTATAAATATGTGAGGAGAATTATGATAGAAACAAGACCTAGAAACGGACTGATAACTGAATACAACAAGCCTTTTATAGAACAGCGGGCTGATCCATATGTGTACAGGCATGTTGATGGAACCTACTATTTTACTGCGTCTGTTCCTGACTATGACAGGATAATCCTCAGAAAGAGTGATACTCTTTTGGGGCTGCAGGATGCTGAGGAAAAAAGCATTTGGATCAAGCATGAATCAGGAGACATGTCCAAACACATCTGGGCTCCGGAACTACATTATATAAATGGGAAGTTTTATATTTATTTTGCTGCATCAAGAGAAGAAGAAAAGTGGAGACTTCGTCCATATATACTGGAATGTGCGGGATCAGATCCTATGAATGATGAATGGATTGAGAGAGGAATGATCCAGAGAAGTGATGATGACATCTACTCTTTCAAGGCTTTTAGTCTGGATGCTACAATCCTTGAGCACAAAGGCCAGTATTATTATATCTGGGCAGAGAAGGTCAGTGTAGGAATTCAGATTTCCAATATCTATATTGCCAGAATGGAATCGCCAACAAAGCTTTCGACTGCACAGGTTCTTTTGACAACTCCTGATTATGACTGGGAGAGAGTTGATATCTGGGTTAATGAGGGACCGGCAATCCTCAAGAAAAATGGTCGGATTTTCCTGACCTATTCAGCAAGTGCCACAGGTGAGTGCTATTGCCTTGGAATGCTGAGTATTGATGAAGATGCTGATCTTCTGGATCCAAGGGAATGGAAAAAGGAGAAAAAGCCTGTTTTGTCATCGGATAGAGAGAAAGGCTTCTATGGCCCTGGTCACAACAGCTTTACCAAGCTTCCTGACGGCAGAGATGTATGCGTTTTCCATGCTAGAACTTATCTGGAGATTGAGGGAGATCCACTCTATGATCCAAACAGGCATACCATGCTGATGGAAGTTAAGTGGGATGAATCCGGATGGCCGATTTTTGATTATGACAACATGATCCACTAATTTTTTGCCGCAAGTATTAAGAGTAGGAAGGCAAAAAATGGTAAGAAATGACAACCCTTCTATGTGAGAATAATAAAAGTAAATTACTCACATGTAATAGAAGGGAAATAATATGAACAGAGAAGAAGCAAGAAAGCGTGCTAAAGAGCTTGTTGCCAAAATGACTGTTGAAGAGAAGGCTTCACAGCTTCGTTATGATGCACCTGCCATTGATAGACTTGGTATCCCCGCTTATAACTGGTGGAATGAAGCGCTTCATGGCGTTGCAAGAGCCGGCACAGCCACAATGTTCCCGCAGGCAATCGGACTTGCGGCAGCATTTGATGAAGAGCTCATGAGTGAAGTTGGCGAAGTTATCGCTGAGGAAGCTCGCGCCAAATACAATGAGCAGTCCAAAAGAGAAGACAGAGATATCTATAAGGGACTTACTTTCTGGGCTCCTAACGTTAATATATTCCGTGATCCACGATGGGGCAGAGGTCACGAGACTTATGGAGAAGATCCATTTCTTACCAGCAGACTTGCAGTTCCTTTTGTTAAGGCAATGCAGGGTGATGGCGAGTACATGAAGGCTGCTGCATGTGCCAAGCATTTTGCAGTTCATTCAGGTCCTGAGGGAGAAAGACACTTTTTTGATGCCAAGGCTTCCAAGAAGGATTTGGAGGAGACATATCTTCCGGCATTTGAGGCTCTTGTAAAAGAGGCAGATGTTGAGGCTGTAATGGGTGCCTATAACAGAACAAATGGAGAGCCTTGCTGTGCCAACAAGCCTCTCATGGTTGATACACTTAGAGGCAAGTGGGGATTCCAGGGTCACTTTGTTTCTGACTGCTGGGCTATCAAGGATTTCCATGAGAATCACAAGGTAACATCAAGCCCTGAGGAATCAGCTAAGCTTGCTCTTGAGATGGGATGCGATCTTAACTGCGGATGTACTTATCAGTCCATCATGAATGGCGTAAGAGCCGGACTTATTGATGAGAAACTAATCACTGAGTCTTGTGAAAGACTCTTCACCACAAGATTCCTTCTTGGAATGTTTGATAAGACTGAATTTGACGAGATTCCTTATGAGAAGGTAGAGTGCAAAGAGCACCTTGCAGTTGCCAAGAGAGCAGCCAGAGAGTCAGTAGTACTTCTCAAGAATGACGGACTTCTTCCTCTTGATAAGGATAGTATTAAGACAATCGGTGTAGTTGGACCAAACGCCAACTCAAGACTTTCACTTATCGGTAACTACCACGGAACTGCTTCAAGATACATCACAGTTCTTGAGGGTATCCAGGATAAGGTTGGAGATGACGTACGCGTACTGTATTCAGAAGGCTGCGACATTTTCCAGAATAACATCAGTAATCTTGCTGATCCTAACCTTCCAGACAGATTGTCTGAGGCTCAGGCAGTTGCAGATCACTCTGATGTAGTTGTTGTTGTTGTAGGACTTGATGAGAACCTCGAGGGTGAAGAAGGCGATGCAGGTAACCAGTTTGCATCAGGAGATAAGATCAATCTTAACCTTCCTCTTTCACAGAGACAGCTCCTCAACGCAGTTCTTGACTGTGGCAAGCCTACGATAGTTATAGATATGGCAGGTAGCGCTATTGATCTGTCCAAGGCTCAGGATGAGGCTAATGCAGTCCTTCAGGCATTCTATCCCGGAGCAAGAGGTGGCGCGGATGTGGCCGATATCCTCTTTGGAGATGTATCACCATCAGGTAAGCTTCCTGTAACATTCTACAAGTCAGCTGATGATCTTCCTGACTTCAAGGATTATTCCATGAAGAACAGGACTTACAAGTACTTTACAGGCACACCACTATATCCATTTGGATATGGCCTTACATATGGTGACTGTTATGTTAAGTCAGAGTATGACTTTAATGTTAAGTATGCAGATGCAGACAAGGTTTCTGGCGCTGAGATCACTGTGACAGTTGTCAACGATGGCAAGTTTGATACAGATGAAGTTGTACAGCTTTATATCAAAGATATGGACAGCTATTTCGCTACAACTAATCCAAGTCTTGTCGGATTTAAGAGAGTTCACGTTCCTGCAGGCGGTGAGACCAGGGTTACTCTTACAGTTTCAGAGAAAGCCTTCACTTCAGTAAATGAAGAAGGTGAGAGAGCAGTCTTTGGCAAGAACTTCAGATTATATGCCGGAACTCAGCAGCCTGGCGCTCGCTCAGAGGAACTCACAGGTCATAAGTGCCTTGCAGTAGATTTTGCAATAGCAAGGTAATGTGAGACAGCAAAATAATGTATTGTGTTTAGAGATACATGTATTAGCAATAATGGTTTGGTTAGCAAGGATGACATGTATTGATCTCAAAATAATATAAATACAAGTTACAAGCAAATTGAATAATTTTGTATGCAATTTTTCTACGTTTTGTCTGCTTGTAATTTGGCTATCTATGACAGATAATTAGTATCGTCAACAAATGTATACAAGTGCAAAGTTGTATTTTTTCATTATCTTAGTTGGCAGATCAGATGCAACGCACATGTGTATAGACCAAACAGAACCAGGGGTTCTTGGGAGATAAAGTTTTATTTATGCGCTATAGCGCGGGAAAGGGGATTTTTATGATTAACATTCCAGAAGTTAAAATTGGACTTGTTGCAGTAAGCCGTGACTGCTTCCCAGCATCACTTGCTGTCAACAGAAGAAAAGCATTAGTAGAGGCTTATAAGAAGAATTTCAACGACAAGGACGTTTATGAGTGCCCTGTTTGTATCATTGAGAGCGAGACTCAGACACTTGAGGCTCTTGAAGATGTTAAG
>JAEEGL014777158.1_pt1 | contig 10539 bp, 10 predicted proteins | sample 9134231 | NCBI WGS metagenome assembly JAEEGL01 (sample SAMN16246548, study PRJNA631951) | gut metagenome | biome: gut microbiome; feature: rumen; material: fiber-attached | host: Bos | place: Iran: Karaj | collected 2018-10
ATGTTGCTGATGTAGAAATAATAAAAGCATACTTGATGTTTTCTCTTCGCTTGTTAAGTAACATGTGTAGATTATCTACACCTTTGCGAATAATTACACCATGATTTTCTTTTGTGCAGTCTGTATATTCTTCGATTTTACTCAACCATTGGTCACACAATGTTTCTGAAACAATAAACATTGGCTGTTTTAACTTATATGCACCAAAAATACTACAGATTGTTTTACCAATACCTGTGGATAGCGCAAGAAGTTTATTATAACCAAGTTTATCAGAAATCAAAAAATCTACAGCTTCGACTTGAAACTGATTTCTTAAATTGTATTCTTCAGACAAAGAGTAATTTACAACTCGTGGAGTTATAACTTTGTCAGTCATATCAACAATCTTGTAAATCACATTATTTTCGTAAAGCTTTTCTGTTATTGCTTCTAATGTAAAACCTACTGGAAGAGTCAATGTTTTATTTTTCCTGTTATATCTATGCAAGAAATCTTTTTTATTCACATGACCACGAAACTCTTCAAAAACATGATACATATTGTCCAATTTAGGACAAGTACCTTCAAGAGTTCGAGTTTCTTTATTCCAATGAGATTTATAATACGGAAACAATTTAAAACAACTATGGTATTTATAGATTGTTACGTTCTTATCGTCCATAATCATTTATCGCCTTTATAACCAACAACATACCCAAACAAATTCAAAGTCGTATAAATTTCGTTGTCTTTTGTACGAGTTATCATTACTGAACCAGGGCGTAAACGCAATGTAACAGATTCATGGTCATAGCCAAATTTATGGACTTTCCAATATTTTGGCAAACATTGACGTTTGGCAACATTAACGTTTTTAAAGAATTTATTACGAAGCGAATCATATACATCTCTGCTCAATTGACGCACATCATCTTCTCGACGTACGATACCTGATAACCATTCTGTTTGTACTTTACTTTTAATATGAGGTCGCATCATATGAACAAATTGATCGATATCATCATATCTATTATCTATCCAGACGGTCGTAGTACTTTGAAAATTATATTGTGGAAATGTGTCGTCAAAATTTTTCACAATTTTAAACGTATATCGATTATCTTTTAGATATTTGTAATCCTTTGTAGTAAGCAAATTTGTAATGACTTTCAGAAATTCATTAGCAAGTTTATTGACTAGACGATTATAAATTTGCTGTTTTTCTTTTTCGCTTTTGAATATACGGGTCCCCATAGTAAAACCTCCTAATTTAAATTCGGTATGCGATTTCCACGTATTTGAATGCACATTCGAATTTTGTTTTCAGAACGAATATTTTGAAAATTCATTTCGACAAACGACATTAAAAATCGTTTCTTTTTATTTTTATCGTACTTCAATTTAAAAGTACAGTTGTCGCTTTCAAAATATTTATTTATTCGCTCTTTTAGAACAGAGTTGAAAATCTTTTTAAATGTTGAATCTGTAATGTCAACGTAATCATTCGGTTCGACATTAGTCATCAAATCGTAACTAGAATCAAAATCTTTCATAAGTGTTATAAGCATAATTGATGTATCTACAGAACCAAATTTGTGAATGCAATAATCGATAGTATATTTCATATCTTTGCGATTGATAAAATTATTATATTTTGAAAAATCAATAATATATTTGATAAACTCATCGGCCATTATATTTGCAACCATTCTATATATTACTTCATTTCCGTAATTGTTATACATTGTTGCAGCGGCTTCTAATTCTTTTAACATACTTTTCTTCTGTTTCATAGTGTTAAACTCCTTTTAAACGGGACATTATAATTTCCCCCTGTACTATATAAATATATAAATATAAAAATAATAAATTATAAAAGCAGGAGACGAACTCCTGCTTTTAGTTTATTTCTTTCCTTCCATTTCATTCCACTTAGCGATAATACCTTTGATTACAGTCTTGATATTATCAGGGAATGTAATATAAGACGGTGCAGATCCAACCCAATAGTTATGATCATCACCGTACCATACATCACTCAAAGAAACATCAAGTGTAGACTTAGATTTCTGGAGCTTATTCTTAACAAAATTATTCTTTACAAATTCACGTACATACTTGCGAAGCTTAGGAACAGCGGCACTTTCATCATATGTGTAACAACCATCCTCATCTTCAGCATACATATCTGAAGCAGAGATTTCGAATCCTAATACACACGGAGCATATAATACAATTTTATCATCATCAACGTTAATATTGCGACGAGCCATTTCATAAGAAGCGTTAAGGACAGTAGTGTCATCTACATATTTCTTGAAGAAATCTGCAAAGTATGGAAGAATATTTTCTTTACCGATAATCTTCTTCGCACCATCAGAATATTTTTTACTCATTTCAATGAAATCTTTCTTAACATTCATCAAGAAATCATTGATTACTCCAATGTCTTTAGTGCTTACGCATTCTTTTATGAATTTCAAGAACTTCTTGCGTTCGACAACACCAATAATCACACAAATAATGCACCAAAGAATATACACACCAATAGTTATACCACAAGCGATCATAAACAAATCTTCTTTAGAGTTAGGATCTTTGGCAGGAATATTTTCAACAATTCCATGGTCAGCGAAGTTATCGATGTTCGAAACTTGATCGCCATTTATAAGAGCATTCTCTTCAGCTGTGAATTCACGTGTTTGCTTTACGTTCAATGTGAAGTATTCGAACTTATTACCATTTTCAGGAGCAACAGCAGAAGCAATATCAGCTTCAACTGTAAATCCATTCTGTTCAGTGGTTTCATTAAGCTTATTCACAACCAAATCAACAATCGACTTGAAATCTTTAATACGCTCTTCCATAGGAATATCGTCATTGCTAAGACGTTCACGACGATTATCATTGATGTAGCACTTGAAACTTATCGGTAAATGATAAGTGATCTTATCACCGACCTTTACTGTAGTATCATGATTCTGAAGAAGGATTGATTTGAACAACCAAACACAATATTCTTCTTTCTCAGCATCTGTAAGTTTGTCAAGAAGGTCAAACGGAGACGGAGTTACAAATTTGAGTAGCAAGGGCGAGAATTGATCTGTAATCTTGACAGAACCCGTCATAGAATTACAGAAGTTACAATATTTCTCCCAAGGATCAGAATAACATTTTACAATGGTTTCTGTATTTTGCTCAACAAATTTCTCGAGAAAATCTTCTCTACTATTTATAATTTTGAATTGCATAACATTACCTCAATTAAAGTATATTATTTTGTCATGTGCAACCATTCGATATTTGTATAAATAATGTTGTAAACACATATAAAATGCTTAAAAATGTACTCAAAAACCTTGTTATAAAGATTCATAATGGTATTTGTTTCACCAAAAATCATTTCTTCATTGTTGAAAAGTTTTATAGAATTCTTAAGATCATATACATCATCAAAATAATATCTCTTAAGAGTGTCGGGTTTAGCATTACCAATATCTTTCTTATCGATAAGAGTCAATGACTTATTGATGTGAATCCAACCACTATTATGGATGAGTGTCTTCAATGTCATTACGTCAGAACGAATATGCATTGATGTCCAACTATAATGATTCAGCATGTCGCGAATCTTACAAAATGTATCATCCGTTATTTTTTTATCTTTGATTACTTCAAGCTTGCTAAATGTGCCGCTGACGTAATTTATATATTCATCAAATTGGAAAATCATATCTTTTAATAAAGACAATGTATTTTCTATATCTGGAAGTTTCAAGAACAATTGTTTAATTAAATTGAATTGTTTATGGAAATCGTTTTTGCTTATCTTACTAGAAGATCCAGTTCCAAACAATAAAGTTTTTATAACACTGACTACATTATCATCTATAAGATTCGGAGAAACTCCGTTTTCTTTCATCTTTGTTTTGAAAAATGTTTCAAATCTATCTCTGATATTCGTGGATTTTGTCAGAATATCGTCATATATATTTTTCTCTTTCATTAATATTCCCCCACAAAAAAAACAAAAAAAGAGACGCAGTTGTTTTGAACAACCACGTCTCTTTTAATTACAAGTATGACGAGTAATCGTTCTCGTCATAAATTTGCCCGGATTCAAATCCGTCCGGGCATTCGTAATCCGCGTCCTCATAGGACTGATCCATATTGGACACGGGTTCGTCAAAATCCGTGATACGGAAATTCGTGTTTTCCGTATAATTATTGGGCATTATTTCCTCCTGTCATGATTATAATATGTAATCACGACAAGAAGGTTAAATAACTTAGCGTTGCATGTAAGCAGCACCGGTTTCCAACTGACGTCTCTGGATTTCTTCAACGTCAATGTTGGGCGAGAACAAGGTGATCATGTTACCGACATTAATCAAATCGCTTACTGTTTCAGTAATGATGTTCAATAAGCATTTGTCAGTATTTCTAGGAACGATCAAAGTTGTGCACTTTTCTGAATCCAAGCAATTAAACGGTTCCATCTGATTGCTCATGATGTTGTAAATTACCGGAGATTCTGAAGTAATACACTCTTCCCATTTCTTGAAAGCCTTTGTAGAATCACGATACATATTGTACAACGCATAGCGATATGCATTACCAAATGCAAATTCGATAGCTTCAAGAATTACTTCAACAATATGCTTAAGGTTATCAAAGTTTTCAGCGGCTGTAATGTTGATTTTGATCTTATAAATATCATCAAGAACACGGTCTGTCAAGTCATAGAAATTATTGTAGATGTAGTGACAGATAGCCATATTACCACCAATAGATACACCACCACTCTTAATGGCGGCAGCTACAGCGGCAGCAGCATCTTCTACTACAAGACGTCTTGAAAGTTTTGTCTTTTCTGAACGTCCACCACAATAATAGAATGTTGTACGAGCCTGAAGATTATCGATTCTTCCAAACAAGTCATCTGCGGTATAATCTGTTCTATGATGCTTAATTCTCTTAAGCTTTTCAGCCTGAGATTTCAAATCTTTAATCAACGCATCAAATTCTTCTGTATCAGGTTTACAACCAATGAAGTTTGTTTCTGCCTTTCCAGAAGATATATGTTCACAAGTACCAAGCATGTTTTCAAGCTGTTGCTTTCTAACATTCTTGTCAGGAGACAATTCTGTCATCTTTGTGAGTTCTGTGCTGAAGGGATGTGACTTAGTCATAAGACGAAGATCACTAAACCTGAACTGCTCTTCGATTTCCTTATTCTTAAGAATAATTGCACAAATGTTTAACTTGTGAGGTTTAGCAGCAGGGTTTGACTTAGGATCAGCAATATCTTCACCAAGTTCATTATAACGAGTACCTTCGATACATTCACGAAGATATTGAGCAATATTGTAATTGTATGAACTAGCAACAAGGAGCAATGGCTGTTTAAAATCGAATGCTACAGATTCAACAATTTGCTTCAACGCAGGAAGATCTGTTTCAAGAAGCATACCATCAAACATAGCAACCAAAGGTTTATCGGCTTCCCATGTAAAATGATCAGCAGAGTTATTCATACGAGATTCATCCAACGGACCTACAGGAACGATAAATGCATTTGTACCTTCAGAATATTCTTCTTCAGTCTTTGACATTGTGACAATTACGTTTCCTCGTCCATCCAATTTATCACGATACAATTCAGCAATTTGCTGACCTGTAACATAGTCATTATTTGCTGAAATAGTAGCTACCTTTGTGAGCCATTTGATAATATCATCTTCGTCTTCTTTTGAATACGTTCCATCAGCATTCGGTTCAGGGAATTTCTTCTGGTAAGCTTTATTGTCGGTAATTCCTTCAATAATGTTCTTTACACAAATGTTTGTGATATTCTTGATACCTACTGGAGAGAATGTCCATTTGCCTTGTTTTGTGTCATTGAAAATTTCGATATACTTCTTAAGAAGAGCATGTTGAATCGGAATTCCAGATGATGTAGAATCACCAACTTCAGACTGCATATACTCAGAAGCTTCACGAATAATCTTAAAAATTCCATTAGGAATCGGTTGTGTGAATTTCATGTTCTGGAGAATAGTGAAACCGTCACGAGTATAATAAACAGGAACATTGCGATCAGGTTGTGTCTGAATCAATGTACCATCAGCATAAGGTCCAATTGTGTGACCAATAGCTGTTTCTGCAGCAGCAGAAATATTTAGAATCTCGTCGACTACAGCATCATTCTTCAAAATATTCGGTTTAGAAGTTTTGTATTCGTTCTTACCGAAACCAATGTCGGAAATAGCCATATCAGAGAAATCGCCAGTGAACTTAGAAACCACGTTAACATTTTCGGGATTCTTTTTCATGTTCTCGAATTCTTCTTCTATTTTTTCCATTCTCTTTCCTCCAAAACACCCTTAGTGTTTTTAGTAATAGTAATTGATTTTAGTTTGCCTTTTGAAATATTATAATCGATGTTATTCGTATCACAATATTCCTTAATGTGTTCCATTTCATCGCGCTTAATGCTGGAATTCAATTCAACGTCAATTTGTTTTGATTTCTTATCTTGTACAATCTGATCTATTTTAAAATCATTAGTCATCTTTCCACAGCTTTCTTCAAAATTGTGTAAAGCGATGTAATGATTTGTAAAGTTAACATCATATGGGCTTTCTTGCTTTCCGTTGGGATTGATGATAGCATCGGCAATACTTACGATGAAATCAATAAGCGAAAGACCACTTCCTTTCTTCATATTAAGTATCTACCCTCAATATATTTTTAAATTGAAATAGTATTACACCAATTATTGTTTACCGTATTTTTTTTTCATTTCTTTTAAGAATCGATCATCTAGCTTTGTTGTTTCGTTTTTGGTATATGCATTTATTGTACCATTCTGTTTAAAAGCAGCATATGAACGATCTATGTTTTCAAATTCGTTATTTACTATGTTTTCAAATGTCGGTATATCCAACGTTAATAATTGTTCGAATGTAATACGTCCCTCAAGCAATTTTGACGCGTTCAAAATATTTTGCATAATGCGATCTGCTTGCCGATCCATTACTTCGCGTTGTACCTTTTGTTTAACGGTATTCTTAGCAACCGAAAATAAATTGTTAGTTACTTTCGGCTCTTCTTCCGGTTCATCTTCAGCAATAGAATTTTTTATTTTGTTTCGATCATCGTCTGTTTTTTTATTTAGCGCAGCAGTTTCACGTTCTTTTATACGAATTCTTGCCGCGCGATCGTAAAAAAAAGCGGCTCCGGTTCTACCGGAATATTTCCTATTTCTGATTCACATGTAGGTTCGGCGCATATGCCACCATTGATTGCGTGTCGAATACCAGTTACTCGGATAAGTTTATTTAAGTTCTCATCGTTCAAGAATGTTCTATAGTCTTCAGGTGAAAGATTGTAAATACTATTGATAATGGCAGGTTTTTCTGTAAATTCAACAAAAGAAACCTGAGCTTTGTTGTTTTCTTTATCTTCACCAATAACTCTAGCGACAATCAATGATTTGATGTAAAGATATGAACGAAGTTCGATAAGTTCCTTAGTCAAACCAAATGAAGAATCGATGTAAACTGTTTCACCAGATTCAGGATCAGTGTATGAAAGATCTCTATCCTTGAAAGTAACAATCATTTCTTTCATAGTATTGAGAGCATCAAGCACTGTTGGAATCTTAAGATCATAAATGAATGAAGAATTCGGCAAAGTTCTCTTTGTTCGGTATGTCGATTTTGCAAGATCAACAATCTTTTCTTTCTGGAATTCTTGATATACTTTGCTTGATTCACTTGCATCCAAACTAGATCCATGTTCAATATAATGATTCAATTGATTAATGCTGATGTTATTATTCAACAAGAAGCACAAATCTTTAGAATTTACTTCACGCTTGTTAAGAGTTCCACACTTAGGACAAGGAATTTCAAAAGCATAATTCTTATGAAAACTAGCAACATAAGCAGCAAAGAATAATTGTTGGAAATCAGGGAACGAAATGATCTTGCCAAACAAATCTTCATAAGACGGTTTCATTTCATAACCAGATACACGGATTATATGCTTATAGAACATTTCAAGTTCTTTTTCTCGTTTCTGAATAAACAACAAATTCTTTTCGTATGTATAATCCTGAGCATTAGGATCGAGATCAGCAAGTTTATCTTCAATAGCACAAATGTCACGAACATCTGGCCATGAGAAAGCACTCATTGTAATAACTGTTCCGGAGATAATAAAAGGTACAACTGCCATAGTAGGCTGTAATGTCGGAAGAACAGTCTTCAAATAAATATCTTGTCGTTCTTGTTTTGTTTTTAAATCGATATTTGCAGCTTCAATATTCGTAGTATCTTCAACATTCATATTGCGAAGAACTTTTGCTGTCTTAGCGCTACGAATCTTAAAAGCATTGATGTTTCCATCGCCGCCATAATACTGATAATCTTTCTTCTTAGGAGGTTCTGCAGTAGTTCCACCTTGTTCAGAAGTAGTTTCAGTTTCGTTTGTTTCGGTTTCAGAAGATTGAATTTCTGATTCTTTAACAATAGAAACTTCCATCTTTTCAGTTGACTTATCTTCTTCGGAAGGTTTCTTAGCAGATTCATCTTCGTAAGCATTATCGATAGTTTCGTTTATTTCTTTGATATCTAGATTCTGAAATTCTTCTTCAGAATCATCTGCAACATCAGCTTCAGCATTTTTCATGATAATGTCTTTATTGCTTTGATAAAGTTTTTTATCCAAATCATCAGCAATTTCAACATTTTCTTTTACCGTTATCGGTTTGACAGTATTTTTCTTTTCGAGTTCTGTAGCTTCCTTAGGTGTCAAAATTTCAACACCTTTAGATGCTATAGGTTTCTCTTCAACTTTCGGTTCTTCAGGTTTTGTTTCAACCTCGACCGAAGGTGCAGGTTGTGTTTCGTTGTCATTAATAGATTCTGGTTCTCCAGAATCCTTTGTTTCGATAACTTGTTCTTGCTTTTCACTAGCAATGATAGAGTTTTCAAATGAATCTTCAATAGGTTTAGCTTCGTCCACAACAGGTTCTTTTTCAACAATCTCTTCTTTTGGAGCAGGTTTATTTTCGTAATATTCCTTCTCCTTAAGATTTGACATAAGTTTATCTCTTTCAATTTCTTCAAGAGATTTCTCTTTTGGTTGTGAACTTGTATTGTCTGCTGAAGATGTTAATTCTGTAAGAAAATTATCATTAGCTGTTTCGTTTTCAGGTTTATTTAAATTTTCCATTTTAAACTAAATCTCCTTAAAATAAAAAAAATACCAAATGATATTTCACATTTGGTATTGGTGTATTTTCAATTAGAATGGATCGTAAGATTCAGAATTGTATGAATCTCCAGATCCTCCCGAATTGTTTTGAGAATAAGAAGCAGAATCACCGCCTCTATTTCTATTTCCGCTAAAACAAGCAGAAATGTATTTTGTAATGCTGTTAACTGCTGCATCCTGGATACGATACATAATCGGAACCATCGGATTCTGCAATTCTTTAAGAATGTTGATGAAGTCGAATGCCTGGATGTCAGCATAATCGATTTTGTTAAGCTTGCACTTAGCTTCAATCTGTCCACTAGGAACACGACTGTTGAAAACAACTTCGATTGTATCATTCTTCTCATAGTCTGTGTAAGAAACACGAACACGAGGAATTCCATCAAACATCTCTGTGTCAATTGTCAAGAGACCAGTAGATACTTCCTTTCCACCATCACGCATAGAAGTTGTAGGAACTTTGATAACTTCATCAGCATCATAGTTCTTTCCTTCAGCGAATGCATCACGGCGACGAGCCATCATACCTTCAAGAAGTCTTGACAAATCGAAAGCTTTGGCATCGGGCAAGTAGCAGTTCAAATCAAGAACATTTTCACTTGTGATTCCACGCTTAAAGTGTAATGTCAAAAGACCATTGTAATAAGAAACGTACATCATAGCGTATGCTTTATCATCGCCAGGTTTCTTATAACTAAAATATGTCTTAGACATCTGAACGCTTAAGTGATAAGCGTTATACTTCTTCTTTTCTTCAGCCATTTATTTGCTCCTTTATTTATTTTTCGGAAACATATCCACAGTGAAATGATGAAAATTCATTTCCGTAAAGATGCAATGATTGTTTCCTTAAATTTGCATGTAATCTGTCAACAAGAATCAACTTTAGTTTTTCTGTCGCTGCGTATTCATCGACTAATGCATTGAAATGGCCGACAGGCATATATTTGAACTGTTCAAAATCGCAAGCTGTATCAAGAATTTCTTTCTGACGTTCCATACAAGCATTGATCTTGCATTTGAGATTATTAATCTCTTCCGGAGTCAACCATTTCTTTCCGTCATTTTCTGTGCTGATAGGTTCATCAGCTTCTTCAGTAAGTTCGTTGCCATTTTCGTCATAATTTCTTAACCAAACTAATCTAGTAAGAATATGTCTCTCGTTGGGTTTTTTGAATTCTTTCACGAAATCAGGATATTTTGCAATGAATTTTTCTTGAGCTTTTTTGTTACAGTCACGTAAACGTTTTCCGTCACGCCATCTATTCA
>JAEEGL015480873.1_pt1 | contig 10539 bp, 6 predicted proteins | sample 9134231 | NCBI WGS metagenome assembly JAEEGL01 (sample SAMN16246548, study PRJNA631951) | gut metagenome | biome: gut microbiome; feature: rumen; material: fiber-attached | host: Bos | place: Iran: Karaj | collected 2018-10
TCTTTCAATGGTATTCAGATGCACACTTATGGCTCCTCACGGCGGAATCTTTGTATTCCCTGTAGTAGGAAACGTATTCATGTATCTTGTAGCTCTCCTTGCAGGATCTGTAGCAGGATGTCTGATGCTTGGTATTCTCAAAAAGAGAGTTGATGACTAATCTCATATTGTATAAATGAAAGGAAAATTAAAATGGTATCACAGAAAATAACAGTAAAAAATGAACAGGGAATGCACATGCGTCCGGCAAGTCTCTTCTGCCAGACTGTAACGCCTTTTGCAAGCGACGTTAAGATTGTTTTTAACGGAACAACATACGATGCAAAGAGCGTTATGATGCTGATGAGCGCTTGCATTAAGTGCGGTTCTGAAATCGAGATCCAGTGCGATGGTCCTGATGAGGCTGATGCACTTAAAAAGGCTATTGAACTTGTTGAGAGTGGACTTGGTGATTGATCACAGGAGGTCTTCATGTTGAAAGGAATTGCTGCATCACGCGGTATTGGCATAGGTAGTGTTTGTGTTATTGTGGAACATGACCTTAGCTATGAAAAGAAAAAGATTGAAGAAACCGCTGCAGAGAAAACCAGATTTAACGAGGCCATAGAAGCATTCAAATCAGAGACCATGGCTATGGCCGATGATATCAGAAAGCGTCTAGGCCCGAAAGAAGCTGAAATCTTGGAAGGTCACCTTGTAATGATCTCCGACCCTACTATGGCCGGGGAAATGGGCAAGATGATCGATGCAGGACAGTGCGCGGAATCAGCTGTTGAAGCAGTCTGCGACATGTTCATAGGCATGTTCTCACAGATGGATGACGATATGATGAAGCAGCGCGCTTCTGATATCAGCGATATCAAGGTAAGTCTATTAAAGCTCCTTCTGGGAATCAAGGATATTGATATCAGTAAGGTGGCACCAGGCACTATTCTGGTTGCAAAGGATCTTACTCCTTCAATGACATCCCAGATCAACAAGGAAAACGTGGCAGGAATCATAACAGAGGTGGGTGGCAAAACCTCCCACTCTGCTATCCTTGCAAGAGCTCTTGAAATCCCTGCTGTACTATCCGTTCCTGATGTGACAACACTTGTAAAAGACAAGGATTCAGCCATTGTAGATGGAACAGAAGGAATTGTATACATCAATCCTGAAGGCGATGTTCTATCCCAGTACATCATTAAGCGAGAAGACTTTATCCGTAAGCAATCCGAGCTTAAGGGATTCCTGGGAAAAGAGACAGTTACAGCCGATGGCGAAAGCGTTGAGCTTTTCTGCAACATCGGAACCCCACAGGATGCCAAGAAGGCTCTCGAATGTGACGGCGAAGGCATAGGTCTTTTCCGTTCAGAGTTCCTGTTCATGGATAACAATCATATGCCTACTGAGGAAGAACAGTTCAACGCTTACAAGGAAGCTGCTGTTACTATGGGCGGCAAGACTGTAATCATCAGAACTCTTGATATCGGCGGTGACAAGGATATTCCTTATCTCAACATGAAGAAAGAGGAAAATCCATTCCTTGGTTATAGAGCTGTCAGATACTGCCTCGGCAACAAAGAAAGCTATATGCTTCAGCTGCGTGCTATCGTAAGAGCAAGTGCCTTTGGCAAGATCAAGATTATGCTTCCTCTGGTAACCTGTGTAGATGAGCTTCGAGCTGTCAAGGAAATGGTTGAAGATATCAAGAAAGACTTCGATGCCAATGGAATTGATTACGATAAGGATATTGAAGTTGGCTGTATGATAGAAACCCCTGCTGCTTCTCTTATCGCTGATATCCTGGCAAAAGAGGCTGATTTCTTCTCAATTGGAACCAACGATCTTACACAGTACACCATGAGTGTAGACAGAGGAAATGCAGACGTAGCATATCTTTATTCTACCTTCCAGCCATCTGTGCTTCGTTCCATAAAGCACATTATAGAATGTGGCAGAAATGCCGGAATTCCAGTTGGAATGTGTGGAGAAGCAGCCGCTGATCCTCTTATGATACCGCTTCTTATCTCCTTTGGCCTTACAGAATTTAGTGTCAATCCGGTTCTGGTTCTCACTGCCCGCTGTATCATATCCAAATGGAGTAAAAAAGATGCAGATGCCCTTGCTGAAAAGATAATGGCATTATCTACAGAAGCTGAAATTGTAGCTGCTTTAAAAGAAGCATCAAAAGAATAAATATATATAAATATAAAAATGGAGCTGTCGCTCCGGAGATTTGATCTCAATTACTCCGTAGCGGCAGCTCTTTTAATTCTGATATTAGTTATTGCACATTGATCGCCGGTAAGTGCAACATAAACATTATCTGGCATATCTGATATCACTGTAGTATTCTTTATGAACAGTCCATGATTCTGTGTGGTAACAGTAATCTCGTTATCCTTTTCTTTAAAAGATACAACGCAGTCAAAGCCTTGTTTATTGGCCTGCTTCCATGCATCCCAGCCCTCAAAATCATCATTGATATTTACTACAAGCTTATTATCAGCTCCCTGATCTGTATCCCAGTATTCTCCATCCAGTCTGATAAGTGCGTACTCTCTGTAATCCTCTCCATTTATCTTTCCATCCTTAGAGTAAAAAAGAACTACATAAGCGCAGTGCCAGATAAGACTTGCAGCCGGAAGACTCATACTGTGGAAGCTTAGCTCCATGCCATCTGATATCGGTATTCCATCTGTTGCATCCGTTCTGTAAGTATCCATCTGAACATTAGGAACATCTCCCTCAGGACCTTCAATATAGCTCACTTTTTCTGCGATTCTTGGAATATAATCCTCTGGGATCATTTCCTGTGTAGCATATATCTTAACTTCGCTTATCGTGCAGTCTTCTCCTGTAAGAGATAAGTAAACAAATCTCGAAGAATCAGGAAGCGCAATAATATGTTTAACAGTTTTCTTGCCATCATTAATTGTAATAAGGGCGTGATCCTTACGCTTAACTGCTTCAATCTCATAGCTTACTTCGCCATTTTCTTCTGGGCTTCCGTTAGTAATATTAACAGCTTCATTGGCAGTAATGCTTGTCTCAACCTTTCTGATACCATCTCCTGATACCGTACCACCTAGCCATATCTCACAGTATTCCAGATAACACAACTCCTTAACTGTGTTCTCATCATCATGGTATCTACCATCGAAGGAATCAAATAAAAGAATGGCTGGTCCGCGAGAATCGGCATTTGCCTCATTAATTCGGCATTTAAAGCTGATATAGGTCTTATAATAGGTGATCCTTATTCCGTTAGTAATCTCATCCCTATCTTTATTACATACCAGTTCAGTCTTGCCTGAAAGCTCTTTAATTGTAGCTTTCTCACGCTCGATATACTCAAGGTCAAGATCTACAATATGCTGCATTATGCGGACAATACGCGGATCAAACTGAGTTCCTGAACCCTTTACGATTTCCTCTCTGGCCACAAGCTGCGGAAGCGCATCCCTGTAGCTTCTGCTGGAAGTCATAGCATCGTAAGTATCTGCAACAGCAATTATTCTGGCAACCTCAGGAATATCCTCTCCCTTAAGTCCCTCAGGATATCCCTTTCCATCATAACGTTCATGATGGTATCTGGCTCCAATACTAAGATATGGATATTCAGTAATACTAGAAAGAATCTGCTGTCCTATAATAGGATGCTGCATAATGATCTGATACTCTTCCTCAGTAGGCTCACCATCCTTGTTGATAATGCTGTCTGCAATACCGATCTTACCAACGTCGTGAAGAAGGGCAGCGTAATAAGTCTTTCGACATTCCTCTTCCCTCTTTCCCAAATATCTTGCTATCTTCTCAGGATAATCAGCAACTCTTTGGGCGTGGCCTCTTGCATACTCATCCTTGGCATCAATAGCACTTACAAGGGCTTTGGCTGTCTGTTCAAACAGATTCTGAGCAAACTTCTGTTGTTCCTTAAGGTGCGTGATCTCACTTTCCTTAAGCGAATCGATTCGGTTATTTCTCCTCTGGATCAGAACAATGGCAAGCAGTGTCACCAAAGTTGTAAATATTCCGGGAATACTAGGGATATTATGTAAGAAAAAAATGTCCCTTATTAGAACCGGCATTCTAATAAGAATAATAATTACGCTCGCATAAAATCCTATTCTTCCATAGAATACCACCAGAAAAATAACAAAGACACTGGCCAGCGATGCATAAGCCCCTGCAAAAGAAGACAGCGGAATATAATAACTGCCCACTTTGATAATTTCTGTGGAAGCCGCAAAATGGGAGGTTGTCCTTGCTACTATAAAATATAGAACTATTAGAATATAAAAGCCGATTTTCGGTAAATTATGGGATTCAGAACTCTTTTTCAGATCTGCAAAGTGCTTAATTGAGCGCAACAGTGGACCATCCTTTCTGTAAGTAATTTAGTTCACTAAATATCATTATACCGAACTTTTGAATTATAAACAATTTATAAAATTAAAATAAAGAGTTAGTAAACAAAAAAACAGACCGAAAAGAAATTTCCGGTCTGTCAAATAAATCCATGAGTTATTCAGTGCATGCTCCTGAGCATCTCGATAGCAGTCTGTGGACGCTTCTCTGTAGTGCCATTCTGGTAATCGTACTTAGCAAGAAGCCTTGCTCTCATCTCCTCAGGATGATTATATAATTGATCCATTATCCTATCAAAGGCCTGTTTCCATTCACCCATTTTGTTATCTCCTGTATAAGCTGTATCCTATAATTCACACACAGCTCAAGTGGCAAAACAAACTATCCGTCAGTGCTACAAATCATACTCGATTTACAGAAGATTATCAATGAATAATTGCACAAAAAAGTGTGAATTAATTGTGAATTACAGATCTATTGCCTTAACGCCTTCTGTTTTAATAATGAACTTAACACTGCTGTTCTCTGCATCACTTGCTCCGCCGAAGGAAGTGTAGTTATTTCCTGCCTCCTGAATAGCTGTCATCTTATCAGCAAACTCTGTGAGATCTCCATCGAATGCTTCGTAGAGTTTCTTGATTCCTTCCTCATCAAGCTTGCATACACCATCAAGAAGTTCTGCCACTCCGTCATCCAGTGTGATGATGCCATCATTAAGTTCGCCTGCGCCGTCATTGAGCTCTTTTGCTCCATCCATGAGCTCTCCTGCGCCGTTATTAAGCTCTCCTGCGCCACTGTTAAGCTCTTCTGTTCCGGACTTAAGTTCCTTAGTTCCATCACTGAGCTTAGCTGCGCCATCCTTAAGTTCACCTGCTCCGCTCTTAAGCTTGGAAGCACCATCGTTAAGCTGTCCAGCGCCTGTGCTAAGGTCCTTAGCACCACTCTTAAGCTTATCGTTATTTGCTACAAGAGCTCCTGTACCTGTTGCAAGAGTTGTTGCTCCTGTACTGAGCTGTCCAAGTCCAAGATCAAGTTTGCCGGCACCAGTTGCTACTGCATCGATACCACCCTGTAACTTCTGTGCTCCGCCATAGAGCTGACTAGCACCATTCTGAAGATCTACAAGTGACTTCTGAACAAATGCTATCTTTGTATCGAAGGTTACACCGCTTGCCTGTTCCTCTGGTGTTACAAAAGCATTGAAGGAAGCAAGTGTATCATTTAAGAATCCAAGTGTCTCATTAACTGCGCTAAGTGAAGCTCTTGTTGAAGCAAGAGTAGCTGCATAAGTGCTTACGCTTGCTACAGTTCCTGCAACTTCGCTCTGCATCTTTGCTCTTACCTGAGCCTGATATTCAGGACTTGAAATATACTGCTCGATAGCTGCCTGAAGCTGCTCCTGAACCTTCTGCTCAACAATCTTTGCTACAAGCTCATCAAGCTCCTGCTGAGTGTAAAGCTTCTCATCTGTAGCACCTACTACTGGAAGTGTAGTATCTGCATCAGTTGTTGGTGCAGCTGCCTCTGGAGTAGCCTCGTCCTCGATAGTAACTGGTGTAGAAACTGGAGTCTGTGGCTGAGTTACTTCATCATTTTTTTCGACAGGAGCTGCGGCCTCTTCTACCTTAGGTGCCTCTTCCTTAACTTCTTCTTTGACCTCTTCTTTAGCTTCTTCCTTAGGCTCTTCTGTTTCTTCTTTAGTGATCACACCAGAATTAACTTCTACTTCATCAAGCTCTGCTCCTGCTGGCTCCTGTGCTACAGATCCACTGTTACTTGATGCAAGAGCTGCAAGACCGGCATCTCTGATAGCCTCAGCCTCGGCTGCACTTGTGATCTTTCCGCCTGAAAGCTGACTGATAACTGGTACTAACTGCTCAGGACATCCCATTCCAGGAGTTGTCAAAAATCCCTCAACAGCCTGAAGGGCTGCTGCCTTTGATGAAAGCTCTGAGTGCTTATCAACAAGAGCTGACTTCTTTTCAGCGATCATTGTGAAAGCTGATGAAAGCTGATCAAGCTTTGCTGTTCCTTCGCTAAGCTTCTGTGCTCCATCTACCAAAGAGCCTGCTCCTGACTGAAGCTGTGCTGTTCCGCTTACAAGCTGTGCTGAGCCATCCTTAGCTGATGCTACTCCCTTAGCAAGTTCGCCTGCTCCAGAGTTAACCTTAGAAACTCCATCTGTGTATGAAACAACGCCATCGTACAATGTCTTAGAACCCTCATAGAGCTTTCCTGTTCCATCGTTAAGAGTATTGGTTCCATCTGAAAGCTGTGATGCACCGTCAGAAAGCTTAGATGCGCCATCTGAAAGCTGTGATGCGCCATCAACGAGTCTGCCTGTTCCATCAGCAAGCTTAACTGTTCCATCCTTGAGCTCTTTAGTTCCATCATAGAGCTTTCCTGTTCCATCATAGAGCTGCTGTGATCCATCACGGAGCTTAGTTGTACCGTCCTTAAGTTCCTTTGTACCATCTACAAGCTTGGTTGAACCATCATTAAGCTCTCCCATATCATCCTTAAGCTCATCGATCTTGCCTGAACCTGTAATATCAGTAAGACCAAAATCTGAAAGAATGTCAGAACTTGCCATGGTAATTGTCATACCAAGCTCGAAATCTGTTGTATCTGCTGTAATCTCAAAGCTGTTTGAAAGCTTACCCTTAATCTCCTCTGAATCCTCAAGCTCATCCCACTTATCATCAGAGATATCAAGACTTTCTTTAAGTCCTGGAAGTGCAACTCCCATAACAATATACTTTCCACCGTCAGAAATGACCTTACCATTTGAGATCTCTACATTTGCAAACTTATCAGAATCAAGCATCATTCCTGAAACCATAGCAAATGGTGTGTAAACTTCAATATTCTTGCCATCAACATCTACTGTCTGCTTAGCCTTATTCTCATACTCGAAACGGATTGTTACCTTTCCGCTCTTTCCTGCAAGATCAGCTGGAGCTATCTCTTTTCCATCAAGTGTGTATGTGATCTTCATGTCTACTGGAAGCTCTTTATCTGTAGTTCCCTGATAGTAAATATCTGAACCTTCTGCATCCCATGTAAGTGTTCCATCACTGTTCTCTGTAAAGGTTTCTGAGCCCTTAACATTCACGATATCTTTAAGCTCTGTAGAATCAGCAAGCTCATTAGAAGCTGAAGCATTTCTGAGCCACTCACTTACAATAACGTCGTCAACTGCGCCATTAGCATCTGCTGTAACATAAACTGTTTCTACCTTTCCTGACTCCCCCTCAGAATTAGTAACCGCAGCACTTGTTAATAAGCTCTTTTCAAGCTCCTGCTCTTCCTGTGTTTCTACAATAGCTGATGCCTGTGTATCATCTGCAGTAGTGTTGGATCCGCATGCTACTGTCATAACAGCCATCATACAAGCCATAACCACTGATAAAGACTTCAAAAGATTCTTTCTTACCATAATTCTCCTCTTTTCTGCACCTTAGGTGCTCATTCTATATTCTGTAAATTAAGCTGCTTTGCGGAAATTAAGCAGGTGATGTCCGCCGTCGTGAGGCTTTGGTGAATCTGCATGCATTCCAAAGGTTGTCCTCATGATCACTCCGTCGAAGATCATGTACATTGCAGGAAGCACCAGAATTACTGTAAACATACTGATGATTGCGCCCCTCGCCATCAGGTTACAGAGCGAACCGATCATATCAATGCTTGATATAAGTCCAACACCAAAGGTTGCAGCAAAGAAGCTAAGTGCACTTACGATAACTGACTTCATGCTGGTAGAAAGAGCTATCAGAGTAGCTTCCTTCTTGGAATTGCCTGCTTCCCTCTCATTCAGGTATCTTGTAGTCATAAGGATTGCATAGTCAACTGTAGCTCCCAGCTGGATTGTTCCGATTACAACAGATGAAATGAATGGAATAGTTGTCTGTGTGTAATATGGAAGTCCCATGTTGACGAAAATAGCAAACTCAATAACCGCAACCAGAATAAATGGAAGTGATACTGATTTAAGTACAAAGGCAATGATCAGGAAAACCAGACCGATTGAAACTGTGTTAACAACCTGGAAGTCGTGGTTGGTGATATTGATAAGGTCCTTGGTACAAGGCGCTTCACCAACTACCATTGCGTTAGGATCATAGCCCTTAACTATCTTATCTACAGTAGCTATCTGATTATTTATTTCATCAGAAGCGATCTTGTAATCAGTTGTCAAAAGAACCATCTTCCACTGATCACTCTCTAAATCAGAAAGGAGATCTTCTGGAAGGAACTGTCTTGGGAATGCTGGTCCAAGTATTGAATCAGTTCCGAGGACTGAAATAATTCCGTCGGTGTTCTTGAGCTCTTTTACCATCTGATTCATTGAAGCTGTATCAAGATTCTTGTCTACAAGGAGCATGTATGCTGAGTTCATATCGAACTTCTCATCTACCTTATTGGCTCCCTGAACGCTCTCAAGTGTATCTGGAAGTGTCTGTGTCAGGTCATAATAAACACTTGTGTGATTGTTACCATATATAGCAGGAATGATCAGTACCAGGAATATTGCAAAGAACACTCCATAATGATGAGCTACAAACTCAGGAATCTTGACGAATTCAGGCATAAGTGGCTTATGCTTGGTCTTCTCAATCCATTTATCAAATATAAGGATCATACTTGGAAGGATTGTTACACATCCCACAACTCCGAATACAACGCCCTTAGCCATTACTACACCAAGGTCAAGTCCCAATGTAAAGCTCATGAAGCAAAGAGCAACGAAGCCGGCAACTGTTGTGATGGAGCTTCCAAGTACAGAAGTAAAGGTGGCTGATATAGCCTTGGCCATTGCCTCTTTCTTGTCATCAGTCTGCTGGAGCTCTTCCTGATAGCTGTGCCATAAGAAGATTGAATAATCCAGTGTCACGCCCAACTGAAGTACTGCGCTAAGGGACTGTGTTATGAATGAAATCTCACCCTTGAAGACATTGGTACCCATGTTGTAAACGATTGCCATTCCTATACTTAACAGGAAGAATAATGGAATCAGATAGGAGTCCATTGTCAGTGAAAGAACTATCACAGCAAGAAGTACTGCGATTCCTACATAAATAGGTGTCTCTTTTTCTGCCATGTTCTTGGTATCTGTAACGATGGCACTCATACCACTCATGAAACACTGCTTATTGGAAACTTTCCTGATGTCCTCGATGGCCTGCATGGTTCCGTCTGATGATGTTCCTTCATCAAATATGATAAACATCATTGTGGCGTCATCTGCATTGAATGCCTTATATACATCATCAGGAATCATCTCCATTGGAATGGAAAGATCCATCAGTGAATCGTACCAGAGAACATCTGAAACATGATCCACCTTCTCAATATTTGACTTTAGATTAGCGACATCCTTCTCCTCCATGCCTTCTGCAACATATAAGACAAAAGAGCCGGTTCCAAACTGATCAAGAAGAATATCCTGACCCTTCATAGTCTCAATGTCCTTTGGCAGATATGTAAGAATATCGTAGTTGACTCTGGTGTTGAAGTATCCAATTGCTGCAGGAATAAGAAGCGCAATTGCCAGAGCAAGTATTACATATCTCAGCTTTACTATTAGCTGTGAAAGCTTATTCATAACGTTTCCTCCTCTGTTTGATAATAATATTCAAAAAATCCTACATTTTTTGAAATATATTATTGACCGTTGGTCATTTTCTATAGTATGGTATAGCATATAAATGACCGATGGTCAATATTTTTTGAAATAAATTTCCAAACATTTAATAAATGTCACTAAACATCAGTGTTTTAGGGGAAATTCACTTTCATATATGGTAGAATATGTAATTGAATGAGGAATATAAAATGGGAAAAGCAGATGATAACAAAAGACTAAAGATGGAAAATCTTCTTAATGCTTCCTTTGAGCTCTTTACCTCTCAGGGTATTAATAAGACCTCCATTCAGGACATAGTAAACAAGGCAGAAGTAGCCAAGGGAACCTTTTATCTATATTTTAAGGATAAATATGATATAAGGAACAGACTCATCGCCCACAAATCAAGTCAGCTCTTTATGAAAGCCTATGATGCTCTCGGAGATGCCGGAATTGAAGGCTTTGAAGACAGACTTATTTTTATTATGGACTATGTTTTGGACGAGCTTGAAGCCAACAAGGGACTTCTCGCTTTCATATATAAAGACCTTTCATGGGCA
>JAEEGL015827417.1_pt1 | contig 10539 bp, 10 predicted proteins | sample 9134231 | NCBI WGS metagenome assembly JAEEGL01 (sample SAMN16246548, study PRJNA631951) | gut metagenome | biome: gut microbiome; feature: rumen; material: fiber-attached | host: Bos | place: Iran: Karaj | collected 2018-10
GTATTTTTTGAATAATAATCAATAACTTCACTGACTGTACCCGAGATTATTTCTTCATAAATTTTTGTAAGTTCTCTCCCTATTGAAACTTTCGAGTCATCCCCAAAACAGGTTTTAATATTTTCGAGAGTCTGCATTAATCTGTTAGGGGATTCATAAAAAACAGTATTTATATGTCTGAAACGCTTAAATAGATCATTTTGCTGAGAAACACTTCTTGGAAGAAAACCGACAAAAGCAAATTCTTCCGTATCACGCTCTATTGAACTCAAAAATGTCGTAATTGCACAGGCACCGGGGAGCGCAATAGTTTTAAATCCTTTTGCGTGTATTTCTTTTAAAAGAACACTTCCGGGATCAGAGATTAAAGGCGTTCCGGCATCAGAAACCAAAGCAACATCTTCCCCTTTTTCAAGGATTTTTATAATTTCAGAACTTCTTTGTTTTTCATTAAATTTATGACAGTCAAGCAAACGAACACCTATAGAATATTTTGAAAGAAGTTTTTGAGTAACTCTTGTATCCTCACAAGCAATGTAGGAAACACTTTTTAAAACAGACAGAGCTCTCAAAGAGATATCTTCAATGTTTCCGATAGGAGTAGGTACAATAAAGAGTGTTGCTGCCATAATAACCTCAATTAAAGCGGCAGAGTAGTTTTACCGTCGATTGTTTTATAAAGTCCAGTAACTTCAAGAACCTGCATAACTTCTTTGGTTACATTGTCTAATTTTAGATTTTTTCTGTTTAAAACAGCTAATTTTTTTAAATTCAAAATTATAGAAATATCATTCAAACTGATTCTGTCTATATTTGAAAAATCGAGAGACAAATCAGTTTCATTATCAAAAACAAGGTCATCCAGTCCTGATTTATCACCAAAAAGCCTTGACGCACTAATCACTTGCATCGAAATGTCTCCATACACATCTAAATATATCAATCATTTGTTGACTAAACATATGATAGTACATTTGGAGTAAATTTGCAAGAAAATAGATTAATATTGTTGCCAAAAGAATAAATATAATGCTTTAATATAGAAATAGAAATAAGGATGAGGAGGAGAAAATGAAAAAAATATTAGGTATATTGATATTGGTATCGGCATTTATGTCAATTTCAGCTTCTGCACAAGCAGCAAGCACAATGATTTTTGACCCTTCAGAATATCCTGAAGTCCCGTCAGTATCTTCAAAAGCAACTACAGCAAAAACTACTACAACAACCGCTGCGAAAACTACAGCTACTGCTGCAAAGACTACAACAACTACTGCAGCAAAAACTACTACAACAACAGTTAAATCAGCAGGACTAAAAGAAACAAACGGAATTAAAAATTTGTTTACTACAAAAGATAATGAACAAACAATCAGCCCTGAATTAACTCAAAAAGAGACTGAGAACTTCCAAAGTGCACTTTTACAACTTGACTCAGCACAGGTTGATTTGAGAAATACACTTCTTGAAAAGAAAACAAAATTCGCTGAAATTGACAGCAACTATAAAGTAGTCAAAGAACAGCGTGATGCTATGAAAAAAGAAGTAAGAAGCTACGAAAAAAGAGTTAAGAGTATCGAGAGAGCAAAAGAAAAAATCAGAAAAAGTATGATTTAATCTTACAGATTTAAAAAGAGCCTTCGGGCTCTTTTTAGTCCGAGGGATATGTGTTGAAATCAATCAGAAATAAAATATTAATACTTATGATAAGTTTGGTATTTTCAGGCTTAAATTCTTATGCTCTGACTGAAGTCAAACTTGAAAAAGAACCTTTAAAATTAAGGCAACCCATTATTGACGGCAATTCAATTATTATTGACAAGGGCATCATTGACAGGGTAGATTTTGACTTATACCTTTCTCTATACAATGAAATGACAATTCAAAGAGATAAGGAATTTTCTGACATCTTTAATTTCGGAACTGTAGCCCCCGGTTTTACAATACATTTTAAAGACAAAAAGACAAGATTCGGTTTTTTATCAAGTCTGACAAGAGAACTTGACTACAATGATTTTTGGGAAAAGATTTCGGGACTTTATATTGAACACGATGTTCTTCCGAATCAACATATTTCGGTTGGTGTCAGACACAGACTTCCGATAGGATATGAAGGCGGAATGTCGAGCGTAAAACATCCTTTTGTTATGCGCTCACAATCTGCAAGGCTTTTCGGAAATACATATGGTTTTGGTATCACAAACATAGCTAATTATAAGTACCTTGACTATGAAATGGGGGTTTATGACGGCAGCAGATTTATGAACAAACTTTTTAACGGTTCCGAATTTGCAGGAATATTTTTGTTTAAGCCACTTGCAGCATTTGATGATAAATACGGCGACCTGAAAATCGGTGCAAGTATCGATGTCGGAAACGCAGACGGTTCATTCAATGTTTTTAATGCAAATGCACTTTATCAATATAAAAAATTCTATTTTGATTTTGAATATACAAATGCAAACGGATACACAAAAGGAGTAGTCAATTCAGATAAATATGATGGATTTTACACAACCTTAGGTTATAATATAACTGATAAACTGAAAATTCTCGGGAGATATGACTATCTCAGAAACCAAACTTCAGGTAAAAATTCAATGGAATACAGCGCAGGCTTAACTTACAATTTGAAGCCGGGATTAGATTTACTTGCTAACTATGTTTTGGTAGATTCAGATTATGAAAAAGCAATTCAGCAGAAAATTTATTTAGGGACAAGATTTAACCTCGGAGAATTTGCAAGCAAGGAGAGAATATGATTTTTAAGAATGAAGAAAAAGTTTACTACGCAGACACTGATGCTTATGGCGTAGTCTGGCACGGAACATATTTAAGATGGCTCGAAGCAGCACGTTCACAGTTTTGTGATGCGGTAGACTGTCCTTTAGATGTACTTGCAAAAGAACATAATATCATTTTTCCGGTTGTTAATATTAATATCAGCTATAAGCGTTCAGCAAAATTATATGCCAATATAGTTGTCGAAACAGAGGTTAAAGAACTGACAAAATTAGCAGTTGTATTTCATCAAAGGATAAAAGACAGGGATAATGATACCCTCTATGCTGATGCAACAGTAAAGGCAGTTGCGGTTAATGACAAAACGGGCGAATTATTTAGACACTTCCCGGATGTTGTTTATAATAAATTTAAAAATTTAATTCAATAAACAAAGAGAGGTCTTTTTTATCAATTATTTCCTGAACGGAATTAAAAAGATTTTCCATTTGTTCGTTGGAATACTCTTTGTTGTAGGTTTCAGGAAGTTTGAGTTCATTTGTCATTTTGACGGAAATGAAATGGTTATTCATCTCAGTAAATTGGCGATAATCGTCAAATATTTTGCGGTAAGAGGAGGGTAATTGAGCCGAAACACCCAAATATCTTTTTACATCAGATGAATAGTTGTTGAAATAGTTTTCTATAATTTCATTTTGCTTATTTATGAAAGAGATTTCCTTATCATCAAGGCTAAGCATGGTATTTCCTTCGATAGGCTGAGGATTAAGGTTAAAGTGGTATTTAAGCCAAAGAGCCCAAAGCATGCAGCCTTTCCAAAAACCTACGGTTGATTTAAGAGAACTTTTAAGAAGTGGCGCATTGACTAAATAAAGCTTTTTTTTATTTGCAGGCTTATTTGTTGAATTAAAAACAGAGAGAAATTCCATATAGACAGGAATAAAGTGGTTTAAAATCGGATTAAACCCCGGATCAAACAGAGCTTTTGATTTATCTATTGTCATAAGAAAACTACCTCGTTTTTAGAAGAATTATAACAAAAAAAATCGGCTTATTGAAAGCCGATTTTTTATATATTTTTTGATGATTATCCTTTAATTATGCTTCTATTTTTTGAGCAGCCGGTGCTTTGGGAGCTTTTTCTTTATTTTTGAAGTGTTTAACAACTGCCATTGTTATACCAATAGCTGCTGCAACACCTGCTGCAATTAAAGTATTCTTTTTATTAAATGTTCTTTGAACAACTTCTCTGCCGTCAGATAATTTCTTCATAACGAATTCACCGGTCTTTTCATCAACTATCGGTTTAGCAAAGAAATCTTTTACACAATTCGGAACTAATTTAGAAATTGTTGCACCAATCAAAGTGAAAGCACCTGTAACTTTTGTTGCTGCGCTTGTAGCACTGTTAGCTGCACTATCAATACCATCAGCTACTGCTTCCATGCCTTGAGTAATTTGATCAGATTTATTTTTGATATCTTCAGCGGAAATCGTTTTTTTGGGTTGTGCGGCAGCTTCTTTTGCTTCCTCACTAATTTCAACTGAATCCTGTGGTTCTTCACCTCTAAATGATGGTTTCAGAGGGGTAGATGCCGGAATAGATGCCGGAATGCTCTGTAATTCTTTTGCTTTAATAGGTTCAATCATCATTTTTTCACCTTACTTTTTTTACCTTTTGCTATTAATATAATGCAAATGAATATAAAAAATTGCTTATTTCCATAAGGTGTGTTTACAAATGTTAACATACTCAAAATTCAATTAAAATAATAAACACAAACTAATAGAAATAATTAAAAATCATCAAAAGATGAATATAATAATTAAACAATATAAAAGACAAAAAATCAATACATTCATATAGAAAAATGAAGTATAAACTTGAAAAAGGGAAATTATGTGATAGAATAATTTTGTTGACAGCCGAATGTGGGCGGTTAGCGCAGATGGTAGCGCATCACATTGACATTGTGGAGGTCGTTGGTTCGAGTCCAATATCGCCCATTTTTATTTAAAGGAACTATAGAATAGTTCCTTTTTTAATGCAAATAACCCAACACCTTGCTGACTTTTGCGGAATTAAAATAATTTAATAACTCATGATTTCATAGATTTAACATTTACAAAAAATAATAATTTCAATTGTTAATAAAGTAATCTAATTCTTCAGGTGTTCCGAGGACGTGAACTTTTTGCGGATTTATATCAGAAATAAATACTTCTCCACCTTCCGATATAAGAATATCATAAAGCGGAGCTATATATTTTTCTTTATCACTTATATTTGTTCCGTATAAAGTATTATACAGTTCTTTATATAGTTTGCAGGTCTTAAAATAGTATGCACCTATTGTACAATTATCCGAAATTCTCTCTTTTTCTTTTATTTCAACAACATTGCCATTGTCATCCAGTCTGACGAAACTCCAATGGTTTCCAGGGGCTTTAAAGCAGGGAATAAAACCATCGCCCTTCATTTGTGAAAAATTCATTTCATAAGGCTCAACATAAGTATCTATATTATAAACAAGCAAAGGGTTTTCTTCTTTCCAAAAATTCTGAGCATACATGGCAGTTGTTGCCTGACCATCAGTAAGTTCTTCCAAAAGAATAACATTATAATTTTCTATGTTCAGTTTTTTGCAATTTTGTCTTATAAATTTTTCGACATCATTATCTGGGTCTTTAAGTGCAATAAAAATAAATTTATTAGCATTTTCCATAAAGCCGATGAGGCTCAACATTGACCATTCAAAAAGGGTTTTCCCTTTTGCTTTAATCATAAATTTGGGAACATTATATCCTCTGCGTCGAAAACGCTCTCCTCTACCACCCATTGTTATTACTATTTCAAGTTTATTATCCATTATTTGCTTTCATTCAATTCTTTTTCAATTTCATCAAGAATATTTTTAAGATTCAGAATAAATCCAAAGACTTTATAAGGATTATCAATATGTAAAGGAAGCATAGATAAAAACAGCGAAGCTTCATAAATTCTGACTGTCAGATAATCAAAACCGTTTTCAATCAATTTAGATTTAAAAATTTCTGTAAATTCTTTATTATTAAACGGAATATCGAGTTCATAGGAAAGATTTTCATTTATTTTTATTTCGAATAATCCGTTGTTGAAAAAGTCATACTTACCTATAATGCAATGACTTAATTTTGCAATATCATAATATGGATTTGTCCAGAGTTCCGACTCATCAAGTGCACCTTTAGGATCAATAAATTTGAGAGTCTGAGTTGATTTATTATATAGAGCATTTGCAAACCCTGGATCTCCATGGCCTATTACTTCGACATAGGGGTAATTATTTTTTTCTTCAATTGTTTGTTTCAGGTAGAAATATCTTTCTTTTAATCCGTCAATTGTTATATTTCCTGATTCTATGAGTCTTTCAACTGTTTTAAACTGAGGACATTGTTTTAGTTTATCAGTCCTCTCATTGACTTTTGTTTTGTATAATTCAACTGCCTTGGCTTTATATTTCTCTTCTGAGCATGGTCTTGAATGTCTCATTTTAAAGAAATAGAAATATTTATTCATTAAACTGTTAAATTCTTCTTTATTAATAGAGCCGTGAACATATTTAATTGCCAGATCGGTCATATATAGTCGTTCCATTGTATATCCTGCCATTTGGTCATTTTCAAAGTAATTAAACGGCATAACAAACCAATATTTCATATCATCGGGAAGAAAGTAATAAAAATTGTATTCTTTTTTTATTTTTAATTTATCGGTTGACGTTTTTGTGATGGTATAATCATCTTCTCTTAATGAGTTAAAAAATCTCAAATCAACATTGTTAGTTAAGCAGCCAATGAAATTATTTATATTTGATAAATCGGAATATCCTTCAATTTCAAACGAATTTTTTATATAGTCAGAAGCTTCTTCAATTGTCTGACCAGAAAGAATATTTTTATAATATGGTAGATATGATGTTAAATTAGGGAAAATTAATCCTGATATTTTATTTTCAAAAAAGATTTTGTATCCTTTATCAATATAAAAGAACTTTTCAAAAGAAAGAAAAACTTTTTCTTTATCCTTAATAAAATAGTTTGAAAAGAAATGGAAAACTCTGATATCATCACCATAATCTTTAAAATTATTCATAAATTTTATATAGTCGGCAAGGGAATCTATACGCTGCCAAGTAATATCCTTGAAAAATGAGGAAATAATATTTTTAATCTGATTTTCAATTTTTTGTTTTTTAACAACAATATCACCAAACCCCTTATCTCCGATGATATCGGAAATATATTCGTTTTTATTGACATTATTATCATATATTACAATAATTTTCATTGTCTACTTCCCCCTTCTTATGGCTTCAAAAAGTTTAAATGAAATATATGCCGTTATACAAACAACACTGCTAAAAAGGATAAACAGATAAAGTTCTTGAGACTGATTTAAGTTCAAGGCACCAAGAAGATATTCAGTAATTATGTTATCAGAATCATCACCGTTATTTGGAAACATCAAAAGAGTTAAATTTAATATTTCAATAATCCAGGCTAATACAGACAAAAGATAAAGAACAAATCCGCTTCCGTGAACAATATCTCTTAATCCGTTGTAGAGTCCGCTTAATACTTCCAAATATTTTAGAATTTCTAATTTTATCGGTTCTGCTTTTGAAGACAGGCAATAATCTTTCCAAAATTCATAAAATTTTGAAAAATTTTTGTAGATAAGAAACAGAAATATAAGGAACAGGAATAAAAGATAAATGAAAATTGTTAAGTGACCACCATTTAACAGCACAAAAATAATAATGGTTAGTAGTGCAGCTGTATCCATAAAACGATCCAGAAGAATTATCAAGGTACTTTTGACATAATTTTTTATGACATAACCATAACAATATATTCTGAATAATTCGCCAAATTTAAATGGGAAAATAACGCTTACCGGCGTAACCTTACAATAGGTTTTTATATGTGTCAGTAAAGGAATACCCGTTTTATGAAGAACAAGATACAATCTTAAACATTTAATAAAATGAACACACAAAACTGTAATTAGTAACGACCAAATATTTTGTTTTATATTGCCAAAATCAATAAATTTGCACAACTTTATAAACAAAAATACTGCACAGATAAATATGATAATATTCAGACCATTATAGGTCAATCCTGTACGCTTTTTATAGTTTTCAGATAATGACAAAGCCATTTAATTATCCTTTTGTGTATTATTATATATTATTTCATAATTATAGTGTTCAATTATTTTTGTTCTATGTTCAGAAGCTATAAACTTTTTTCGGTTTAAAATGAACTCTAATAAGAGACGAAGAACGTTCAATGCCTGACTTGTAAGTTTGACATTTGAGATCTGATCATCTTCTCTCCAGATAATTGGAAAAAATTTTATTTTGTGTTTATAGAAAGCAGAACCTAAAATCATACAATAGTTGAACATAAGGTTATCAGTATATTTATTATAAAATTTGTTCTTTAAAATATCAACTTTATACATATTTAAACCAGAGCCCAAATCATAAACCTTGAACCCAACTGCAAGAGAGAACAAAAAGTCATAAACAAAATTTCCGAAAGTTCTGAATTTGGAATACCCCTGAAGTTTTGAATCTTTCATAAATCTTGCACCTAAGAAACAATCATAATTTTCATATTCTTTTGTTTTTAAATATGGAATTAAATTTGAAATATCCCCCTGATCATCTCCATGAAGAACAATAATATATTCATAATCATGTTTAATTGCATAATCAAAAGCTGCTTTATGAGAACCCCCTAAACCGTAGTTATCGTTATTTCTTAATAGTTTTAAGGGCAATTCGGGATGATCTTTACAATATTCTATAACAGCCTCTTCCCCGTTATCACTGCTTTTATTGTTTATGACTATTATTTCGTTTAGATATTGAAGATTGTTACTGTTTAATTGTGCTAAAACACGAACAATCTGCTTTTCACAATTATACATAGGAATAAAAAGCAGAATTTTATTCATTTTTTAACCTTTCTATATTTGTTATAATATATATACAAGTATAAATTAAAATTACATATCCTATAAAATATATAGATAAATAATACATAAACCAATTTGAAAATAATGTCAAATATACAATTATGAATTTTGCAATTATTGAAATCAATGTGAATAGCCCAAAGTATGAATTATTTAGAGCAAATCAATATTAACGCCAACTCTGCTTAAAAATAAATGTATAAGCCACAAGTCTATATTCCGGCAATTTTCATTAGTCTCAGGGAAGTTTTGTAATAACCACCACTTTTTGATATATTATAATCGGAGAATGGAAAATTTTTCCAATCTTTTAATTATTTGAAGGAATATAATCAAGGTATTAAATATGGATAAAAGTAAAACAGACTATAGAAGTTTTATATTAAAATTTTTGGGATTTTGTTTATGGGGAATATTTGTTTTTAAAAATGCCTGTTTTAATGAATTTAATACAGATGAATTTTGGGCTTGGGATATTGCATCAGATTTAAATCTTATAGAAATTATCAAATTAATGCATTATGAAGGGCATACTTTTTTATGGTATATGGTTTTAAAACCATTTGTTTTTTTGACTGACATTTTTCCATCGATTTTTCCTTACATTATAAAATACGTCAACTTATTCTTTTTAATTATTGCAATGTTCTTATTCTGGTTTTTTGCGCCATTAAATAACTTTTTAAAACTTCTTATCTCTTTATCCTTACCATTTATAACTATATATCCTTCAATAGGAAGGCCTTATTCTTTAACCATATTATTGATATTTATTTTGACCATATTATTCAAAAACAGACTTAAATATCCTATTATTTATTCTTTAATACTATTTTTATGCATCCATACGACCATAAATGGATTAATTGCTGCTTTTGTTTTTAGCATTTTCTTTTTATATGATTTGTACAAAGAAAACAGAAACAATTTATTATCCTCAAAAATGCTTGTTCCTGTTTCTATAATCGGTTTGGCATTTTCAATAAATATAATAGAATGGATTCCGATTCATTGTCCATCATATATTAATGAATATGGAACAATAGGATATATTCAACAATTTTTCATGCCTGAGTTTTTACCAAGGTCTATAAACGGCCTTTTAACATTTATAATTTTTGGACCGTTACTTCAAATAGTTCTGTATCTGAATATTATAAAAGTTGAAAATAAAAAGTTTATGCTGTTTATGTTTATAATAATGAACATGTTAATGGGATTTTTTATTTTTGTTGCTCCTGCAAGATTCCATCATCTGTATTTCGTTTATATATTCTTCATTATTATATATTGGTTAATTATTGATAATTATCCTGACTATATAAAAAACAAACCTGCATTTATAAGTTATAGCGTATTACTTATATTAATGAGCATTTTGTATAACCCTATGAGAGAAACAGACTTTTGGTTTTCCCACGTAGATGCTTTTAAAAACGATGCACAAGAAGTTATTGAAACAATACCACCTAAATCAACTATTTTCCTTGAACTGGATTATTCCTCAGGATTAGTCCCTTTTATAAAAAAGGACTACGACATAAAATCCCCTCAGGGAGAACCTATCCCATCATTAGATGCTTATAAAAATATTTATCAAAGTATTGCAGCTCCGATAGATGAACTTCCACTAAATAAAAAACAAGATAATTATTATATAATCCCATTCAGATACCTTGAAGATTTTCATATGCTGGAAACTTTTGAAGAATATCCTTTTTGCAAATATACAAGCAATCACCTTTATTTAATATGTAAAATAGAAA
>JAEEGL016515723.1_pt1 | contig 10539 bp, 8 predicted proteins | sample 9134231 | NCBI WGS metagenome assembly JAEEGL01 (sample SAMN16246548, study PRJNA631951) | gut metagenome | biome: gut microbiome; feature: rumen; material: fiber-attached | host: Bos | place: Iran: Karaj | collected 2018-10
ATGTATTAAAGCATTCGATCGAGGTAGCACAGTTATCAGGATTACTTGCTGCAGAGCTTGGTCTTGATGTACGTGTTGCCAAGCGTGCGGGATTACTGCATGATATAGGCAAGGCAGTCGATCACGACATGGAAGGCTCGCATATCCAGTTAGGCGCAGACCTTTGCAGAAAGTATAAGGAATCGCCTATCGTTATCAATGCGGTGGAAGCTCATCATGGCGACGTTGAGCCCACATCACTTATTGCGGTCATTGTTCAGGCAGCTGACGCTATTTCTGCGGCAAGACCCGGTGCAAGACGCGAAACACTTGAAACTTACACAACAAGACTTAAGCAGCTCGAAGACATCGCTAATGAATTTAAGGGTGTCGATAAATCTTTTGCCATTCAGGCTGGTAGAGAGATTCGTGTTATGGTTGTTCCCGAGCAGGTATCTGATACCGATATGGTGATCATGGCCAGAGATATTTCCAAGAAGATCGAATCAGAAATGGAATATCCGGGACAGGTCAAGGTCAACGTTATCAGAGAATCCCGCGTTGTGGACTATGCTAAATAACGAACGAGTAATTTTTTCAAGAAGACTTGGATTTAATCCAGGTCTTCTTTTTTGTCATTATAATGGTAACTGCAAGAACAGTCTCATCGCAAACACGCGTTGCGAAAGGTTTGCTTATGAGACTGTTCCGGCAGCTAACTGGTAAAAACTGGATAATATATGATACTTGAAAAAAGGATGGATATAAGATATTATAGTAAGGATGTTGATTGTATAATTGTATACAATGACAGTAAAAATAATTCTATGGATATTATGTAAGGGAGTAGATATGTCGAAGTACGCTGAATTGTCGAGGGAAGAACTTTTATCCCTCCAGAAAGATCTTAATGAAAAATATAAGGAGGCATGCTCCAAAGGGCTTAAACTGAATATGGCGAGAGGACTTCCTTCAGCCAAACAGCTTGATATGGAAGCCGATTTTTTTAATACACTGCATCCTGATTCAGACTTTATTTCGGAAGCCGGGATCGACTGCAGAAACTACGGTGAACTGATAGGAATTCATGAAGCCAGAAAACTGATGGCCGATATGATGGAAATAAGTGATGAGGAAGTAATTGTATTTGGTAACTCATCATTGAATGTAATGTATGATACAGTATGTCGTTCTATGATCCTTGGTGTTAACGGCAATACACCCTGGTGTAAGCTTGACAAGGTTAAATTCCTTTGTCCCGTACCCGGTTATGACAGACACTTTGCGATAACAGAGCAGTTTGGGATAGAGATGATAAATATCCCTCTTAATGATGATGGCCCGGATATGGATATGGTAGAGAAATATGTGAACAATGATCCTGCCGTTAAAGGTATATGGTGTGTTCCCAAATACTCTAATCCTTCAGGTGTGACTTATTCGGATGATGTTGTAAGGAGATTTGCTTCTCTTAAACCTGCAGCACCGGATTTCAGAATTTACTGGGATAATGCTTATACAATTCATCACCTTTATAACGGTAAGGAAGAGCAGCTTCTTGAGATCCTTGAAGAGTGCAAGAAGGCCGGGAACCCCGATATGGTATTTAAATTCTGTTCTACTTCTAAGGTAACATTCCCGGGCTCAGGTATAGCCGCACTCGGTGCTTCAAAGACGAATCTCGATTATATCAGAAAGGTGATCACGATACAGACTATAGGTCATGATAAATTAAACCAGCTTCGCCATGTAAGATACTTCAGGGATATTAACGGAATGCATGCTCATATGAAAAAACATGCCGAGATAATTAGACCTAAGTTTGAACTGGTTGACAGAGTTCTTAATTCAGAACTTGGTGATCTTGGAATAGGAAAATGGACAAAACCCAACGGAGGATATTTTGTCTCATTCAATTCGCTTAACGGATGCGCAAAGAATATAGTCGGAATGTGCAAGGAAGCCGGAGTTACGCTGACGGGTGCCGGCGCAACATATCCTTACAAAAAGGATCCTGATGATTCAAATATAAGAATAGCACCTACATTCCCTCCGATCGAGGAACTTGAAAAGGCTCTTGATATTTTTGTTCTGTGCGTAAAGCTCGCATCAGTCAACAAACTTCTGGAGGGCTGAACTGTAATGGAACAGATAAAAAGGATTGACAGAAAACTCATCGCAAAAGGATCGATCATAGATTACTATCAGGACACAATGCTTTTACCTGATGGCACAACCTCGCAATGGGATCTTATAGACCACAAAGGTGCTGCGGCTGTTGTACCTGTTCTTGATGACGGCAGGATAGTGATGGTCCAGCAGTACAGGAATGCACTTGAAAGGAATACTCTGGAGGTTCCGGCAGGCGGACTTAAAACGCGAAAGGAACCTACTATAGAAGCAGCCAGGCGTGAGCTCAAGGAGGAGACGGGATTTACTTCGGATGATCTTGAACTCCTTATAAGTATCAAGACTACTGTTGCTTTCTGCAATGAAAAGATAGATATATATGTTGCCAGAAATCTTAAGCCGGGTGAACAGAATCTGGATGATGATGAGTTTGTTGAGTATCAGGCATATGAGATAGACGAACTCATAAGAAGGATATATGCCTGCGAGATCCAGGATTCAAAAACGATATGCGCTATACTTGCATATAAGGAAAAGTATATAAACAGATAATTTATGTAAACAATCATTTGTTATTTTTTAAAAGATTTTTTGCATGTTTTTACCACATATAGTAGTCATAACTTTTATGATCGGGATATGTGGTATTTTTATTAAAAAAACGATCGAAACCCTTGAAAAATAAGCAAAATTTGCGTTTGCAATTTACGATTTCAGCGGTTATAATGAAACTCGCACGGCGTTTATGTAAACGTTAAATCTTTCTAGGGAGTTTTCGAATGGAAGAATTGATCAATAGCTTTATGACATATTTACATAATGTAAAGAAAATGTCACAGAATACAGAGCTATCATATCGAAGAGATCTTAATAAGGTTGTTTCTTACCTTAATGACCAGGGAATAGATGATATAAAGAAGGTTACATCAACTAATCTTACAAGTTACGTAATGTATCTTGAGAAGAATAAATTCTCTGCAGCTACGGTTTCCCGTAACATTGCTTCATTAAAAGCTTTTTATCACTATCTTGTTAAAGAAGGAATAGTCGACGATGATGCGGCTACGCTTCTTCATGCTCCCAAGATCGAAAAGAAAATACCCGAGATCCTTTCTATGGATGAGGTAGTAAGACTACTTGAGCAGCCTTCGGGTGATACTTCCAAAGAGGTCAGGGACAAAGCTATGCTCGAACTCTTATATGCAACAGGAATAAGAGTAACTGAGCTTATCACTTTAAAGACAGAAGATGTTAATCTTAATATGGGTTATATAGTATGCCGGGATGCAAATAAAGAGAGAGTCATTCCTTTTGGAAACGAGGCAAAGAAAGCCCTTACCCGTTATCTTTCGGGAACCAGGGCAGCTATGGTTGCGGATCCTAATTCGGCATTCCTTTTTGCAAACTGTTCAGGCCAGCCCATGTCAAGACAGGGCTTCTGGAAACTGATAAAATACTATGCCAAGAAAGCCGGTATAGTAGCGGATATAACGCCTCATACATTAAGGCATTCTTTTGCTGCGCATCTTGTTGAGAACGGAGCTGATCTTCGCAGTGTTCAGGAGATGCTCGGACATTCTGATATTTCTACCACACAGATATATGCGCATATGAACCATTCGCATATTAAGGAAGTTTATGCCAAGGCACATCCGCGCGGATAAGATTTTGAAGTTTATATGATCATCATTCAGGGAACTTCGAAAACGAAGTTCCTTTGTTTTATGATATAATATGCATGCAAAGCATCCGATACGGATGCCAGTATATATAAATTTGAAGGAGACTAAAATGGCACTCAGTAAAAAACCGGTAACCGGAATGAAGGATATTTTACCCAGAGAGATGGAGATACGTGATCATGTGATACGTATCATTAAAGATACATACAGAAAATTCGGCTTTACGGGAATAGAGACTCCCTGCCTCGAGAATATTGAAAATCTTACAAACAAACAGGGCGGTGAAAATGAAAAACTGATCTTCAAAGTGATGAAGAGAGGAGAAAAACTGGATATTGAAAATGCCTCTACGGAAAATGATCTTTGTGATCTCGGATTAAGATATGATCTAACAGTTCCGCTCGTACGTTTTTATTCCAATAATATCGCATCCCTTCCGAATCCTTTTAAGGCACTGCAGATCGGACCTTCTTTCCGTGCAGAAAGACCTCAGAAGGGAAGATACCGCCAGTTCTATCAGTGCGATATAGATATCCTTGGTGATCCTTCAAATCTTGCGGAGATCGAACTGATCACGGCAACAAGTACCTGTCTTGTAAACCTAGGATTTAAGAAGTTTGAAGTAAGGATAAACGACAGACGCATCCTTCGCGCAATGGCTTCATACGCTGGGTTTAACGAGGAAAGTTATGATGATGTCTTTATAATCCTTGATAAGATGGATAAGATCGGCCTGGACGGTGTAAAGGAAGAACTTGCTTCTCATGGATTTGAAGACAATGCCATAGAGAAGTATACAGCACTGTTTGAGGGATTACAGGGCAAAGGCGCTGATGGTCTTAAGTTCATAGCAGATAAACTTGGTGCCAGTCTCGAAACTGATATCGTAAGCTGGCTTGATGAGATAATGACAAGCGTCAATGCTTCAAAGAGCGGAGAATTTGAAGTAGTATTTGATCCTACGCTGGTTCGTGGTATGAGTTATTATACCGGAACGATCTTTGAGATAGCTATTCCTGAGTTTGGGGGAAGCTGTGGAGGCGGCGGAAGATATGACAAGATGGTCGGAAAATTCACAGGCCAGGATACGCCGGCTGTTGGTTTCTCGATCGGTTTTGAAAGAATTGTAATGCTTCTGCTTGAAAATGATTACCGTATCCCTGATGAGGGGAGAAGAGTAGCTTTTCTGGTAGAAAAAAACATGGGAGCCGACAGACTGAGTCAGATCATGAAAGAAGCTGCCGATATGCGAAAGAACGGAGATATCGTGCTTGTATCCAGAATGAACAAAAACAAGAAGTTCCAGAAAGAACAGCTTGAAAAAGAAGGATATAAGGAGTTTAAGGAATTCTTTACAGAATCACGTCAATAGATCTTTACGTGTGACACGGTCAGATCAGAACGGAAGCAGTTCGAGGATAAAGACTACAAGGCAGCATATGATGGATACGGGGAAAAGTCCGAGTCCGCACCATGCTGCTATGATCCCGAGGATAAGAGCTGCATATCCTGCGACCGGTGAAGATGTGGCCTCGACAATGGCAGGAAATGTCATAACAGCCAAAGTCACATAAGGAACATAATATAAAAAGCTTTGGATAAAGTGATTCTTTATCTGCTTTCTGATAAGGGTTATTGGTATAACCCTTATTATATTTGTGGTAAGGATCATTATTAAAATGTATATCCAGACTGAGTGATTCATTAAAACCTCGTGTATATTATCCTTTTATGAGTCCATCTCATCGGTGTTTGTAAGAACAGGCCGTATAATGGCAGCTGCTGACGAGATGATAAGTGTCAAAATGATCGTTACGGTTCCGGAACTTAAATTGAACCTGGTGAAAAACTCAAGGTTCCGGCAAAGATAACTTAAGAGAAAACTCACTATTACTGCAACACCTACCGCCTTGTCTTTCTTGGAAGGCGGTATTATTATTGCCAGAAACATCCCATATAATGCAACACTCAAAGCTGATACTGCTCTTGCAGGGAGAACGGATCCGGCTATTATCCCGAGCATTGTCCCGCATGCCCACATCGGCGCTGCTACGGTTGTTGCCCCAAAGGGATAGTAAGGATTGAGGTAACCGGGATATGCTATCGATATCCCGAAGATCTCATCGGTGACACAACACCCGACCATTATCCTTTTTAACAAAGGAGTGTCAGGTGAAAACTTCTGACTGAGAGCTGTGCTCATCAGCAGATATCTTAAGTTGGTGATAAGGCTCATGACGATGACAGCCAGGTAGGAAGCATCCTGAACGACCAGAGTATAAACGCCGTATTCTCCGGCGGAAGCCCTGGTAAATAAACTCCCGATAAATCCCTGTACCGGGGTCAGAGTACATTTTTTAGCCATAAAGCCTAGCGAAAAGGCTACGGCAAAGTATCCCAGACCTATCGGCAGACCATCTCTCAAGCCTTGAACAAATGCTTTTTTGTTGTTGTTCATATTAACCTCAAAACGTCTATATTATGCACTATTTTATGGAAAATGTGAAGAAGATTTGTTACAATTGAACTCATGAAGAGCAGGGAATGTCGGCGTAAGATCATATTTGTACTTAAACTGTGCTTTATAGCCTGTGTGATATTTGTGGCTTCATATTATTTGTATTATTCGGCCACGGACACGGACGATGAAGGAATTGAACAGGATGATGCTGTTGTTATGACGTATTGGACCTATGAAGATTCATACGGCGATAAGAACAAGATCGTTTTTGATAAAAAATATGAATACAATACCGGTGATTCCTTTACGATAAGCAGCGTTATTCCGAGGGTTCCTTCTGACAGGGCTTATATATGCTTCCTTACAATGAATGATACGGAAGTTTATATTAACGGTGAACTCAGGAATAAACTCGATCTTTTAAATGATTCTCACATTCTGGGCGGGCCCACCAAGAATTTCTATTTTCTGACGCCGATCAACAGAAGCGACGAAGGCAAGACTGTTACCATTATCCGATACAAACACGAGGGCTTCAGCGAAAACACCTGGGTACACGAGGTGCTGCTTGGCTCGCTGTCTGATCTTTACCTACATCTGTTTATGGAATATGGGACGTCCTTCATGATGTATATCATGATCCTGTTTGCCTCAATGATGATCATCCTTGCCGGATTGATATTAAGGATCAGGCTCGGTCAATCCGTAAATATGATCTATGCCGGAGTTGCTGTGTTTATGACCGCTGCATGGATGATAACTGATTCTTATTTCTTCCCGTTCTTTTTCGGACACTATCACATAGACGGTCTGATGTCATATTTTCTGTGTCTGCTTCTTCCCATACCTTATATTGCATATCTTGCTTCATTGCAGAAGGGAAGGCGGGAGGTTTTTTACATTGTCTGTCATATCATAGTTCTTGCTAATTTTGTCATTCTTTCTGTTTTGCATTTAACGGGGATAGTTAAATTCTATGATTCGTTATTGTATATAGATGTTTTACTGATCCTGCTGATGATCGCCGGTGCGGTTATCCTTTTCCGGGAGTTTAAGAGTGGGCATATCAGGAAATATCGGTATACGGCGATCGGAATGCTGGGGTTCATGATATTTTCGATCCTGGAGATATTCATTATCCTGACTCCTGACCTTCAGAATAACGGTGGCATGATCCTTCTCGGATTACTGTTTTTCCTTATTTTTGCTGTCGGACAGCAGTTTGAGGATGGTAAGGAAGCTGATGCCGAAAGACGTCGTGCGATGGAACTTTCGGATGCCAAGACCAATTTCCTTACCAGTATGTCTCATGAGATACGCACACCCATTAACTCTATCCTTGGCATGAACGAAATGATCCTCAGAGAAAACAAAGATCCGAATATAGAATCTTATGCGAGGACTGTTAAAAATTCCGGAAAGATGCTCCTTTCGCTGGTCAATGATGTACTGGACTTTTCAAAGATAGAAGCCGGACGTCTTGAGATCACGAACGTTGATTATGATCTGTCGACGCTTCTTAGCGACATCAATTCCATAGCATCGGAACGTGCATCCCAAAAGAGCCTTGAATATACGATAAATATAGATGAGGGTATTCCCGCTCTCCTTAACAGTGATGAATTCAGGATCAAACAGATACTGCTTAACCTGATCAGCAATGCTGTTAAATATACCGACAAAGGCAAAGTCACGCTTAATGTCGGGGGCCATTATGAAAATGATGATCTGTTCATGCTCAAGTTCGATGTTGAGGATACCGGAAGAGGAATTAAAGAAGAAGATAAAGAAACACTATTTGATGCTTTTTCAAGGATAGATCTTAAGAATAACCGAAATATAGAAGGAACCGGTCTTGGCCTTGCTATCGTTAAAAGCATAGTAGATTCTCTTGGCGGTCAGATATGTTTGGAATCCGAATATCTTAAAGGTTCAGTTTTTTCCGTGATACTTCCACAGAAAGTTATTGATAAGAGTCCTGTAGATACTTCGCTTACTTCCGTCAGATCATATGAAACCGAAAAGCATGTATGTGATTACAGAGCACCTGAAGCCAATGTTCTTGCTGTTGATGATAACGGACCTAACCTGAGTATTGTAAGGGAATTTCTTAAAGAAACCGGCGTAAGTCTCGATACGTGTACTAACGGCCTTGATGCGCTGGAGAGATGTAAGGAAAAGAAGTATGATCTGATCCTTCTTGATCATATGATGCCCGAACCTGACGGTATAGTAACGTTAAAGATAATCAGGAAGAATCCGCTGTCTCTTAATAAAGATACCAATGCAGTAGTTCTAACTGCTAATGCTGTTGCAGGAAGCCGACAGATGTATCTGGATGCAGGTTTTGTTGACTATCTAACTAAACCGATAGATGCAGCGGTTCTTGAAAAAACGGTTAAAAAGTATATCCCTTCCGAAAAGATCATCAAAGTCGGCGATCCTTTGTCTGATGAGCCCCGGACTGAAATGCCAAAACAGGATGTTGTTGAGTATGACGATGGAAGAATGGAGTTTAATGCAGTGAGCGACCCTGTAAAGACCGAATATCAGAGCAGACTGAATACCCTGCCGGAAATTGATTTTGAAACAGCAATGCGTTATTGCGCCGGACATGAGGATATCCTTATCAAAGTTGTTGCAGATATAGTTCAGGATGCTCCATCCAGAGCCGGCCTCATGCGTGATTCCGTCAAAGATAAAGATTATGAGGCATATCGTATAGGTGCACATTCGATCAAAGGGACAATGGCTACAATAGGCGCAAATGATTTCAGTGAAAAAGCAAAGAAACATGAATATGCCGTTAAGGAAGATAACCTGGCATTTGTAGATGAAAACTATGAAGTTTTTCTTGATGAGTTTGAAGCTTTATGCAAAAAGCTCGGAGAAGCACTTTAAACAGCATACAGGAGAAGAATAATGACAGAAGAAAAAACGTCACAGAGTAAGTTTAAATCCTTTCTTATCAGAAAGAATATAATCTTTTCTGCTAAGCGGTATTTCGTTGATGCGATGGGAGCTATGGCAAGCGGACTATTTGCTTCGCTTCTCGTCGGAACGATCATATCTACGATAGGAACGCAGACCGGCTCTCAGATACTGATCGATATCGGTAATTTTGCAAAAGGCGTTGCAGGTCCGGCAATGGCTGTTTCAATAGCATATGCACTTCAGTCACCTCCGCTTGTTATTTTTTCAATGCTTGCTGTCGGAAGTGCAGCAAACACTCTCGGAGGAGCAGGTGGTCCGCTTGCGGTATTCTTTATAGCCATAATCGCATCCGAGATAGGCAAGATAGTTTCCAAGGAGACTAAAATAGATATACTTGTTACTCCGATAGTAACAATATGTGTCGGAGCGTTGCTTTCGATGCTTCTTGCACCGGGTATCGGAGCAGCAGCAAGCTCAATAGGTAAACTTATCATGTGGGCTACTGAGTTGCATCCTTTCCTTATGGGAATGATCGTTTCCGTCGTTGTCGGAATGGTACTTACTCTGCCCATCAGTTCGGCTGCCATTTGCGCGGCATTAGGACTTACGGGTCTTGCAGGAGGAGCTGCTGTAGCAGGATGCTCCGCACAGATGATAGGATTTGCCGTAATGAGCTACAGGGAAAATAAAGTCGGTGGTCTGGTATCCCAGGGTCTGGGGACAAGTATGCTTCAGATGGGTAATATCGTTAAAAATCCAAGGATATGGATCCCGCCCACATTGGCTGCAGCCATAACGGGCCCTGTAGCAACCTGTGTTTTCGGTATGAGAATGGACGGTGAAGCGATCGCGTCCGGCATGGGTACCTGCGGTCTGGTAGGGCAGATAGGAGTTTATTCAGGCTGGCTTAAAGATATAGCAGAGGGTAGCAAGAATGCGATCACTGCTTTTGACTGGATAGGACTCATACTCGTCAGCTTTATCTTACCTGCAGTGCTTTCCTGGGTGTTCGGTCTTATCATGCGCAAGGCAGGCATGATAAAGGAGAATGACCTTAAACTCGATAATATCTGACATGGGCCGAATACAATAAAAAACCATGGAATTAATGAAAATCCGGAACTTCCATAAGGGGTTCCGGATTTTTTATACTTTTTTTCAAATAATATATTGACACCGTACAATATTATATGGTATATAATATTACATACCAAGCAAATATTGAAAGGAGTATAATATGACATATCAGTTAACAGCGCCTTTGCTCGATGCTTGTGTACTGGGAATAGTCAGGCATGAAGACTCATATGGATATACCCTTACTCAGAAAGCGAGACAGGTTGTGGATGTTTC
>JAEEGL010179564.1_pt1 | contig 10538 bp, 15 predicted proteins | sample 9134231 | NCBI WGS metagenome assembly JAEEGL01 (sample SAMN16246548, study PRJNA631951) | gut metagenome | biome: gut microbiome; feature: rumen; material: fiber-attached | host: Bos | place: Iran: Karaj | collected 2018-10
TATGACTTACACTTGCGAAAAGCTCATGGAGACCGCCGGGCGGCTCCTGGCCGAAGAAAAAATCGAATATTTCGGGTTTCTGCCGTTTACGGAATGCAGGGTTATAAACGAGCCGCTGCTCAAAAGGCGCGTCCCGTTCGCCCCGTGCACGGCGATTATGTTTATCGTGCCTTACTACACCGGCGAACATCCTTCGCGAAATGTCTCGCTCTACGCCGTCTCGCGCGATTATCACATATATTTCAGAGAGCTATTTGAGAGACTCGAAAAAAAACTCGTCGACACGTTTCCGGAAAAGGGTTTCAGGGGCTTTTCCGATCATTCACCGATCGGCGAGACTGTCGCCGCCGCAAGATGCGGGCTCGGTATCATAGGCGAAAAATTTCAGCTCATCAACGAAAAATACGGAAGTCATGTATTCATCGGTGAAATACTGACAGACGCGGTTCCGGAACATTATGATACAACAGAACCGCTTCCCTGTCCGGGATGTCACAGATGCTCGGACGCCTGCCCATCGCCAGGAGATTGCTTTTCGGGCAGAAGCCAGAGAAAAGGGGAGCTTGATCCCGAAACCGCGGCGCTCATCGTTTCGACGGGAATGATCTGGGGCTGCGATATATGCCGCACGGCATGCCCGCTGAATGAACACGCTGCGCTCACGCCTATTGATTTTTTTTACTCAGACACGCTTGAAACTGTCACTTCGAAGAAACTTTCAAACATGTCAGACGAAGAGTTCGGCAGGCGTGCCTACGCTTTCCGAGGGCGTAAGGTAATCATGCGAAACGCCCTGTGTCTCGAGCAATCGTTCGGTGATCTTTTATCCGAAAAATTATACCATAAACCGGAGAATATGTCAAATCATGAAGACCGGAACAAGCAAGGTCAATAACGCCGTTCTGCTCGTTCTGAGCGCATATATTGCAATCAGCACGATTGCCGTCACGGCTTCCGGACTTTCGGAGAGCGCCCCGGGATCCGGGCATGATCTCGCCATGTCCGGCGCGGAATACTTCTTTCGTGCGTTCACGAATCAGAGCAACTTCTTCGCAGGGATCGTTTCCGTTCCCGTTTCCGTTTATGCCGCTGTTTCGCTTGTCGGCAAAAGCGAAAAACGCGTTCCCCGCACGCTGACGGCGCTTGCTTTTGCCGCCTGTTCGGCGACTACCCTCACATTTCTGACCGTGCTGCTGGGCTTTGCGCCGCTTGTCGCCATGCGCTCGCCAGCCTCCGTCCCGCTCCTTTATCGCGGATATCTTCTGTTTTTCCATCTGATAAACCCGGTGATATTCGTAGCGGTCTTTCTGATGTTGAGATCCGCGCGCGAGCTCCCTATGAGGGTTTTCCCATTCGGCGCAGTTCCGGCTGTGCTTTACGGCGCCCTTTACACTCTCGAGGTGGTAATTCTCGGCAGGTGGAACGATTTCTATAATTTCACGCACGGCGGAAGCGCCGTCTGGTCTGTCGTCTCTGCGGCGGCGGTGATCGCGTTTTCGTTTATAATCTCGTTTGTGCTTATGCTTGTCAGAAAACACGTCTACCGGCGGGTGGAAATTGAATTATTCCCTGCAGAGGAACACAGCGATGTTCACTGAAAAAATGACCGGTATGATAGAGACCGAAAGGACCGTGCTTTTCCCGTTCACGAAAGACAGCCTTTCGCTTTTTAACATGGATCTGCCGCTTTTCGAGAAGACCTACGGCGTAGTATAACATGGAGAAGAGCTTGACTATCTGCTCCGGGATTTTTTGAGAAAACTTGAGGACGAAATCGCAGCCGACACCGATAATTTTCTGTTTTTCACCGAGTTTCTTATTGTGCTCAGGGAAAACAGCCGAATCATCGGCTCGGTGGATTTCAAATACGTTCCGAAGGACGGACAGACGGAGGTCGGTTACGGGCTGAATCCGGACTATACGGGACACGGATATATGACGGAGGCGCTGAGAGCGTTTCTCGACTTCGGAAAATCGCTCGGCGTTAAAACCGCCCTCGCCGAAACACTGCCGGAGAACGTCAGATCGCAGAACGTCCTTAAACGCTGCGGTTTCCGTTTTCTGCGCAGTGACATCAATCTCTGGTGGGAGAAGGATCTGTCTGTCTGACGTGCGGCTTAGGCGTCTCCCGATCTGTGTCCGCCTACCTGCCCGTTTTTCGCGATCGCGGTCGCGCCCTCACTCAGATTCATACCTTTAAGTACGGCGTTGCTGCCGTATTTCTTTTTAAGAGCAATCTCTGCGTTCCGCACGCGTCTCTCCCTGTCGAAAAGAGCGTGCTCCGCCGACGCCTTTCTGTCGGTTTCCTCCGGGTCGTCAAAAAGCGTGAGCTGTGTCATCCCAGATGGCGTCTTTACATCTTTTTCGTATTTCACATGACAGGCGGCGAAACAGCGAGACATATTGTTTTGTCCGTCCGGCTTTCGTCCGCGACCACGTAATCGCCGTCGGATATGCCGGCGGGCGGATTTGTCAAGTATTTTTTTGCCAGGTGACAGTTAAAACACATTTTTTGCCGGATTGTCACATATTTGACTTTTTCAGTCACAGACAAGAATAAAAATATCGTTTCCGGGGCTTGACAAAACACAAACAGAGTGGTATAATTTGCCGTCAACTTAAGACAGCAGGTGCAAGGTAAATCCTGCCGAGGTTAACATACGATATCAAGCATTCGCTTTTCGCATGTCCGAGGTATTTTGCCTGCGGGCAATTTTTTTGCCCCTGAAATATAATAAGGAGGTAAACACAATGCCAAGTGCACTTATTCTTGAGCAGAAGAAAGCCGCGACAGACGCTCTGACCGAGAAGATAAAGGCTGCAGCTTCGGGAGTTCTCGTCGCCTACACCGGTATCAACGTCGAGCAGGACACGGCGCTCCGCAAAGCTCTGCGTGAAGCCGGCGTCGATTACAAGGTATACAAAAACACCATGACCGAACGTGCCTGCGAAGCCGCGGGGTTCGGAGAGCTCAAAAAGTATCTCGGCGGCATGACGGCCCTCGCAACTAGCGAGAAGGACCCAGTCGCTCCCGCAAAGATACTCAAGGATTATGCCGACAAGGTCAAGGATTTCGAAATCAGAGCCGGATTTATAGACGGCGCCGTCGTGGACCAGAAAGCCGTTCTCGAGCTCGCGTCTATCCCGAACAAAGAGACCCTCGTCTGCAAGATCATGCTCGGTATGCAGAACCCGCTCTACAAGCTCGCTTACGCCCTACAGGCGATAATCGACAAGAGCGGCGAAGCACCCGCCGAGGAAGCAAAGGCTGAGCCGGAAGCTCCGGCGGAGACAGCCGCAGAATGACCTGAAAAGGTCGCAAAATCGCCCGGCGGGCGGGCAAAGCCCCGCGTAAATAATTATCAAAAAAATAAAGTGAGGAAACTATAATGGCAAGCGAAAAAACACTCGCACTCCTTGAAGAAATCAAGGGTCTGACCATACTCGAGATGAACGATCTCGTAAAAGGACTTGAAGAGGCGTTCGGCGTCACCGCCGCACCCGTAGCAGTAGCAGGCGGCCCGGCTCCCGCAGCAGCAGCCGAGGAAGAAAAGACCGAGTTTGACGTAATTCTCGCATCCTTCGGAGCGAAGAAGCTCGACGTCATCAAGGTCGTCCGTGAGATCACCGGTCTCGGACTTAAGGACGCCAAGGACCTCGTTGAGGCAGCTCCTAAGGCCATCAAGGAAGGCATCTCCAAAGAGGACGCAGAGGCTCTCAAGAAGCAGATCGAAGCCACCGGCGCAACCGTCGAGATTAAGTAATAAATCTCATTCTAGAATCCCGGGCAAAAAATGCCCGGGATTTTTCTCATCTTATGATTTTAAATGAAAAAGACTTGCAAAAATGCGCGTGTTATGGTACACTATCCACTGTAATCACACGGTGCGAGGCGCCGCGTCAAAACGGAGGACAAATTGATACGTGAATTTCTGGGTTTCGGCGGATACACCCGCGAACCCGAGGGCTACATGTCCTGGCAGCACCTGACCTTTGTCACATCGCTGCTCATAATCATGGCGGTGCTCGCTGTTCTTTTCGGTCTGAAAAACAGGAGCAAAGATGAAAAGGCAAAGAACCGCGTCCTTATCTGGGCGGCAGTAATAATTGATTCAGTCGAACTTTTCAAGATCGTCATCGCGTGCGTCAAGGAAGGAGGACTGGAGCCGATCCGCCGGCTTCTGCCGCTTTTCCTGTGCAGCATAATGCTGATTGCCATTCCACTCGCCGCGTTTTCCCGCGGGCGGCTCAGGGACGCGTCAATCGATTTTGTTTTTATTTTCGGCCTGCTGTGTGCCGTAATGGGCACATACGGCGCTGGTCAGAACTACTCGGTTTATCCCGTACTTTCGATCGACAACGTTTCATCCGGCATAACCCACTCCATCTCCGGATTTGCCTCGCTCTACATAGGTGTTTCCGGCATGATGAAAATGAGAAAAGAAAACATCCCGATAACGTTTGCCATAATGGGCGGCTTCTGCGTTGCCGCATACGTCGCGAACGTCACGCTGGACTACAACTATATGTTTCTCATGCGCGGCGACGGCACGCCGTACGACATATTCTTCAATCTCGTAAACGGAAATCCTGTGCTCTACCCCATTATCGTCGTCGGCCTTTTTCTGCTTTACATATCGGTTTTCTATCTTGTGTTTTATCTGATAAAACGCGGAAAAGAGAAATAAAGCTAAAGCGGAATAAACAGCTCCGCGAATCAGAAAGCCTTCCCTCAGGAAGGCTTTCTGTCTGTTTGCATTTTAAACCGCGATTGTCGGGTCTGTGCTTACAAGCCCCGGTATTTCAATCGAGTTGTAAAGATCTTCAAACTCTTCTTCGGTCCCGCCGGTCAGCGCGACTGCGTAATTGTGCCCGTTATAGATAAAAAACATCTCGCGGTGCGTTTTTCCCTGACTGTTTACGCCGACTGATTTTATTGCCGGACAGTCGATGAAGGTTCCCTGCTCGGTTTCAAATCCATTCTCTTCGAGATATTGTATGTAACTTTCAATGTCGCCGGACGATTCCTTGCACATAAGAATTATCACTTCGGAATACCAGCCGTGTTCAAAATACCAGTATGTGTCGTTGCTCTGGGTGGAGTCCCGCACGAACTTCGCGGGTATTTCGACCGTTATTTCATGAAAGCTCACGGTGCCGTTGAACGGCATTTTCTGAGCGCCGATCACTTTTCTGACGAGCCCGCACCCTGAAAACAGAGTCAGAACCAGACAGACGGCAATCAGACCCGCGACAAAGCGCGGGCCTGACCTGATTTTTGCAATCATTTATCGAAATATCTCTTAAGGAGGCCTTCGAAAGCCTTGCCGTGGCGGGCCTCATCACGGGCCATTTCATGGACGGTATCGTGAATCGCGTCAAGGCCGAGCGCCTTTGCACGTTTCGCGAGATCCGTCTTGCCGGCCGTTGCGCCGTTTTCCGCCTCAACACGCATCCTTAGGTTCTTTTCGGTGGAATCCGAGACGACCTCGCCGAGAAGCTCGGCGAACTTCGCGGCGTGCTCCGCTTCCTCATAGGCTGCTTTTTCCCAGTAAAGTCCTATTTCGGGATATCCCTCGCGGAACGCAACACGGGCCATCGCAAGATACATTCCGACTTCGGAGCATTCACCGCTGAAATTGGAACGCAGATCCTCGATAATATCCTCACTGACCCCCTGAGCAATTCCAACGACGTGCTCGGAAGCCCATGTCATGCCCTCCTTGACCTCATTGAACTTTGAAGCGGGGGCCTTGCAAACCGGACATTTCTCCGGGGGCTCGGTGCCCTCGTGAACGTATCCACATACAGAACATACATATTTTGCCATTTTATTGTCCTTTCCGGCTGTCAGCCGTTTATTATATTCGCTTTATAGCGATCCTGTCGTTTCCGGAATAATCCCTGTCGACAGTATAGCCCAATTCTTTTAGGAAACCGCCCTCGTCGTACCCGATCTCGAATATCAGCGCGCCTCCGCTTTTCAGATGACGCGGCATCACGGCGTCGAAACGCCTGTAAAAATTCAGCCCGTCGGAGCCGCCGTCCAGCGCCAGGCGAGGCTCGCGCCGAACCTCGTTTGAAAGGCCGTCAATGTCGCCGGTCCTGACATACGGCGGATTCGAGACAATAACATCGAAAAAACCGTCCGGTTCTTCCGCAAGCAGGTCGGATCGGATAAAGCGTATCCTGTCGCCGACACCGTTTTTAGCGGCGTTCCTTCTCGCGATGCAAAGCGCCGCCTCCGAGACATCATATGCGACAGCAGTCAGATCGGGGCGGGCGGCGAGCGCGGAAACTGCCACGCATCCGCTTCCCGTGCAGAGATCGGCAAAAACACCGTTTTGCGGACAGATACCGGTGAGCGCTTCGACAAGATGTTCGGTCTCCGGCCTCGGAATCAGGCACTCCGGACCGACCTCATACGTCTCGTTCATGAAATACCATTCGCCGAGGACATAGCCGAGCGGCTCGCCGTCACGCAGGCGGCTGACGGCGGCGGGAATCTCATCCTTGCGGAACTTTTCGCGCAGAAACCGAAGCTCTCTGTCGGGGATCCCGTAAGGGTTCATTCTTATTTCTTTTTACCCTGATCGGCAACCGCCTTCATCTTTGCGTTTATCGCATCCTGATCGCCAAGATAATAATGGCGGATCACTTTGAATTCGTCATCGAATTCGTACACGAGCGGAACTCCGGTCGGGATGTTCACACCGATGATATCTTCATCGCTTATGTCATCAAAGTACTTGACGAGCGCGCGGAGCGAGTTGCCGTGAGCGGCGACAATTACACGTTTCCCTGCGAGCATGTCCTTCTTTATGACTTCCTCGAAATACGGCACGACGCGTTCAATCGTCGTCTCGAGACTCTCGTTTGCCGGGAGAAGCGACGGGTCGACGTCGCGGAACATGTCCTGTTTCGCCGCGCTTCTGTCGTCGTCGGGATCGAGCGCCGGGGGTTTGACGTTGAATGAACGGCGCCAGATCTTGACCTGCTCCTCGCCGTATTTTTCGGCGGTCTCCGCCTTGTTGAGTCCCTGAAGGGCGCCGTAATGTCTTTCATTGAGCTTCCAGCTCTTTATTACGGGAAGCCACGCCCTGTCCATTTCGTCGAGCGCGATGTTGAGGGTGTGTATTGCCCTCTTGAGATAAGAGGTGTAGCACACGTCAAAGTCGTAACCCTCTTTTTTCATGACGGCGCCGGCCGCCTTTGCCTCTTCGCGTCCCTTGTCGCTAAGCTCCACGTCTGTCCAGCCCGTAAAAAGGTTAAGCTTGTTCCATTCGCTTTCGCCATGTCTTAAAAGTACGAGTTTCATATAATACCGTCCCTTTGCTTCATGAATTACTGTATAATTATGATACCACTTTCAGCCCGTTTTGTCAATCTCGAAACGTCCGATCCGGTAAAATTATTATTTTTTCAGACTCACGGTGACACCGGAACGTCCGGCCTTATCGAGCTCAGTCTAAGTTTATAATTTATTGTCTTTTTCGCACCTTGACAACTGGGCTTCAAGGTGATATAATTTGCAAAACCTAAGAATCTGAGGCGCATATGAACACAAAAAAGATCAACAAGGCTGACGTAAAAATGATCGCCCACAGGGGCGTGTCGGGCATTGAGCCAGAGAACACCGTTGCTGCGTTTATCGCGGCCGGAAACCGCTCATATTTCGGAATTGAAACGGATGTCCATGTGACGGGTGACGGAAAATACGCGATCATTCACGACGACTGGACCGAGAGAGTCTTCAACCGGAATATCCAGGTCGAGGAGAGCACTCTCGAGGAGCTGAGATCGCTCACGCTTAACGACAGACACGGCGGTGCGTTCCGCTCGGACGCAAGGATACCCGAGCTTGCCGAGTACATTGCGACCTGCAAAAGATATGACAAGATCGCCGTTCTCGAGCTCAAGTCGACGATGGCCAAAGAGCACATTGCCGGGATCTGCGACGTTATAAAAGGTCTTGATTATCTCGATCACGTGATATTCATATCATTTTATCCGGATAATCTCATCCATTTGCGCGAGCTTTATCCCGACCAGCCGGCACAGTTCCTCACGGGACAGCTGATTGACAATCTCCCGGCAAGACTCGCGGAAATGAAGCTCGACGTCGACATTTACTATCAGTTCCTTTCAGAAGAAATGGTGGAAGATTTTCACAGACACGGGGTCAAGGTCAACTGCTGGACGGTGGACGATCCCGAGGCGGCCGAACGGCTCGTAAGCTGGGGCGTTGACTTCATTACGTCAGATATTCTTGAATAATCATCTCATATAAAATCAGTCCGCGGTCCGCGGACTGATTTTTTTTATTTGTTCCTTCGTTTTTTATTTGAAACAATCAACGCGACAGCACATCCCGCCGAAACAGCAAGAAGTGCGGCTACGGAACCGGCGAGCGCCTTTATTATCCTGCTCTTTTCATTTTTTCCAGCCTCGACATTCTGCTCCGCCGTCCCCTCGTCAGTCTGCGCTTCGGCCGCTCGCGTACCCGTTTCATCCGACTTCGGCGGTGGATCTACATAAAAGTCATCTGGCATGAGATCGTAAATCCCCAGCACCGCGGCCACAGTCTGAGCGTAAAGGCGCGCGGCAAAATCGTTCGGATGATTCTGATTGCCGCCAATAAGGCCGAAATCTCCCTTGGTCTCCCTTGCATACATGTAAACGCTGTTAACGGGTGCGACGGCAATATGATGCATGTCCAAGCTTTTGTCCCTGAGCGTGAAATATTCCTCTTCAAATTCAGAGAGGTGTATGTTTTTTTCATCATATGCGAGCAGATTCGGTTCCATAGATGAAACGAGAACGTACTCCGCGTTCGGGACCGACGCGGAGATCTGTTCGATTATCCGTGTGAGTCTCTGCACGTGACCCGCCGGAGGGCTCCAGAATTCGTTCATCCCGAAACCGATTATCACCAAGTCGGGATCCGACTGAACGACGCGCTCGATCATGTCGGGGAGGCAGTCGGAGGATGTGTTCGTCCCTCCAACGGCGCAGTTCACAACTGTAATACCGTCATATTCGAAAGCGCTCCCAAGTGCCTCGCCGACGAGCTTCGGCCACACGGGCATATACGGCGGGATATTGATCCTAGCCGTTATCTGCTCGCCCGTGACCCTGTAGGTCGGGTCGTTCAGCCCGCTAGTACTGTATCCGACGGAGATGCTGTCTCCTAGGATCGCAACCGTCACCGGCTCCTTGTTTTCAAGTTTGCTTCTGAGATTTGGAAGGCGGTCAAGCTGGTTCTGCGGGACTACGCCTTCCCATTTGGCGGATGTTCTGTACGACACGGAAAGGTAATATTTTGAAAGAACGCCATTGTCGGTTTTTATCGCCCCGCCGTCGCCATCTTTCAGCTGATGGGTGTACGTTTTGTCGCTTTCGTCGCAGTAGGCGCTGCGCGGCATGACGGGTATCCGGCTGTTTTCGGTCAAGGCTATTCCCTTCCCAGTCATTATATAGTCGGCATTTTCGGCAAATTCTGTGTCAAGCCCAAAATTACGCACGGAAATTATTTCTTCCGGCGTGTAAAGCAGTTCCCCGCCCCTGACGTCGCCGTTTCCGTCAATATAGAAAACAACGCTTTCCTGAAATATCGTTCCGGATTCCCAGACGGGAAGCATATAAAGCCTGAAGTTGTACTTTTCAAGCATCTCGCCGGTCACGTTATCCGGCAGACCGGCGGCATCGACAGTTGCTGGCAAAATCAACGTCATGATCATAAAAGCGAAAATGACTTTCCGAAATCTCATTTTCTCCCCCGTGTTTTTTACGTTTGAACCGATTGCTTATTTCTGCCCGTAATAGGCGTTTTTGCCGCGCTTGCGTAGATAATGCCTGTCAAGCAGAAATTTCTGCATCGAACCGGCGTCAGGGTTCAGCAGCATCGCGTGGAAGTTCATAAATGCGATTTCTTCCATGACGACGGCGTTACGAACCGCTTCGGCAGGGGTTTTTCCCCAGGCAAACGGTCCGTGTGAAGAGACAAGAACTCCGGGGATTGCGGCAGGATCTATGCCGGCAAAAGTTTCAACAATTACTTTTCCGGTCTCTTTTTCATATTCGCCGTTTATTTGGAATCGGGAACAGCACCGGACTTTTCGTGAACATCTCGCTTGAGATCCGCGTAGCATGCACTGAGTCCCGTTATGAACTCGTTAGCGTTATAAGTCTATATTCCGTTCTCGAACCGGCTTTCCCATGTATGACTACCGGACGCTATAGGTGTGTGGTTCTCATCTACAAGTATTGTCTTAATACGGGCCGAGCCGAACTCTATTCCAAGGGCGGTTTTTGAAAAATCTGTTTTTATGTCTGTTATCCTTTGGTCTCAGTCGGTTTCACAAGCCGGTGTTTTCTGAAGAAAGCCGCGATCTTTTCCCCTTTCGGCAAAAGGAGCAGATCGTCCTCGGTGAACGCCCTGAGAACTATCACCGCGGCAAAATATGCAAGCGCCGCTACAAGTATGGCGGCGACAGCCGCGATTTTTTCGTTTATCACGAGGCAAAGCAACATATTGA
>JAEEGL011909043.1_pt1 | contig 10538 bp, 6 predicted proteins | sample 9134231 | NCBI WGS metagenome assembly JAEEGL01 (sample SAMN16246548, study PRJNA631951) | gut metagenome | biome: gut microbiome; feature: rumen; material: fiber-attached | host: Bos | place: Iran: Karaj | collected 2018-10
AGCAGATCTTCAAGAACTCACTTACGGGACTTCCCATCGGCGGCGGTAAGGGTGGTTCGGACTTTGACCCCAAGGGAAAATCAGACCGCGAGGTTATGGCTTTCTGCCAGAGCTTTATGACAGAACTTTTCAAATATATCGGTGCAGACACAGACGTTCCTGCCGGTGATATCGGTACAGGCGCAAGAGAGATAGGTTTCATGTATGGTCAGTACAAGAGACTTACAGGCCTTTATGAAGGCGTTCTTACAGGTAAGGGCCTTTCATACGGCGGATCACTTGCAAGAACCGAAGCTACCGGTTACGGACTTCTTTATATGACGGAAGAAATGCTTAAGTGTAACGGCGTTGACATCAAGGGCAAGACATGTGCTGTATCAGGTTCCGGTAATGTAGCTATCTATGCCATCCAGAAGGCACAGCAGCTTGGCGCAAAGCCTGTTACATGTTCCGATTCAACAGGTTGGATTTACGATCCCGAAGGTATCGATGTTGAACTTCTTAAGGAAGTTAAGGAAGTTAACCGTGCAAGACTTACAGAGTATGCTGCCAAGCGTTCAAGCGCTCAGTATCATGACAAGGCTAAGGAAGGCACGAACCAGTGGGAGATCAAGGTTGACATCGCTCTTCCCTGCGCAACACAGAACGAGCTTGATCTTGAAGATGCCAAGAAGCTTGTTGCAAACGGCGTTATCGCTGTATGTGAGGGTGCAAACATGCCTACCACACTTGAAGCAACGAAGTACTTCCAGGACAACAAGGTTTACTTTGTTCCCGGTAAGGCTGCAAATGCAGGTGGTGTTGCCACATCAGCTCTTGAAATGTCACAGAACTCAGAGAGACTTCACTGGACATTCGAAGAAGTTGATTCTAAGCTTAAGGGTATCATGGAAGGTATCTTCCACGCATGTGATGATGCTTCTAAGAAGTATGGTATGGAAGGCAACTATGTTGCAGGTGCTAATATTGCAGGCTTTGAGAAGGTTGCAGAGGCAATGATTGCACAGGGTGTTGCATACTAATCATTATAAAATGTAGGTTGAGAGTCCTCCGTTACGGTCTCAAGCCTGAGATATTGTCTACGGTCACTAAAATGTGACCTGCGACAACACTCAGAGCTTGATACCTACGGAGGACTTTTTACTTTTACTTAGTATGTAGCAATTGTAGCTATGAAGAATCCTATATTTTACTTAGTATGTAGCGATTGTAGCTATGAAGAATCCTATATTTTATTTAGTATGTAACAGCATGTGCTACGGAGGCCTTTTTTCATTTTTAGTATGCAACAGCATGTGCTACGGGGGATTTTTTTATTTTTCATATTTGATATAATATACATATCTTTTAGATTATTGTTTTTCATATAAAAACAGGAATCATATTCAATCCAATATTTTCTGAGAGAAAATGTTGCACGTGGAGTGGGCTGTGAAAAAATATTTTCCAAAGACTTTAATTCAAAAATTAATATTCACTGTAATTATCATGACAGCTTATCTAATTGGGCGTGAGTTACCTTTGTATGGGGTGGATTTGGAAGCTTACGAGGCTTTTCGCGGCCAGTCAGAAGATTTGATTATGCAGACAATTGGTGGAGATAGATATAGGACCAGTATATTGGCGCTTGGTATTTCTCCATTTATGTTTTCTATGCTGTTTGTGCAGGTTTCTGTAGCACTTAAAAATACAGATAGCAAATCTCATACATCACCAAAGAAAGTCACTTGGGCCACATTGATTTTGATGTTTATATGGGCAACTGTACAGGCTGTTCTTACTACTGAATCCACATTTTATGTTTATCAGGGGGGCATGCAATTAATTATCGCAAAAGCAATCTCTGCAATCCAAATGATTACCGGCTCCTTTGTGATTTTGTGGCTTGCTACTAGAAATGGTAAATACGGTATAGGCGGTCAGACTATGCTTATTTACGTAAATATCCTTGATGGTGTTGTTAATACTTGCAGATATGCTCCAATTAGAGATCTTAAAATTGTTGGAAGCATTAGTGCACTTGCTCTTATATTTACTATTATTTTTGAGAATAGTGAATACAGAATTCCTATGCAGAGAATTTCTATTCACAACATTTATTCAGATAAGAATTATATCCCCATTAAATTTAATCCTATTGGCATGATGCCGGTTATGTTTTCATCGGCATTTTTTATGCTGCCTGTATATACAGTCTCAGTTCTGGCTATGATTTTCCCAAACAATGAAACTATACATTGGATGCATGAAAATATGGATACGACCCATCCTTTGGGATTAGGAGTTTACATATTCGTTCTATACGCAATTACGATAATTTTTTCCTATATTTTTATTAGTCCAAAGTCCATTACAGAATCTCTGCAGAAATCTGGAGATAGTATTACGGGATTGCGAGCAGGAAAAAAGACTAGAAAGTTTATTGGTGTCAGATTACATATAATTGCAATTTTTTCAGCATTTTTCATGAGCGTATTTTTAGGGGTTCCATTGGGGCTTTGTATGCGAGGGTGGATTGAGCCTACGCTGATTAGTTTGCCATCAATTATGATTGCCCTAGCCAGCATTAATTGCAATTTGTATCGAGAGCTAAAGGCGGTGAAAGAATATGACGCCTACGTTCCATTTCTTTAATATATTTTCTGAGGTGAAAGTGCATGCTTTATTTTATTCCTGCATGGTATCAACAGAATAAATGGAGAGAGTCTGAGCAGAGTTGGCACATGAGACGAATGCATACCGAGTTTGATGACACAGTAAAACAGGTGCAAATGTTTTACAGGAATGGTATGCGCGATTTTAAAATTTTGCTTTTAAGCCACACACCTAATTTCAGACATTTTTTGCATAGACAGGGAGTATTTCATGCTCCTTATTGGTCGTGCTTTGATTCCATTCAGGAGGTGGAGAGAAAAAAAGCAGAGGTGTTCTCATTCCACAATTTGAGCTGGCCAGATGAAATAGAGTTCGTATATACACCATTCGTTGTGGTAGCGTATCTTCACGATGAGAAATATGCTGAGATTAATTTTGGCGAAGCTGGTAACCCTATTGAAGTCAGCATGTATACACAGGGAGTTGTTAGTAGAAAAAACATTTATGACGACAGAGGGTTTGTTTCTTCTACCGAAGTTTATGAAAATGGAAATATCGTATATACGGATTATTTAAAAGAAAATGGTATTACTAAATTTAGAGAATATGCCAGCAATGGCCGAGTTGAGATTAATGCAAACAGTAATACCTATTTTGTCATTAATGCAGATGAAAAGTCGCGAAGAGAGTTCAAAAAGCTTCAATACGATAGTATTTCAGAGGTCATTGCAGAGGTAATGGAGGCTCACCTAGAGGAGTCTGACGACAATGATATTTTCTGTATTGCCATGCATGAGCTGAATGCTCTGGTAATGAAGGACTACATAGAAAAAAAGAAGTGTATCCTGTCGTTCTACGGTGAGCGCTATAGAATTAAAGAGCATCCGGAGGGACGAGAGCTAGTTAAAAAGAGTGGATATATTATCACTGATTCAGAAGCTACATCTCGTTATCTTAAGCGTGATATGGAAGTGGAGTTAGACAAAATCATAGACATTTCGCCTTATGATTCCAGAATGGATTTTGGTATTAGCCAACAGCTTACAGTTCAAAATATTCTAGTTCCAGTGGATAATTTACCAGAGGTTCGATTCAAATTGTTGATGGTTGAACTGGCAAAATATGTAACCACAAATGAGAATGCTAGAGTCCATATTTTCACAAGAAATGCTACCTATGGTTTGCCGGAAAGATTGTTGAATGACATTGCGGACATAGTAGAAGAGGCTGGTTATGACAGAAGAATGGTAATTCCTGATGAGGCAGAAGATACTACAGCAGAAAACGAGTTTGTTGATGCTGATGAGCAGCAGACAGTTAAATTTACTGTGGAGCAATGTGTGGATGAGCTGTCTGTTAGTAAATGTATTCGAGAGCAACGAATTATGGTAGACATGCGCCACAATCCTGATTTGTATTTACAGATTAATTGCATCAGTTCAGCTATTCCACAGCTGGTTAGACGCGAGACCCAGTATATTTTAAATGGCGGTAATGGGTTTGTTATAAAGGATTTCAGTCGTATTCCAGCGGCTTTGGATTATTTCCTTGGCACCTTGTCAAACTGGAATCAGGCCAAGGTACACTCCTACGAGATTGGTCAGAAATTTACTACCAAAAAACTATTAGAAAAATGGAAGAACGTAATGACGTCACTGGAGAATTAAATGGAAAGAGCAAGTTGGACAATTTATTGGAACGAATATAGCTCAGATACTTATCTCTACGGATCTGAGGTAGAGTATCTGGCAAAAAATAACGTTCATTTTAAAAATGAATTGATGCCACCTGGAACCGTAATTAAGGAGTGGTACTCACTGACTAACTATCAGGCTCAGAGGATAGAACCATCTTTGCCGATTATTGACGGTGAGAGTAAATACAGGATAAAGGTAAATATAGATACTCCTGATGGTAGAGGCTGCTTGATTCGCCTAGTGTTTTTGGATAGATATGAACGTGAAGCGGGGGATTTTACACTGAGAGATAAGGAATCAGAATTTTCCTGCCCATTGAAAACTTACAGCTACAAAATGCAGCTAATCAATGGTGGAATGAAGGAGTTTAATTATCATTCAGTTACAATCGAAGAGATATGAAAATTACTAAGACTAAATCAACTGTAAAAAAACTGTGTAAGGAATTAAAAAAGGTAAAGGCATATAAGGACACCTATGCCAGCTTGTCAGATGCAGAATTACAAGCTAAAACTACTGAGTTTAGGCAGCGTTTGAGAAAGGGAGAGACTCTTGATGATATTTTGCCAGAGGCTTTCGCTGCAATGTGTGAGGCTGATTATCGTGTTCTTAATATGTATCCATTTGATGTGCAAATTCTTGCGGGAATTGCTTTGCATCGTGGATATTTAGCGGAGATGAACACGGGCGAGGGGAAAACTCTTACAGCTACACTACCTATGTATCTCAATGCTATCCAGGGAAAAGGAGCAATACTTGTTACTAACAATGAGTATTTGGCCCTTAGAGATACAGAGGAAATGGGACCAGCATACAAATTTATGGGGCTTTCCATTGCGGCTGGTGTAAAAAGAGATGAATCCGAAAAATTCGAAAATAGTGAGAAAAAGGATATTTATCTCAGCGATATCGTATATACGACCCACTCAGCACTGGGCTTTGATTATTTGATTAACAATTTGGTAAAGTCTGCTGAGGAGCGTTTCCTTAGAGATTTTAACTATATCATTATCGATGAGGCGGATTCTGTGCTTTTAGATAGTGCCAGCACGCCGCTTGTTATTTCCGGAGCGCCACGTGTTCAGTCTAATCTTTACGAGACTGCAGATTTCTTCGTTCGAACTCTTAGAGAGGGCGAAGACTACGAGGTAGAAGAGAAAAATGTGTGGTTCACTGAAAAGGGCTTGGAGTATGCAGAAAGCTATTTTGGAATAGATAATATTTTCGATACCAAGTATTTTGAGGTGTATAGACATTTGGTACTTGCCCTTCGTGCCCACAAAATTATCGAGAAGGGCATAGAATACATGATTACCGAATCTGGTGAAGTAGCCCTCATTGATGCCAGCTCAGGTAGAACTCTCAAAGGAGTAAAGCTTAGAGGAGGACAACACCAGGCTATTGAATGTAAGGAGCGTCTGGAAATTACTCAGGAAAACCGTTCAATGGCATCCATAACCTATCAGAATTTCTTCTCAATGTTCCCAAAGATGGCGGGAATGAGCGGAACTATTTATGATGCAAAGGATGAGCTTTATAACGTCTATGGCAAGAAGGTAGTTGTCATACCTACTAATAATCCAATCATGCGCGTGGATTGCCCTGATTGGTATTTTAGCGACTCTAAAAAGCAGTTTGAGGCGGCTATTAGACTAGCACTGAAAAAACATGAGACAGGGCAGCCTGTACTTATTGTTACAACTATGATTTCCGATACAGAAATCATTTCCCATTTGCTGGTAGAGCATGGCATACCTCATTCTGTGTTAAATGCCAACAATGCATTTTGGGAGGCTGATATTATCAAGGAAGCCGGCCAGCTTGGGGCAATGACAGTTGCTACATCAATGGCGGGCCGCGGTACAGATATAAAGCTAGGGCCTGGCGTAAAAGAGCTGGGAGGACTAGCTATTATTGGTGTTGGCAGAATGCTAAATATTCGTGATGAACGTCAGGCCAGAGGTCGTGCTGGCAGACAGGGAGACCCTGGCTATAGCAGATTTATTGTTTCTCTAGAGGATGACATTGTAGAAAAGGGAACTGACCCAGAAAAACTAAAAAAATATATTGATGGCGAAAAACGTATAAGCGATAGGCGTGTAAAAAGGATTGTTAATGGTGCCCAAAAGATAAATGAGGAGATGGGTGTTAACAACCGCAAAACTTCTAAGGATTATGATGTGGTTCTGCAATTGGAAAGAGCCCTTATGTACGAAACCAGAAATAATTTGATTGATGGTGGTACTGTAGAAAAAAGCAAGTTACTTGAGATTGCAAAGGAAAACGTCACAGAGTTTTTAAAAGGGAATAAGCATTTGACTCAAAGCGAGTTGAATAGATACCTTTTAGATAATATTTCCTACAGAATGGAAAAGGAAACTGGATACATGAATCTATCTAATAGAGGTCGTGTGACAGCCTATGTAATGGCTAGAGTTGAGAAATCTCTAGATGAAAAACTCAATGCCATTGGCTCAAAAAAGGCTATGGACGATTTTGTAAGGGTATCTGCATTGTCAGCAATAGACGAGGCTTGGATTGAGCAGGTTGATTATTTGCAACAGCTACAGGCGGCTGTTACAGGACGTAGCTCTGCCCAGAGAAACCTTATGTTTGAGTATCAGGGCGAGGCACTTGAGTCCTTTAGAAAAATGGAAAGCCAAATCAAACGAAATATTATTCGCAATGTTTGTCTAAGCGAAGTGAGCCTGGACAAAATGAATAGATTACATATTATTCTTCCTTAAGGAGGGAACGTACATTAATGATTTACAACTTTAATTTGGGCATAGGATGGGCATCATCAGGAGTGGAGTATGCTCAAAGCTACAGAGCAAAAATATTTAGAAATATTGGAGTCCCTGCAAAATTCGTATTTACGGATATGTTCCCTAGGGATAATCTGGCTGATATGACAAGAAATATTGGCTTTAAGGATGATGAGATTATTTGGCTGTATACGTTTTTTACTGATTATACGCCGGAGCCTGTTACTTTTACTTTAGATGATTTGAAGGCTACCATTCGAAAGGAGAATTATTATTATCAGAGAGATGGCTTAATTGGAAAAATAGTTTTTGGATCAGATAATGATTTTTATCGAATCTATTTTAACAATGAAAATGATGAGCTGGTTCACAGAGTGGAGATGGTTTCCGAAGGCTGCTTGATAAGAAAAGATTATTTTACCAGTGGTCGAGTTTTCTCTGAATACTATGCGCCACTAGATGGCAAGGCACATCTATATCACAGACGTTTCTTTAACAGGGATGGCTCTGTTGCCTATGAGGAAATAATTGATGATGATGTGGTTATGTACAAATTCCCTGATAAAATGATTTGCTCTAAGGAAGAATTGGTGGGCTACATGACTGCCAAGCTTCAATTGACCAAGAATGATATTGTGATTATTGATAGGTCCACGGGTCAAGGACAGGCTATCATGGAAAATGCAGGCAGTGCAAAAGTGGGCATTGTAATTCATGCGGATCATTTCAGTGAAGGTGCTACAGACGAGGATAATATTCTTTGGAACAATTACTATGAATACGCATTTTCTATGCACAAGCGAGTTAGCTTTTACATTACAGCCACAGAGGCTCAAAGAAAGCTTTTATTGTCACAGTTTGAAAAATATATGAATGTTAAACCAAAGGTTGTGACTATTCCGGTAGGTAGTTTAAAGGAGCTTAGTGTTCCAAAGGAGCCTAGAAAAAAGCATGCCTTTATCACTGCATCTCGACTTGCCACAGAAAAGCATGTGGATTGGATAGTTGCAGCAGTGGCAGAAGCCCACAAAACGATTCCTGATATTAGCTTGGACATATATGGCAAGGGTGGAGCCCAAGAGGATTTGACAAAGCTTATTAAGCGATTAAATGCAGGCGATTATATACGTTTGATGGGACAGCATGATTTGACTAACGTATATACGAAGTATGATGCATATATTTCAGCATCTACTAGCGAAGGCTTTGGTCTGACTCTAATGGAGGCAGTGGGCTCGGGCTTGCCTTTAATTGGATTTGATGTGAGATACGGCAACCAGACGTTTATTACAAATGGTAAAAATGGATATCGCATTCCCTATGCAATAGGGATGGAGCGAGGACGTAGGCAGAAAAAGCTGGTAGATGCCATTAAGAAATTATTCCTAGAGGATGATTTGGAAAGCTTTAGAGAGTATTCTTACGAAAAAGCAAAGGCTTATTTGACTAGTGAAGTGGAGGCAAAATGGAAGCTGTTAGTAAGCAAAAAATAATACTTCTTTTAGACTACTACAACCGTGGCAGCATGGATTTGGTTGAGTCCTTTAAAAATACAAATTTGGATTTTGAAGCATTGGTAATAAACGACGATGGATTTTTGCCAGATGAAGTGACAAATGTATTCGAGTATTTTCTTCAAGGATTTGACAAGAGTCGAAAACCACTGTTTTTTAATCAAATATCTGTGCCTGAGTACTGGGAGATTAGCGGCAATAATACCAGCGGCAGTGTTCACGATAAATCAAGGGAACGTGGACGCATTTTCTATGCAGAGCCAAAAAACAAGCGCCTGGTGAAGGTGGTGGATTGGCTAGATGAAATGGGAAATGTTCGTTGCTCTGAGCACTACAACAAATACGGATACAAGTACGCCGTGACCACCTTTAACAAAAAGTCTCAAAAGGTAAATAAGACATATTTTGATGCTGAGGGTAGGGAGGTTTTAATGGAGAACTTCGTTACCTCTGATATTATTTTAAACTTAGATGGGCAAACTCTGATATTTAAGAATCGCACGGAGTTTGTTAGCTTTTTTATTGCAAAAAATAATTGGGAGGAGAATAGGATTTTCTTCAATTCTCTTTCTGTACCATTTTTTGTATCCAATTCTTTGCAGCGAGTATCTGGCCAGAAGCAGGATGTGCTTTTCTGGCAGGAAAGCATTAACGGTGAGATCCCAGGCAACATGAAAATGATATTTGATGGAGCTGCAAATAGATGTCAGAGCGTGGTGGTTCAAAATACCCATTCCTTTGAACGATTGAAAAAGCTAGGGGCACCTAGGTCTATGATTTCACAATTGGGATTCATATATACATTTGCAAAGGAAAACACAGGTAAGCCAGAAGCGTTGATTTGCACCAACACAGAAAACGTGGAGAAACTAAAGGAACTGTTAGAGGAGTTGCCAATGGTGAAATTCCATGTAACTGCTTTGACAGAAATGTCGGGTAAGCTTTTGGCTCATGAGAGATTCGAAAATGCGATAATGTACCCTAATGTAAAAATGTCCACACTTGATAGATTGTTTATGCAGTGTGATTTCTATTTGGACATAAATCATGAAGGGGAAATAGTGGAGGCTACTAGAAAAGCATTTTTGCATAATCAGTTGATTTTGGCCTTTAAGGAAACAAAGCATTCTAATGATTACATAGCCAAGGAGAATTGTTTTCAGATAAGTGACTATAAACATATGGCAAAACGGATCAAATCTCTGCTAGAAAACAAAGATTTATTGGCTGAAGCAGTGAAAAGCCAGAGAAATTACGGCTTAGCGGCAAAGATAGAAGACTATAATTTTTAAATAAAATAAGTTGTTTGATAACAACAGTAATTTTGGTGGAATAGTGCACAAAAATTACTGTTGTTTTTTTGTAATAATTACAAACACGAATTGTTTGAATTGGGGTACAAATTATGTTTAAATAGTAACGGACCGTCTTAACCCCGTTTAAAAAAGATGGTCTGAAATAAGATATGTTTTTTTAGGAGGATAATGAAAATGGCTAACAAATGGGTTTATATGTTTAGCGAAGGCGACATGACAATGCGTAATCTCCTCGGTGGTAAAGGTGCTAACCTCGCAGAGATGACAAGTATCGGTCTACCAGTGCCACAGGGTTTTACAATTACAACAGAGGCTTGTACTCAATATTATGAGGATGGAAGAAAAATAAACGACGAAATCATGGCTCAGGCTATGGATGGCGTTAAGAAAATGGAAGAGATCAACGGCAAGAAGTTCGGTGACCTCAAGAATCCACTCCTTGTTTCAGTTCGTTCAGGTGCACGTGCATCTATGCCAGGTATGATGGATACAATCCTTAACCTTGGTCTTAATGACGAAGTAGTAGCAGCTATGATCGCTGGTAACCCAGATCCAGCTTTCGAGCGTTTCGTATATGATTCTTACAGACGTTTCATCCAGATGTTCTCAGACGTTGTTATGGAAGTTGGTAAGAAGTACTTCGAGCAG
>JAEEGL012015233.1_pt1 | contig 10538 bp, 8 predicted proteins | sample 9134231 | NCBI WGS metagenome assembly JAEEGL01 (sample SAMN16246548, study PRJNA631951) | gut metagenome | biome: gut microbiome; feature: rumen; material: fiber-attached | host: Bos | place: Iran: Karaj | collected 2018-10
ATTACAAAGTCAGTCAGGGGATACCTGTTAAGAGCCGTCCTGCATCCTCCAAAGCAAAGAAAGTAAAACAGGAATTAGATATAGAAGCCTATCGCTCCATGTCAAAGGAAGAATTGATCAAGGACTTGATCCTGTCAAAAGCAAATGAACTGAGGGCAAAAAAAGGGTACGAAGTGAAAGGGGATGGTGCAAACAAGGAATTCAGTACTATAATCAGTAACAAATAAGGCGGCCAGCGCCGCCTTTTTTCTCTCTATCTATCCTGCCACTCATTCATCTTTAACAGCTCTCAAACTTACCAGTACGGCATCCTTCTGCGCGAAGGGTGTCGGATACTGGCTGGAAAAGAGGCTTTCCGCGACTTCTTCAAAGGTGATATCTTCTTCGTTTGACAGGACGACGTACTCGCTGTCCGCGGCCGCGTTCGGCAGGTGACCGGTCAGGACAAGGCGGTATTTGTATGTCTTGCCCCGCGACTCCCAGAGTCCGTCTTCTGTCTGCGAATACGGAGCGATCTGTCCGGGGGTGTTCCACCAGTATTCCGATGAAAGGCCTTCCGGAACATCCATGACTGACACTTCGCGCATCAGCATGCCGCTGTCCATCAGGCCGGACTCATAAAGAGAGATCAGCCATTCTTCCGGAGCGAGTCCCTTACAGGCATAGACAGCGTCTTTCTCATCTTCCCCGACATAGCCCAGCTTTTCCCCGAGGCTTCCGGCGTCAGCCGCGCAGAAGGGGACGTAGGTCCTGCCCTGCCATCGGACCGAAGTATAGTCCTGTTCATCCACACTGACGAACCGGTCATAGTATCTGTCAAACACCAGCGATCCGGATGCCGCATCTTCAAAAATGAACTCGATCCTGTCCATATTCGCGATCTGATCAAAAGCGGTATCCGCCAGTTTACCGAACTTCTCCTGTGCAGCATCGTCGAGACTGCCGGTGCCTTTCAGATAAACAGTCAGAGCATAGGGCTCGGCTTCCGACCATATCTCGATATGGTCATAGGAAAACCCTTCCGGATAATCCAGGTGCATCGCGATCTGGGATACTTTGGGCGCGTCGCCGATGTAGACCGTATCCTCTCCCGCGGGCTCTTCACCTGCCGGTACGGGATATGCCGGAAATGCACAGGCAGAAAGACAAAACACCAATACTAAAACACTTAAAGCCGAAATAACGTTCCGAAATCTCATTCCATATCTCCCCGTGATCGGATCCCGCAAGATCACTTTTTTCTCTTCTTTGCCAGAACGGCGGCAGCAACCGCTATCGCCGCGGCCAGTCCCGCGATCAGGAGAATGACCGGCAGCGGGTCGCTCTTCCATGTGATCCGGGCGGTGCAGCCCTCGTTCCAGGCTTTGTCCCAATTCTGCTTCGCGTACCGGCGGGTGACATGGAAGGAGAGTTCCTCCAGGCTGTCACAGCCGCGGAACGCGCCCGGGCCGACGAAATTGGTGTTCCCGGTGAAGGAAAGGCTCTTCAGCGCACTGCAGTCGGTAAATGCATAATCGTTGATCCGGTTGACCGGGCCGGCAAAGTCGACGCGTTCCAAAGATGTGCAGCCATAGAAGCAGGTCCTGGGGATCTCCCTTATATTCCGGGGGATCGTGATCTGCGTGAGTTTTGCGCACGATCCGAAGCAGTCGTCGCCGAGTTCCTTAAGTCCTGCCGGAAGCTCGATCTCAGAAAGGTTTTCACAGCCGGAGAAGCAGTTGTACCGTATCTCTGTCAGGCTTTCGGGCAGCGATACCCTTTCGAGTCCTTTACAGGAATTGAACGCATGATACGAAAGGAGTGTGACGCCTTCGGGGAGGCTGAGCTCCTTCAGCGCGCTGCATTCTTCAAACGCGCGTTCACCGACGGATGTCAGGCTGTCAGGGAAACGGACGCCCGTGATATCCTCCCGTCCGCCAAACGCCAGCTTTCCGATCCCTGTGATGCCTTCGGGGATCACAAGCTCACCGCCCGCACACCGCGTGTCCCCCAGCATGCCGGTCGCTTCCCCCTTCTCCGCAAAGACAGCATAGCCGTTGACCGCGGTCCCGGTGAAAACATCGAGCCACATGTCCTTAAGATGCTTCGGAGTGGACTCAAACCAGTATACATATTTCTCGTTCATATCCGTCCGGTAATCGCCCTTCGATACCATCATCGAGGAGGCTTCCCGCCACGTCCCTTTTATCCGCGCAGCGGCTTCGCCGGTCTTACTGTCAATCAGAAGCACGGCATATGTCTGGTAGTATACAGTTCCCAGGCTGATATAGGACGCACTGTCGCTGTACCCGGGGCAGTACAGAACGGGAAAAAGAGCCCGGGCGCCTTCCGGGACATCGCTCACCTGCACCAGCGTTTCGTCCGCGCGGATCACGGCGCTGGAGGGGAGATCCCCCGGTTCATAATGCAGGGCCATCCGGTCAGGTATATACAGATCGTCAGGGCCGTCTTCCGCCGGCCCGACATAGAGATAAGGCCCGGTAAGATACATATCTTCGGGCATCGGCGCATCTTCGCCAAGCACAGGTACGTCATCGAGCGGCTGCCGGAGCGCTTCCTCCGCCATAAGGACGGCTTCGCTTATCTCAGCCGCCGGCTCCGCATCCGGAGCAGCCTCCGCCCTTACGTTCAGCGCCGTCAGGGCCAGAAGGAGCATAGGCAAAACAATAAATCCCGTTATCCTGATCTTCTTCATCGGTCTTTCCTCCCCGGACTTTGAAAATCCAAGTATGATGCTGTTTTTTCTATTGTATCAAAAAAGCGCCCCGGTATACGGGGCGCTTCTGTTCTGTTTCATTCCGCGTTGCGGCGGATATTCCGGACCCGCGTCCGGAGCATCGGCCATCCTGCAGTCCGTCAGTTGACCAGGATCATCCTGCGGGTGTGGGGCTTCGCAGGCATGCGCGCGAACGCTTCATCGCTGTTTACGATAGGCGGGATGTAGGACATGATGTAGCGGTAGCTGATCTCGACATCATGATAGCCCATCTCCAGGCCGCCGGCCTTTTTGACTTTGACAGTGGCGGCTTTGTCGATCGGCCACTGCTCGTCTTCCACTTCCAGCATTTCCTCGGGCGTATATTCGATCCCGTTCACGACCCAGGTCGTTTCCGCCGCGGGATAGGTCACGCCGTCTACGACGACGTCGCCGGGGCGGTACATGGAAAGCCATGCGCCGCGGTAATAGCTGTTGCGGATGCGGAATTCAAAACCAGTCACATTGCCGTTTTCGTCTCTTGTGTTTTTGAAACCTCTTGTCTGAATGATCTCTCTTTCAAGCATATCCGTACCCTCCCTTATTCTTCGCCGAGCAGGCGCTTCATCATAACATGCTGACGGCGGATCTGTTCTGTCACATAGCCGGCTTCGCCGCGGCGGGGTCCTTCATACTCACTCATCATGAAGCCGTTCCAGTTGTTGTCCTTCAGGACTTTCAGGATCTCTTCGTAAGGGATAGTCACTTCCTTGAAGTCTTCGCTCATCTCGTTGAACTTCGCGTGGCAGCAGTAGACATACTTAAGAAGCGGTACGAGATCTTCCGGATAGCTGCAGGGGCTGCCGTCCTCGGGCATGCCGGGATAGCGGCGGCCGTTCGGGAAAACGTTCTGGAAAGTACCGAAGTCGATGTTCAGTCCGAAGTACTTCGTGCCGGTCTGCTCGATGAACTCTACATAATCATCTACCATTTTGCTCTTTAAAGCGGTAGGGATATGGATCTCGGGGCACATACGGACGTCATATTTTTCCGCATAGGGAAGGGCCATCTTAATGAACTCGCGCCAGTTCTCTACGGGCGTCAGGGTGTCGTCGATAACGCCGAGCTTGGTGCGCAGTACTTTGAAGCCGAGCCTGTTCGCCAGCTTGAAGTCGCGGATCAGCATTTCCAGCGATTCTTTTGCGTCCAGTGTGTGGTCTTTGCGGCGGCGGGAATCTACCCAGTGGCCGTATTCGCCGGGTGTGACATTGTACTTGTTGCAGAGAGCCCACCATTTGTCGACCCACTCATCCGTAGGGTTCGGATAATTCTCGATATGCGCGTTCGCAAGGATCTCGATACCTGTGGCTCCAAGGTCGTTGATCTCGATGAAAGCGTCTTCCAGATCCATGTCGATACCGAACTGGCCTGTGTAGCTGTACACCGAGACCCCGCGTTTAGGGCCGATCTTTTCGTTTGCCATAATACGTTCCTCCTTCATTTACTTTACGTTGAAGCTGATTCTTCTCCCGGTCTCCTATCAAAAGAATATTGCTTTATAAGAAATGTACAGGATAATCTTAATACATTAGTAAGATATCTTCCAGTTTTAATTTTGACCCGGTCTACTTCACCCTGACTCTGACCCTGCTCTTTGATGAGCCGGGATCCGCTTCATGCTCGACCTTTCTGAATTTTACCATTCTTCCTGCAGTAAAACGACCGTTCTTCCTCCGCATGATATAATCAACTAAATATGCCGCGCAGCCCGGATAGCTTAACGTCTCCGGCCCCTTAGCGGCTGTGATGAAAGGAGGAACAGGATCATGGAATTCAAGATCGATCCGGAACAGTTTAAAAACCCGGGAAAGATACCGTTTGATCCGGAACAGTTCAAGAACCGCTCCAAGAAACCGCTCACCCTTGTCGGGATCCTGGCGGCTGTCATAATCGTCGCGATCGTGATATTCAACTCCATCTATTCGGTCGGGGAGCAGGAAAACGCGGTCGTCACCATGTTCGGCAAGGTGGTCCGCACAGATACCGCCGGTCTTCATTTCAAGGTGCCGCTGCTGCAGCAGGTACAGATCGTCGACATGACGACCCACGGTTTCGGGATCGGCTACGACGTGATGAACGACGGGCAGAATGTCGTGGTGAATGACGAAGGCGTCATGATCACCTCCGATTTCAACTTCGTTGATATCGACTTCTATCTGGAATACAAGGTCAGCGACCCGATCAAGTACATCTATAACTCCCGGGAGCCGGAGGCGATCCTCAAGAACGCGGCTCTCGCCGCGATCCGCTCCACTGTCAGCGACTATCCGGTGGACGACGTCATCACCACCGGGAAAGGCCAGATCCAGTCGGAGATCAGGGAACGGCTGACTACATCGCTCCAGAACAAGGATATCGGCATCCAGGTCGTCAATATCCAGATCCAGGACGCGGAGCCGCCGACGGCAGAGATCGTGCAGGCTTTCAAGGCGGTCGAGACCGCGAAACAGGGCAAAGAGACCGCCGTCAACAACGCCAACCGCTATCGGAACGAGACGCTGCCGATCGCGGAGGCCGAGGCGGATAAGATCATCCAGCAGGCACAGGCCGCGAAGGAAGCCCGTATCGCGGAAGCCGAAGGCCAGGTCGCCCGCTTTGAGAAGATGTACGACGAATATGTAAAGTACCCGAATATCACGCGCCAGCGTCTTTATTATGAAACGGTGGAAAAGCTCCTGCCCGGACAGAAGATCATCGTTACGGACGGGAACACGCAGGAACTGCTTCCGATCGGGTCCTTTTCCGGTGACGCATCCGGTGCGTCCGGCGGCATATCAGCGACGCCGCAGCACACGTCCGGCAGCGGAACGGGCATAAGGACTTCTTCCGGCGCAGGCAGCGCTTCGGCTCCTGAAGGAAACGGAGGTGACGGCGATGAAGAATAATAAGAACAGAAAACTGCTCATCGCAGTGGCGGCGGTCATTGTGCTCCTTCTGATAAGGGCATGCATGTTCTCCGTCCATCAGATGGAATACGTCGCCGTAAGGCAGTTCGGCAAGATCGTGCGTATCGAAAACACGCCGGGCCTGAAGCTGAAGCTCCCCTTCATCCAGGACATCCAGCGTATCAGCGCCGCGACCATCCTCTATGATATCCCGGTCTCGGACGTCATTACCAAGGACAAGAAATCCATGATCGCGGACAACTACGTGCTCTGGCGGGTGACCGATCCCCAGAAGTACATCCAGACCCTCAACGCCGTCAAGGCGAGGGCGGACGAGCGTGTCGAGGCAGCAGTCTACAACGCGACCAAGAATGTGATCTCTTCCATGACGCAGGACGAGATCATCGACGCCCGCGGCGAACAGCTGACGGAGCGCATCACCCGGGAGGCCAATTCCGATATCGGCGCCTACGGCCTGGAAGTCATCCAGTCCGAGATCAAGGCGCTGGATCTGCCCAACGACAATAAAGAAGCGGTCTATGAGCGCATGATCTCCGAGCGCCAGAACATCGCCGCCAGCTATAAGGCGGAAGGCGAAGCCGAGGCCCAGAAGATCCGCAACGACACGGACCGCCAGGTCGTCATTATGAAAGCCAACGCGAATAAGGAAGCGCAGGTCCTCGAAGCCGAGGGTGAAGCGGAGTATATGCGGATCCTGCAGGCCGCTTACAATTCCCCGGAAAAGGCAGAATTCTACAATTACCTGCGGAGCCTGGACGCGCTTTCGAATTCACTTTCGTCCGGCAGCAACACGATCATCCTGGACCATGATTCGGAGATCGTAAAGATCCTGTACGGCGGACAGTAAGCAAAAGAGATCCCGGTCATTCGACCGGGATCTTATTCAGTACTTCATTCAATTCAAGGAGCTGCTCTTTGGAGAGCGGTATCTTGTCCATTCCAAAGCCTCCGGAATAAAGCGCATTGGCAAGGCGCAGTATGGTCATGGTATCGATCAGCTTGGCGACGATGCCTCCCGCTCCTTTCTCGATCGCCTCTTTGTCCGGCAGGCCGGCTCCCAGCACTTCCTTGACAGCCTGCTCCGCGGCAGGGGAGGCATAGACGTCCTTCATGACACTGTTGAGGCTGTAATATCCTTCTGTTTCGGCGATATCGAACCAGTTCAGGACGATGCCGGGATCCTTCATGATATAAGCTTCATTGGGTTCGTCCACTTTGCGGATCGTGCAGTGATCCTCCAGCTCGCCGCCACAGCCGGCTCTCGCCGTGATCTCCTGAACGCCTTCGTTCGGGATATGGAAGTGGAAGACTTCCTTTTCGGTGTCATTTACTCCAACGCTCTTTCCGTTCACGAAAAGCTCCACGCAGGGCTGGTTCGAATATACTTTGATCTCCGTCTCTTCTTCGGTACGGTCGGCATAGCGCTTGCCGGCGATATGTACGAAAGGATCATCCGACAGCCAGGCCTTGTAGGCATAGAACGCGTCTTTCTTATACTTTCTGTCGATCGTGACGAGGCCTTTGCGGTTCTGGCCCTTGCCGCCGCCTTCTTCCCTTCTGTCCGCCCCGAAATCGAACATGTTCCATACATGGGTCGCCCACAGATACGGGCGGGCTTTGATCTGGCGGATCATGGATTCGTGGTAGAGAGCCTGGTATTCTTCGGTGTAGTCACCCTTCCTGGGGTTGTTGGTGTGCCAGTCCAGCGCTTCGCTACCGTACTCGGAGATGCCCAGGGGCTGCTTCGGATGCGCGGCATGGACGGCATCCAGGATCGGCCCGTTGTCTTCCATATTGCCTTCATACCAGCCGTAGTAGTAATTGTAGGAAATGACGTCCGGCAGGTATACGATCTCTTCCGACTTATCGCAGCTGCCGATAAAGGCAATGACTGTCGGGCGGGTCTTGTCCATCTTGTGTACCAGATCGTTCAGGGCCCTGTGGTTGTCCATCACATCGTCCGTGATGCCGCTTAAGGTCGTCTCGTTGGCCAGTCCCCATACGGCGATGCAGGGATGGTTGTAATTCTGTACGATCAGTTCCGTCATCTGGGAAATCGTGTTTTCCCTTCCGTTTGGCATATGCATGGAAATGTACGGGATCTCAGCCCATACGACCATGCCAAACTCGTCGCACAGATTGTAGAAGACCTGGCTGTGCTGGTAATGAGCAAGGCGGATCGTGTTGGCGCCCATATCGCGGATGATCTCAATGTCCTGCCTGTGGTCTTCCGGACTGAGCGCGTTGCCCTTTTCCCAGCGGTCCTGATGCCTTGCCACACCGCGCAGGGGATATCTCTCCCCGTTCAGGATGAAGCCTTCGTCCGGATCGATCCGGTAGCTGCGCACGCCGAACCGGGTGCTCACGCAGTCGATAATATCGCCTTCCCCGTCCGCGATGATGCTGGCTTCCGCGCGGTACAGGTAAGGGTCTTTTGTGCCGTTCCAGATATGTACGTCCGGCAGCTCCAAAAGCTCAGTATTGGACTGCGCTGCCGGCACTTCCCTGCAGGCCACTGTGCTGCCGCAGGCGTCCTTAATAACGATACGCAGCGTTCCCCGGGGCTCGGTGATCCAGGTCTGCACTCTGACAGACACTGTCCCCGAAGGGGCCTTGTCCTTATCCTCGATGACGGGAGTTACCGCCAGGCCGCTGCTTCCGTAGTATTCCAGGTCGAAATGCGTCTTACTGACAGCGAGGATCTTCACATCCCGGTACATCCCGCCGTAAAAGGTAAAATCCGCATTCTGGGGATAAACGCGGTCGTTCGGCGCGTTGTCCGCGACGACCGTGATCAGATTCTCCTCCTGCAGCAGCTCTGTTATATCCGCCCGCCAGGTTGAATAACCGCCGTCGTGAGAAGCAGCCTGCACGCCGTTTACATATACCGCCGCGGAAGAATTGACGCCGTCGAACTGCAGGAAATACTGCTCCGCTTCCGGCAGGTCGCTCTTTTTCAGCTCTTTCGCGTAGTAGCCTTTTCCGCAGTAATAATCATTGCCGCCGTCCTGGCCGTCGATCGCGTTCCAGGTATGCGGGATATTGACATAATCCCAGCGCTGCGGCATCTTCTCCGGCACCGCGTCCGTATCCTTTGTAAAAGCCCATTTATGATTCCAGACTATCTCCGTTCTCATATTCCTTTTCCCCCAATGTTAAACATGAACCGCCGCATTTACAGATAATTGTATGCTATATTATGTATTATATTATGCGTATATTTTCATATACATTGTTAAAATATGCATTATATATTGTATTTTTGCTCATTCAATATGGATTTTCAGACACCTGTTTTTCTGCAGCGGCGGGGAGGATCCGGGCATGCCGGTCTTATGCGAATACAACGACGAGGAGATCCATTTCCATCATGAAATGAACCGGGTGGAGATCGTAAAGGCGGCTACTCCGATGCATATCCATGATCGTTTCGAGATCTTCTGTTTTATCAACGGAAAGGCTGATTACCTGATCGAAAGCACAGCTTATCCGCTGGAGCCCGGCAGTATCCTGCTGATGCGTCCGGGGGAAGCACACAGGATAGATATTCTCGACAGATGCGAATACGAGCGGTATACCATTGAGTTTTCCGCCGGCCTGCTGGATCCCGTCGATCCGGAGCATACGCTGCTGGAACCGTTTCTTGGCCATGCCCTCGGTCATGGCAACCTGTATCCGGCCTCCCTGTTCCCGGGCAGTGCGCCGCAGATTTATTTCGAGAATATGTGCGTTCCCCTCACGGATGAGAATGACCGCAGACTTGAGATCCTGGCCCACCTTTTCCCGCTGCTGAGCATATTGAGAAGGACAGCCCGGAACGGCCAAAGCATTACAGGAGTACAGTATAAGCCGGGTATCGAAGAAATGATCGGTTATATCAACGGACATCTGTCCGATGAATTATCCGTGCCGCAGCTGTCAGAGAGATTCTATATGAGCGTCGCCCAGTGCGAGCGTCTGTTCAGAAAAGCGACCGGTTCTTCGCTCTGGGAATATGTGCGGATCAAGAGGCTCTTTAAAGCCAGGGAGATGATACGGTCCGGCATGCCTTCCACCGAGGTATATCTGGCCTGCGGTTTTAAAGACTATTCGACTTTCTACCGCGCGTACAGGGGACGATTCGGGATCTCCCCGCGGGAAGACAGAACGCCCGCCAATGATCTCTCATCAGCGGGCGCCTGAAAAATGATCTGTTCTATACTCCAAAATACTTTTCGGCGTTCCGGAAACAGATGCCTTCTATGATCGTCCGGAGCGCTTTTTCGTCGCGGGGATATTCCCCGTTTTCGACCCAGGTCCCGATCAGGTCACAGAGGATCCGCCGGAAGTATTCGTGTCTCGCGTAGCTTAAGAAACTCCTGGAATCTGTCAGCATGCCTACTGCTCCTGCCAGATACCCGTCGGCCGCCAGCGTCTTCAGCTGTTCCTGCATGCCGGTCTTATGGTCGTTGAACCACCATGCGCTGCCGTGCTGCACTTTGCCCACCGCTTCGCTGTTCTGGAAAGCGCCGGCCACCGTCACCAGGGCTGCGTTGTCATTCGGGTTCAGAGAATACAGGATGGTCTTGGGCAGCTCGCCTGTTTCATCCAGCGCGTTCAGAAACGCGGCAAGCTCTTTGATGGAAGGAGCGTCGCCGATCGAATCGATGCCGGCATCCGGCCCCAGCGCGCGGTAAACGCGCTGCGAATTGTCCCGGATCACACCGAAGTGCAGCTGCATGACGATCCCCAGCCGATGATATTCCCGTCCAAGGGCAAGGAGCAGGGCTGTACGGAACTGCTTTATCTCCTGCGCGGAAGGCATGATACCGGCGAGGCGCCTTGCGAAAATGGCCTCCGCCTCTTCCGCGGTGACCGGCGCGAAGGGGACCGCTTCC
>JAEEGL013470795.1_pt1 | contig 10538 bp, 7 predicted proteins | sample 9134231 | NCBI WGS metagenome assembly JAEEGL01 (sample SAMN16246548, study PRJNA631951) | gut metagenome | biome: gut microbiome; feature: rumen; material: fiber-attached | host: Bos | place: Iran: Karaj | collected 2018-10
ACCCGCACCGGTATTCCCGCCGTGTCGGCGAACATCTGCACCCATACGGGGGAGTTGACCACGCCCCCCGCAAGACGGATGAAATCCGGCTTTTTTTCGCAGTTGTCAAGCAGTCTTTCAAGATGGGTATATCCCGAAAATACGACGCCTTCGTATACAGCTCTTATAACGTCCGCTTCGGTATGACCGCTTTCAAGTCCGACAAGAGACGCCCTTGCGTACGGGGTAAGATTTGACGCGTAAAGGAACGGAAGAAAATACACGTTTGCCTTCTCCGGACGCACGCTTTCAACCATCTCGTCAAGCTCCCGGTAGGAATGCTCACGCATAATGTCTCTCATCCATTCAAGATTGCCGGCCGAGGCCGCGCTGCTTTCCTCCGCCAGATACATGCCCGGAATGCAGTACAGCGAGTTCATCGAAATCTTTTCGACCGGCGCGCGCGAAATGTATTCGTTTATCGACCATGTGCCGGCTATCATGCACATGTCTCCCGCGTTTACGGTTCCGGCCGCAAGCGCGCAGGCGTCTATATCGAACATGCCGCCGCAGACCGGCGTCCCCTCCTTCAGCCCGGTTTTTTCCGCTGCCCCGCCCGTTATATATCCTCTTACGTCAAAAGAACCTATGACGGGCGGAAGCGCGTCCGCCGTTTCCTCAATGCCGAAAAGCGACAGAAGCTTCCCGTCGTATGAAACGGTTTGCAGATTGAGAAGATTCGTGCCGGAGATCTCGGTTCTCTCGGCAAACACATTCCCCGTCAGCGCGTAGCCGACAAGGTCGTTCACCGACAGGACAGAGCCGATCTTTTCGTAGGTTTCCCGCTCGTTGTCCTTCATCCATCTGAGCAGAGATACGGGCTGGCAGGCGAGCACGCGCTGAAATGTTTTTTTGCGCGCCGCGGCCTCGGTGCCGTCCTTTTCCCACATAAGCTCGTATTCAAGAGCGCGGGTGTCTGTCGATCCTATTCCCCCTCCGAGCGGAAGACCGTTTCTGTCCAGCAGATACAGTCCCTTGCCGTGACCGGACAGTCCTATTGCGGCTATTTCACCGTCGCATCCGGCCTGTATTTCGCGTATCAGCTCATAATTCTTTTCTATAATGACGTTCGGGTCTCTTTCGACCATTCCGTTTTCATTTACCGAAAGCGGGACCGTAATTCCCTTTTTTAATACCTGCCTGCCGCCAAGATCGAAAAGCGCCGCCTTGCAGACTGTTCCTCCGTTATCTATACCGAGAAGGTATTTTTTCATTTTTTCTCAGCCTCCATGAAATATTTTTCCACGCGTTTTCTGTTTCTTTTAAGATATTCGAGAGGATCGGTCTTCCCGTCGTACCATATTTCACAGTTGAATATTCTGACTCCCTGTTCCAGAGCCTCCCTTATGCATCCGGCAAAATCCACACGCCCCTGTCCTATTTCAAGATCCCTAAACACGCCTTCTCTCGTATCCTTGAGATGGAGCGCAGCTATATGACCTTTCCCGGTTTTTAAATCATTTATGTAATCCTCCGTCCCGTTCCGCACGTTCCCGGTGTCGGGGTATACCTGAAGATAGGGAGACGATATTTTCCTCACGCATTTCATGACCTTTGCGACCGTATTCATGAACTCGTCCTCCATGGTTTCGATTCCTATGGTGACGCCGGCGCGGGAAGCGTAATGCACCGCCCCGGTCAGCCCGGACAGAAAATACTTCGCGGTATCGCGGCCGCGTTTTTCATACCATACGTCGTATCCGGGTATCTGCACTATTCTTATTCCGCAGTCGGCAGAGAAATCGACCGCGCGCCTTATGATCTCCCCCGCCTTTTCCCTTACGGCCGGATCGCGGCTGCCGAACGGGAATCTGCGAAGACCGGAAAGACACATTGTCCGCACAGGGATGCCCGCAGTCCTTATTCCCTTCATCGCCGCTCTGCGTCCGGCTTTGTCAAGCACTCTGTTTAGTCTTGCGTCGGTTTCGTCAACGCTTATTTCGATGCCGTCGAAGCCCGCGGCGCGCGCGATTTCAGCCTTTTCTTTAAACGTAAGGCTGTCGGGCATACTCTTTTCGTATACAGAAATATATTTTTCCATTTTTTGAGTTCTCTTTCCGCCTTTTTCGGAATATATTTATAATTATATGCTTTTTTTCCGTTTTGTCAATGCTTTTTAAGCGCTTTATAATGGATTAATCGGTAAAAACATAAAACCGCCACGGCACCGGTTATCCGCGGCGGAATTATATTTCAGTCTGTACTACCTCCGACCTCAAACCACGTTTTATACTCGGACCCGTCAACTCCGAGATGATAAAAATCAGTTAGCGTCAGTCCGGGCATTTTCAGGTGAACGGCTCCGCTTTCGTCTTTTTCCGGCAGGCATTTGCACAGCTCCGCGCGGTCTATTACCGGAGGATCGGTAAAATCAACGCCGGCGTTCTCTCCGTTCTGAAGCCCGTAAAGCACAGGACCGCTGTAAACGCTATATTTGTCCTCGTAGGACGCCCCCGTATTCTGTCCGAGATTAGGTATCCCGCTGTTTTCCGCGTAACTGCTTGAATCGCGGCCGCCCTTCTCCATGTACGGCGTAAGGTCGAAGTCGATCGTCACATCGCAGTTCCAGCGCCTTTCAAGTGAAAAATATTGTCCGTAAGCGGGGAAAAAGGTCTCGCTCCCTATCCGCACGGTGGTCTTTTTCGACCACGACGGTATACGGAACCTGATCTTCCTCGGCTGCGGAGTCCTGACAGACAAAGTGACATGGGGAGAATACGGGTAATCACCGGATATTATCAGCTTAAGACCGTTTTCAGTCTCACAATCCACATTTTCATATCCGTTTATAAAGATAACGTTGTTTTCTTCGGTTATCAGCCAGTCGACAATCTGGCCCACACCTCTCGGCGCGTTCGCCGAGCAGCAGTTGAGGTCGGGAGATCCGGGACGGCTCTGAAACACTATCGAATGATAGTTGGCGCATTTCGTTCCCTCCATCGGAGTGTTGTATGTCGACCATCTCCCGGACGGCGAGCAGTAACCCATCACGGCGTTGTAATGCGACCGCTCCAGAAAATCTATTATTGCCGGGTCCCCGTTAAGTCTGTAAATTTCCGAAGCCAGCGCATTGAACGCTATCACGCAACAGGTTTCTATATTCCCGTTTTTGTACGGATTCCCTATAGCCTGCTCGTCCGTGGAAAATGCGCCTGTATTGTGAACGTCCGTTTTCAGGCAGGAGTAAAAAATCTTTGACGCAACGTCGAGATAAATGCTTTTTTTCGTGCATCTGAACATCTCGGCGATGCCCATTATGACATGCAGGGATTCCCACCTCGGACGCGGGCACTGATAGTACTCATATCCGTTCAGCGCATAATTTATGTAATCTCCCGCCCCCGGATCGGCAAGATCCTTTTCGATTTCCTTCGCGAAGGAAAGATATTCTCTTTTTTTGGTTGCGCTGTAAAGCAGACAGAAACCGTGAAACACGGACAGATTCATTTCCGACGAACCCGTATCGACAATCCTTTTCTTTCCGCAGTAGAATTTACGCATGAAAAGTGCGGCGATCTTCTCCGCGGCTTTCAGATACTCCACGTCTTTTGCCGCGTCGTGCCACAGGAGCAGGCCGAACATTATGTGATAGTGCGCCCAGCAGTCCCACGTAAGACCGGTCACGTCCGGATTCTGCGAATATGCTCCAGTAAGGCGGCACTGCCTTGAAAAACAGCCAAGGTATCCGTCGGCGTCCTGATATTTCAGCAATTCGGATATAAAGCCCCGCACATATTCGTAAAGATCGCGCCTTCCGGTTGCAATATAGACGTAATAGGCGCCGGTTATGTACTTTCCGGCGAATTCACCAGACCACGGCAGAAGATCCCTGTAAGGCTTTACGTCCCTGTCGCGAAACATAGAAAGTATCGCCGGGTTGGTCGCCCTTATGCTCAGCAGCCACTGGTCGGTGATACGCTCCAGCAGTTCCCCCGTTCCGGAATTGAGAGAAAAGGTTTTATAATTCGGTCTTTTCATTATTGTTCAGCCTTTTTTTGGAAATGTATTGAAAAATTGATGTATTTATGGTAAAATATATGGTAAAGTACAGTCCGCCCGGACAGGAGGAAGAAAATGGAATCAAGAGAAATATACCGCACAGGCAAGCTCCTGATGGAAATATCAGGCAAAAAACCAGAAAACCTCCCCGCCCCGTCGCGGATTCTTTTCGAATATTCGGCAAAGGACATACCACGCGTCTCCCTTATCTTTGAAAGCTGTCTGCTGTCGCTTGCAAGGTGCGTTTACGATGACAGTTTCGAGTTTTTCTCATCGGGAAAGGACCTGTACACCGTAATTTTTAATGCGTCCGGCGAACTGTCAGTCGCGACAGGACGCGGATCGTTCCTTCTGCGCGAAGGTGAGATCATGTTTGCCAGAGACACCGAAAACTACCGCATAGAAAAAAACGGAACGCTCCCCGCCGACGTAACGGTCATGAGGTGCACAGGCGCGCTTCCGCGCGGATATTATGAAATAATGGGAAAGAACGTCCTTGCACCCCTGTCCGCGGACAGCGAAACGTTTCCCGCCGTTTTCGACAGACTGTACTATGTTTCCGGGCTTCCCGGAACAGAAAGATACGTCTGTATTTCATCAGCTCTGTCTTTGCTTTTCTTTGAGATCTTCAAATGCAGATCCGCAAAAAACGGGGCGGATGCAAACTGTCCCGGGTGGATTGCCGAGGTAATAGCTTACGCAAAAGCAGAATATCCGAATCAGATCACACCGTCGGACATGGCGGAGCGTTCGGGAATGTCCGCTTCATCCTTCTACAGCAATTTCCGGTCCTGCACCGGGAAAACGCCGCTTCAGTATCTCACCTGGCTCAGGATCGAGAAAGCAAAAACTCTTCTTTCCACCACCGATTTTCAGGTCAAATACATCTCGCAGAGCGTCGGCTTTCAGGGCTGCAGCCGTTTTATCGAACATTTCAGGCGCGTCACCGGATCGACTCCCGAGGAATACCGCAAAAAAAGCCGGACTATCTGAATCCCCAGTCGACGTCGCCGGAAAGCGACCCGAGGTTCCTTGCGGGGAAAAGCGTCGCGTATGCGGCGCCGTTTCTGCCGGCCGAGGCAAAATCAACAAGGCCTATCTGCCCGCCTTCCGCCGTGCTTACCTTCATTGCGACCATATAGTCGTTCTTTCTGACGAGCACTGTATTCAGAGATTCAACGTCAAGCGTCGGCGCGATCCCGTTAAATGACGGATTGATGTTTTTGTCCATCGCCATAAGGCACGGGCCGTAATAGAGGGCTGCCTTGCCCTCTTTTTCATTTTCGCCCTTCATAAAGTGCAGGCACATGCCGACGTCAAGCTCTATCGTGTCGCCGCTTTTCCACTCGCGGGCAATTTCCGCGTATCCGGCTCCGGCCGTCACCGGCTGACCGCCGTTTACCGATATGGTGCTTTTATCCGCCCAGAACGGTATGCGCAGACACAGCGTAAATTCCTCTTTCGAAGCTATGTCAAGTGTTATCTTAACCTTTCCGTCAGACGGATACCGCGTTTGCTGAGCAAGCGCTATGATATTTCCTCCCGGAGTCGAGGTGATGATCTCCCCGTCTCCGTAGTAGTTTATTCTCAGCGCCCTGCCGTCCGTGTACGTCGCCCATTTCGAGAGCAGTCCGATCCCGCGCGCGAAGTTTGCCGAGCAGCAGTTGAAATCCGGTGAGCCGGGAGTTGCCTGCCACGACAGTTCGTCCGAGGAGCTGATCCTTCTTCCGTTTCTCGGAGTATTGTACGTGCAGGTTCTGCCGTCCCCGCACTGGGCACCGAGAATTGCGTTGTAAAACGTCAGTTCAATTTCATCTATGATACTGCTGTCGTCCGGGGAAGCCGCGTAGCAGGTCGCGTTCAGATCCTCCCACAAAACCGAAGCGCAGGTCTCGATGGAGCCCTCTGCCCATTTCGTTCCCACAGCGGTCTCGCCTGTTGTCATTCCTCCGGTCATATGCCGGTCGGTCTGAAGCAGACTGCCGCGCAGATTCAGCATCGATTCCGTATAACTTCCGTCATCCCTGACCTGTCCGAGCCAGTAAAGGCCCTGAACATCGAACATGTTTTCCCAGCGATGAACAGGTAGCGTAAAGTAGGGAGTTCCGTCAAGGCCCCCTTCATAAAACCCGCATATGTCGTCCGCAAGACTGCTCAGCTCGTCTATCAGCTTGAGTTTCTGCCTGTCCGGCCTTACAAGCTGAAGTCTGCACAGAGGCGACAGCACCATAAGCTGACCGGAGCTTACCGGATTGCGTCTGACGCATACGTATCTGTAAAGCGCCGAGGCTATTTTATCCGCAATGTCAAGCGCCCTCTCCGAACCGCAGACATCATACCATTCAACGAGCCCCGAAAGCATAAAGAAATGTGCGCCGACGTCCCAGTATTTCATGTCAAACTGCTCGCCGTCGGGATAATTTCCCAGATAACCGTTCTCCGCCTGCAATCCTTCAAGCGCGGAGATCAGATTTTCAATTTCTCCGTATAGCTTTTCCGAACGGGTGAGTGCATAGCACTGCGCGGCGCCGTACAGAAAAGCACCCGGGAACTCCCCGTACCACGTCACAATGTCATATTTCTGACCGGCGTTCCGGTTTTCTATCGCTTCAAGAATATACGGGTTGTTCTCCACGGCCGTCATAAGCCAGTTTTCCTGATTGAGCGACACCCTGCTGCCTACGTATCCCGTCAGATCGGCGCGATAGAGCGTCGAAGAACTCTTTATTCTTCCGGCTTCTTGCTCCGAAATGCAGTATTTTTCCATAAATCCGCTTTCTGCGTCAGGCACTTCCGGTCCGGTTCCGCATCCAGCTATGACCGGAATGAGAATGAGAAGCGCCGCTACGAACAAAAAAATCTTTTTCACAAATTCTTAAACTTCGCCCGCCGGAAATATATCCGGCGGGTATAAAACGTATCAGTGTTTTTTCACAAGGATAACAGCCCCTGCGCAGACCGCCGCAACAAGCACGCTCAAGGCCGCAAGCATATCGTCAGACGTTCCCGGGTTGAACGAAACCGGGGTGTCGCTGTTGCCCCAGAAGTTCACCTCGTCCAGATATACCGTTCCGTTGTTGTTTCCTTCTATCCAGAAATACAGCGTCGCGTTCTTAACGTCGCTCTTTATTTCCTTGTCCCACTCAGAATAATCTATATTCCAGTTTTCTCTGCCTATCGCAAGAGCGTTCCCGTTCTCATCGGCACCTACAAACGTCCATTCGCCACTTTTGAACGACGTCATTACAGCAATATTGCGATACGCGTCGTCGCCGCTCTCATGCGTCGTATGGAGAGTGGCTCTTATCGAGCCGTCAAAATCACCGCTGACGTAAAAGGTGCAATAATACTGTCCGTCGCCGCAGGATTTAATATAATCCGTTACGTTCCAGGCGGCGGCTCCCCATTCGTTGCTCCGCCCGCTGTTTTTGAGTGATTTGCTCCCCGAATGCGCCATATCCGCGCTTGATTCCAGAATAACTTGACCGTCATTTGCGTAAACGTTTCCGATCCCTTCCTCAAATCCTCCATCGCTTATCGCGGCAGAAGTCGCGGCAAAGAGCGGCAGCGCCAGAACCGTCGCGGCGGTTAAGACAGCTATGATCGAGATAATATTTTTTTTCATTTTGACACTTCCTTATGTTTTTTTCTTCTTTGTTATCAATATCGCCACAACAGCAAGAACGACTATTACGGCGGCGCAGATGCCTATAATGAGGCCGGTGTTGCTGCTACCCTTTTCGGCAGGAGTCGTGTCGGCGGGCTTTTGCGTATCTTTTTCAGTCGTTGTCGGATTTGACGGAGCTGTATCTTCGGTATCTTCCTCAAGAGTTACCGATTCGCCCGCGCCTCCGGCCGCCGGGAGTTTGGGACTCTCGGAAGCGGTATATGCGACGGGAGTATCGCTCTCATGCCAGAAGTTGATGTTATCAATGTAAACGTCGCCGAAATCATCGCCCTCGATCCAGAAATAGAGAACGGCGTTTGTCACGTCGCCGGGTATGACCATATCCCACTCGGAATAGTCAATACTCCAGTTTTCGGCGCCCATAGGAAGAGCGTTGCCCTCGGCATCTGCTCCAACATAAGTCCAGGCTTCGTTTGTAAACGGCGTCATCACCGCTATATTGCGATAAACGTCAGCTCCGCTCGCGTGGTTGGTGTGAAGCGTCGCGCGGATGGAGCCCGAGAAATTGCCGGTCACATACAGAGTGCAGTAGTATTTCCCTTCACCCTTTGCCTGCATGTAGTCGGTGACGTTCCATGCCGCGGCACCCCACTTGTTCGCCCTTCTTGTGGTCAGAAGAGATGCATTCCCGCCGTAGTAAACGTCTTCGGTCCTTACTACCTCGAACGTCCCGTCGTTCGCGTAAACGGCTCCGATGCTAGCCTCGAAATCACCATCCTCAATTGCAGAGGAGGTCTCCGCCGACACGCACAGCGTCATGCCCGCGCATATTATAAGAGCGAGCAGTACCAAAAGAATTTTTTTCATGTTTTTTCTCCTTTTTATTTATACCGGGACGTAATCAAGATACGCCTCGATTATTTCATCATAATAGCTTGTTATCGACGACATGGCCTTGCCGAGATAAACTGACAGGCTTGACTGCTTTGAGACCATTATCTTTCTCAGCAGGTTGTGATAATCAGACGAATGAACGTAGCCGAAATCGAAGGTCAGGCCGTCCACGATAAGGTCAAGCATTTTCCCAGAACCCTCAAGCGTGGAGTATTTGGCCTTGAGCGCGACCTCAAACACCGCGGGAGTGATGTATTTTTCCGCGTAGGACGCCATTGCCTGCACTATCAGCCCCGTATTTGACGCTCTTTCCCCGACAAGCGTTCTCGGTATGCACATAAACGGTCCCGAAGCGTCCATCATGGTATGATATGTTTTCTGCGCCTCGTCAAACTTGGGAAGCGGAATTATGCCATACTCAAACTGGGTGTTTCTGTACACGTCGGTGGCGTTGCCGAGCCAGCCGTGCGTGAATATTGTGGTCCCGTTGTTGTATTTATAAGATCCGACCCCCCACCAGTAAACGGTTTCGCCCTCCGCCTGGTAGCTGTAATCGTATGCGGCAAACGTCGATTCGTTGTCGTAGAGAATACCGTACATTTTCTCGACAAGCGTCGAGAAGCGCTTGGTCGCCGCCTTGAACTCTGGGATATCCTCGCTGTTCTTTTTATACGTCAGGTTCTCCGTCGCGTTCTGGTAGGAATTAAGGCCCGAATGCACGTCGACTGTAAACGCATAGAAATCGTCTATGTCGCGCCGGAAATCGTTGTTTACGTCGGTATAATAGCTTTTTGTAAGAGAAGACAGATAATCGAGCGTCCATCTCCCGTCAAGGACGGTCTGATACGGATCCTCCAGCCCGTAGTCCTCTATATACCCCTTGTTGAAATATATGCAGTTGCACTGAAGGATCAGCCAGTAGTTTATGTCCCCAAGCGCGAAGAAGCAGTTTCCTCCGACCGTCAGCGAAGAGTTGGCGCTCTGATTCCAGCAGGATTTCTCAAGATCGACGTACGGCATTTCCTGCCACGTTCCCAGATATCCGTTCGGGGCAAGCGCTGCCACGTAATCAATATGCCCGACAGCCACGTCAAACGCTCCGTCGTCGCTGTTCACCGATTTGACCACCTCGTTGTAAAAGCCGGATGGATTCTGCGGCTCAACGAGCTTTTCGATCCTGCATTTGAATCTTTCTTCGATATACTTCTGGCGGTTGTATACGGCGGTGTCAATAACGTCGGTGATATTTCCTTCGATGCCTTCATCGATGACGATCTCGTCATCAAAGCCTTCGCGGGTCATAAAAACTATGCTTTCACCTTTAAGATCGGTGTCGGGAAGCCCGTCGGAATAACCTGTGTCATGTCCGGTTCCTGCCTGCCCGGGGTTATTTCCACTCGTGGCGCACGAAACCGCAGACAAAAGAATGATAACTGCGAGAACCGTCGGGATAATTCTCCTTTTTGACATTTTTTCATCATCCTCCGTTTTGTTTCTATCCGACAATATTATACGACCTTTTTTTATGAATTTCAACGCCGTTTTATATCCGGATTTTCCAATCTGTATACGTTTTATACAAATAAAATAAAAAATCCCCGGAGGGGGATCTGAAATAAAAACGTTCGGTTATGTTTTTTCCACATAAAACGTCTGCTTCGGGCCGGTGTCGTTCATCAGCACGTCGCGCCCGCGGTATCTAAACAGGAGCAAGCCCGTGACCCACAGGTCGCCTGCGCATCCCGCCGCGTGAAGAGCAAAGAGCGCGGCGAAGAGCATAAACAGGAGTCCGGTTTTAACAAAAAACAGAGGCAGGCCGAACACGACGCCGAAAACCAGAAACGGCATTATTACCGAAGCGAGCGCCGCTCTTTTCTTCACATAAATGTGCGGCACCCCGCAGAACGCGACCGTGAGCGTCATGCCGAAGGTCAGCTTTTCCCGCGTCATCAGCTTATACACCGCGCCGTGTGTAAGC
>JAEEGL015007045.1_pt1 | contig 10538 bp, 7 predicted proteins | sample 9134231 | NCBI WGS metagenome assembly JAEEGL01 (sample SAMN16246548, study PRJNA631951) | gut metagenome | biome: gut microbiome; feature: rumen; material: fiber-attached | host: Bos | place: Iran: Karaj | collected 2018-10
AACGGCGTATTGAACATACTGCCTTCTCTCGTGCGCACGGTCGTCAGCTTCGTGGGCGCGGCGGTGATACTCATCACCATCGACTGGCGCTTTATTCCCGTGCTGATCGGCGCGGGGCTGATCGGCGCGGGGCTGGTCGTGTTGTTCCGCAATCCCATGAAGCGGCGGCACAAGCGCATGCAGCACGCCGAGGACGTATTGCACTCCTCCACCCAGGAGACACTGGAAAACATCCGCGTGGTCAAGGCCAGCATAAGCGAGGAACGCGCGATGGAGCAGATGGACGAGGCGCGCGAGAATCTCTCCGGCGAGCAGGTGCGAAACGGCTATCTGTCCATCGTGATGAACAACGGCCTTGGCACGCTGTTTGACATAAGCTGGCTTGTTTGCAACATTTGGGGCTGCGTCAAGATATACGACGGCACCTTCAGCTACGGGGCGCTGGCGGCCATGATCCAGCTGATCGGGCGCATACAGTCCCCCATCGCCAATGCGATCAACCTCATGAGCCAGATCTACGCCGTGGTGGCCAGCGCGGAGCGCCTGGAGGATCTGATCGGCCTGCCCGACGAGGACACGGGTGAGGCGCTCGAAAAATTCGACATGGTGCAAATGGACAACGTGAGTTTTCAATATGACGACGGCTTAAGCGACGTACTGATGAACGTGAACATTTGCATCAAGCGCGGCGATTTCGTGGCGCTGACCGGTATTTCCGGCGGCGGCAAGACCTCGCTGTTTCAGCTGCTGCTGGGCATTTACCATCCCACGAGCGGCAGCGTGACCTTTTACGACGGCGAAAAGCAGTTTATCGCCGGGCGCAGCACGCGCAGCCTCTTTGCCTATGTGCCGCAGGGCAACACGCTCTTCAGCGGCACGCTGATCGACAATTTGACGCGCTTCAGCAAAAACGCCACGGACGAGCAGATACGCGCGGCCATCCATGCGGCCTGCATCGACGATCTGGTGGACGAAATCGGCTACAACGCGCTTCTGGGCGAGCGCGGCATCGGGCTGAGCGAGGGACAGGCTCAGCGCGTGGCCATCGCGCGGGCGCTCATCAGCGGTGCGCCGATCCTTCTGCTGGACGAAGCCACGAGCGCACTGGACGAGACCACCGAGGCGCGGCTCATCCGCAATATTTCCGCCATGCGCGACAAGACCTGCATCTTTGTGACCCATCGCCGCGCGGCGCTCAATATCTGCGATTATCAGCTGCACATAGACAACGGCCGGGTGTCGCTGTGCGACGCCCTGGCTTAAAGCGTTTACGGAGGAGACGACATGAAATCCTATATCATCGGCGATATTCACGGCTGCAACCGGGCACTCGACCGCCTGCTGGATAAGCTGTCTTTCGACAGCACCGAGGACAGGCTCATACTGCTGGGCGATCTGTTCGACCGCGGCAGCGAAAGCTGGGAGGTGCTGGAGACAGTCAAGGGCTTAAGCCGCATATTCGGCGAGCGTTTTGTATTATTGCGGGGCAACCACGAAGATTATCTGTTTCAGGAAAAGCTCTCCTTCGGGCAAAAGCTGTTGTGGGATCGCGTGGGACGGCGCGCCACGATACAGTCCTTTAAAGCGCACGGCGAGCGCATGGAGGACAGCGCCCCCTGGCTCAAAAAGCGCTGCAAGCTGTATTATGTGGACGAGTATTTTCAGTGCGCCCACGCGGGCGTGCTGGCCGAGCCCATCGAGGTGAACGATTCCCAGACGCTGCTGCACGACCACGATCTGGTGACGCAAAACCGCTACAAGGGTCGCCTCACGGTCACCGGCCACATCGCCTTGCGAGCGCCCACATGGTTTAAGGGCGACAAAAAGACCACCGAAAAAATCGATTTCGGCGTGGAGCGCCCGCTGCCCGAAAAGGGCATCCTCTGCATCGACACCGGCTGCGGCAAGGGCGGCCGCCTGACCGGCATGATCGTGGAGGGGCAAAATTACAGGCTTGAAAGCGTGCCGGAAGAATAAAAAAGGGCGTTATCGGCCAAAGACTTTAAAAGACTTGCCGTCGTCTTTGGATAAACGCCCTCGTGCGATTATAAAATCCCCTCTGCCCTTTTAAACGCCTCCACAAGCAGATCCATTTGCCTTACTTCATCACGGAAGGTTTCGCTGAGACCTTCCGGATTTTGTGTGCGGGAGAGGATGGTCATGGGCAGATGCTTGATATGTGAAAGGTGATATTTGGCGTTGACAGGATAATACTGCCTCTCGATCAGCGCGCAAAGGCTGAGCAGTGCCTGAAGACGAGCGCATTTTTCGGGCTCGGCTTCAAAGTTTTTGAGCAGGTACGCATACATTTCCGGATGGAACGAAGCCATGACGCCGCTGTAGCCCGCCGCGCCGCTTTGCAGGGATTTCAGAAGCGTGGCGGTGTTGGCATTGTAAAGGCGCATGGGGCTGCCTTCAAGGACGGCAAGGCGCTGTCTTATGATGTTTATGTCGCAGCAGGTGTCCTTCATAAAGCGGAACCTGCCCGTTCCGGCGGCAAATGCAAGCTCCTTTAAGCCGATCAATCGCTTGTACGGCACGGGGCACTCGTAAAAGCCCAGCGGGAGTTTGGGATCAAGGGCGGACAAAAGCTTTTCAAGCGAGCGCATGAAGACGTCCTCGCCGTCCGTCTGCGTGCACAGGCGGTTGGTGATCAGTATGAGCGCGTCGATGCCTGTGTCCGCAATGGCCTGCAATTCCCCGATCTGGGCGTTCATGCCCCATGAAACGTGTCCGGAGGCGACCACGGGCACATGGGCGTGACGCTTGACGAAGGAGGCGATTTTGACCCGCTCCTCCAGGCTCAGATAAAAGATCTCGCTCGACTGGCACACAGCAAACAGCCCGTCCGCGCCGCCCTGCTCATAAAAGTCGATCAGCGCTTCAAGCGCCGCGTAGTCCACCTCGCCCGCCTCGGTAAAGGGCGTCAGCATCACGGGAAACATTTGAGGCTTTGTCTGCATTTGATTTGTCCTCCGCATTTTCTTTATCCATCTTACCACAAAAATGCCGTTTTGTCAGCCGCGCTTTATGGACATTGCGCGTTAAATCGGATATAATAAAGCCGCGGCGCTTCTGCAAGGCGCGTTCTTCCGATTCTAAATCTTTTACACCGGGCCCTTTGGGGAGGTTATCATGGACAGAAACGACGGTTATATCCGCTTTATCGGCTCGGAAGAGCCGGATCTTGAAAAACACGACGGCGGGCTGCGGCCCGTGGTAGGCACATGGAACGTGCAGGTCGTGCGCGCAAACCGCGCTCATCCCGAGGAGGCGGACGGCGCAGGCAACACCTACAATCACGCGCCCAACATCACCCGGTGGCGCGGGAGGTTTTATCTTGCCTACCTTTCCAACCCCGTCAGCGAGCATACGGGCGCGGGACAGACGTTTTTGTGCGAAAGTAACGACGCGCTTCACTGGACAAAGCCCCGCGTGCTCTTTCCGCCCTATCCCCTCGACCTGAGCGTGGACAACGGTCCGCACAGCGATCTGTTCGGGGAAAATGCCTGCGCCTGCATGCACCAGCGCATGAACTTTTATATCGCGCCGAACGGGCGTCTGCTTGCCTTCGGCTTTTACGGGCTGGCGCCCGAGGTGGCCACCATGCCCTGCGTGGGCAACGGCATCGGCCGCTTCGTGCGGGAAATCTATGAGGACGGCTCCTTTGGCGACATCTATCTGGCGCTGCCAAGCGAAAGATGCGGCTATCATATCGACAATTGCCGCTATCCCTTCTGGAAAACTGCGCCCGACGAAGGCTTCCGCGCGGCCGTGGAGGCGGCGCTTCACGACAAGCTCAACACCCTGCAATGGTGGGAGGAGAACCGCGATTTCACGGATCCGGACTTTTTTGCCATTCGCGGCGCGGGCGAGGCGTTTAACTGGTATAGGCTCAGGGACGGGCGCATCGTGGGTCTCTGGAAGCGTTCAAAGGTCTCTGTTTCCGAGGACGGCGGCGCAAGCTGGGGCGAGGTGAAGGTGTCGCCCAGTCTCGTGATGTCCGGCGGCAAGCAATGGGGCGAGGAGACGAGCGACGGGCGCTATGCCCTGCTCTACAATCCAAACACCGACTCCTGCCATCGCTGGCCGCTGGCGGTGGTGACGAGCGACGACGGCATCGAGTTTGACCACATGCTTTGCGTGCACGGCGAGGTGCCGCCTCAGCGCTACTGGGGCTTTTGGCGGGACATGGGTCCCAATTATGTGCGCGGCCTCGAGGGCGGCGGGCAAAGCCCCGACGGCGCGCTGTATGTGTGCTATTCGGTGAACAAGGAGGACATCTGGGTCAGCCGTGTGCCCGTGCCGGTCACGGGCAAGGTCGAGCAACACGTGCATGAGGATTTCAGCGCCTGTACGCTGCGCTCCTTCGTGCCCGGCTGGAACGTTTACAGCCCCTGCTGGTGTCCCGTGAGCCTTGAAAACGTGCGTGAGGCGGATGGGCGAAGCTTTCATGCGCTGCGCATGAAGTGCGCCGATCCCTGCGATTACGCCAAGGTCACGCGCGTGTTTCCCGAAAGCGAGAAGGTGCATTTGTGTTTGTCGCTCATGGCGCGGCAGAATTATTACGGGCGCATGGAAATCGACCTTGAGGACGGGCGCGGCGTGTGCGTGTTCCGGGTGATCATCGACAGCGACCGAACGGTAAAATTCAAGCACGGCAACGGATTCAGCATCGCGGGGCTCTACGGCGGGCGCGTCGATCTTGACCTGACCGTGGATGCGGTCGCGCGCACGGTGACGGCGCGGCTCGGCGAAGGGAGTTGGGAAACCTGGCGCTTTTTCAATTCCGCCCGCAGCGTAGAGCGCGTCACCTTCCGCACGGGGAAAAAGCGCTGCGGCCCCTGCCTCGACGAGGACAGGGAGTTTCTGCCGCCAAGCGACATTCCCGCCTGCGGCGAAAGGCTCCCTCAGGAGGGTGTGTGGTATATCCGCAAATTCGTGAGCGAAGAGGTGCAATAACGGTTGCAAAGAGCGGCAAAATGTGATAAAATCCCCATAGATTTTTAAAAGGAGAAAAATGCAATGAAAAAGCTTGCTGCACTTTTGATGGCGCTGATGCTTGCGGTCTGCGGCTGCAGCGTCGCGCTGGCCGTCAACGAAGACGTGGAGGGCGAGGTCGCCATTTATACCTCCATGTATGTATACGATATGATCGACGAGGCGCTCCGCAGGGAGTTTCCCAACGTGACCCCCGCCGGTACCAACGGCAGCTTCTTCATCTACGGCAACTCCGGCGACATCATGCTGAAGGTGCGCGGCGAGATGGAGATCGGCAAGGCGCTGGAATGCGACATGTTCATGCTGGCCGAGCCCGCGTTTTCGCTGGAATTGAAGGAAAAGGGCTACCTGCACGCCTTTGAGATCGAAGACGCGCAAAGCAAGCTGCGCTTCCCCTACGACGAGGAAGGCTACTGGTATCCCGTGCGCGTGTGCAATATGGTATTGGCCTGCAACCCCGACCTTGAAGCCGACTGGGCGAAAAAGGGCGTAAACATTCCCAAGAGCTTCTATGATTTTGCTTATGATCCCACGCTCAAGGGCTACATCGCCATGAACAATCCCAAAAAGAGCGGCACAGCCTACGCCGCTATCGTCGCCCTGCTGGACAAATACGGCGAGGAATACTTTGACATGCTCAAACGCAACCGCGTGATGTACGATGCCTCCGGCTCGGCGGCCATCGCCAAGGTGCAAAGCGGCGAATGCGCGGCTGTGATGATTCTTGAAGAATCCGTGCTCAAATACATGGAGGATGAAGAAAAGCGCGGCAACACCGTGACGAGCCTAAAGGTGATCTACCCCGAGGACGGCGTCATCCTGATCCCCTCGACGGTGATGATCGTGGCCGATGAATACTCCGCGCACGTCAACAGCGAGGCTGCGGAAGCCGTAGCGCAGTGGCTGCTGACCGAGGAAGCGCAGGAATTGATCATGCAGGCCTACATGCACTCCGTTTTGAGCGGCGAAGCCAAGGTGCCCTATCATTCCGTGGACACCGACGGCCTGATCGCCAACTCCATCCCCGTGGACTGGGAAAAGGCCTTCCGCGAGGAAACCGCCATCAAGAACCTGTGGGACATGAAGGTCACGCAGTAAAAAAGGCATAAACAGGGTCGTAAAAAGCGGCATGCGGTTTTGCGTATTGCCCCGGCCCCTATCCCTGAAACGCAAGAGAAACGCCGTCCACCGGCGTTTCTTGCGTAGCATAAGTCTTTTCGCCCTTCATTCATTCTATTTCAAGGAGCTGCCATGAAACACTCGTCCGCTTCTTTGCCCGATCCGCGCGCGCCTAAGCCGAGGCTCACCAAAATAGGGCTGCTCGTCCTGTTTTTGCTGGGCGCGGCGCTGTTGTTTATGGGCTATCGGGGACAGGAAGCCTTTTCGCGCTCCGGCTACACGGGCGAGGAGGCCTACGGCGCCGTCTATCAGCTGTCCCAAAACAGCGGGGCTTTTTGGGACGGGACGCTTTCCGCTGAACTGGAGGCGCTGACGAAAGACGAGCGCGCCTCGCTGCGCGATGCCGCGCGCGCGCTCGTAAGCGACTGCTGGCAAAAGCAGCAGGACGGCAGCGCCGAACGGGTTGCAAAAATGATGGACGAGGGCGGTGAGGAGGTAACGTATAAGCTTCTCTACGCCGCCTATTTCGTGCATCCCCCCAAGATCAATCCCACCAACCGCAAGCTGATCACTGCCGTACCCGAAAAGGAGCAAAGGTCCTTCCGCCTGCGCCTGCTGAAATGCGCCCTGGATGAAAGCGCCGCCCTGCCGGAGCAGGTCGTCAAGGCTGTGGGCGAAGCGAGCGGGTCGGGGCGGCAGGCACTGCTGTTTCAGGCTTATTTCGTTTCCTCCGGCTCAACGGGTGAGGACATCAGCGAAAGCGTCAAGCTCTTTAAGCAGAACGTGCGCGACAAGCAGGCGCAGCTTGCCGCCTTTGAAAGCATCGCCGAGGGGCGCGTTTCCCTGCTGTGGCAGCTCGTGGTCACCCACAGCCGCACGGTCATGCTGACCGGCATCGTGCTGATGGCGGACGCGCTGCTGCTGGCGGCCTTCATGCTCTCCGAGCGGCTTTGGCGCTTTGACGTAAAATGGCTGACCATTCTGCTGGTGGTGGATTTTCTGGTGTTTTTCCAGTTGATGCCGCTGATCCACATGCTCCGTCGCGTCTTCTTCCCGGAGGGAAAGCCCTCCCTTGGCATCCTTGAACGCCTGTACACCAACGAGATCAATCTGACCGCGCTCAAAAATACCCTACTGGCAGCGCTGTGCACGATGGTGCTGGGCACGCTGATCGCTTTTCCGCTGGCCTTTTTGGTGGGGCGCACCAACCTCTATGGCAAAAAACTGTTCCGCACGCTGTTTGTGATCACCTACATGGTGCCGCCCTATGTGGGCGCGATGGCCTGGCTCAGGCTCATGAACCCGAATGTGGGCACGATCAATCAATGGCTGCGCGCGCTCTTTGCGCTGGGCGATGAGCCGGGGCCGCTCAATGTCTACACGCTCCCCGGCATGGTCTGGGTATTGACCACGTTTTATTACCCTTACGCCTTTATCACCATCAGCCGCGCGATGGAGAAGATGGACCCCTCCCTGGAGGAGGCCAGCCGCATATCCGGCGCGTCTGCCTTTAAAACGGTCATAAGAATCACGCTGCCCATGATGACGCCCTCGCTGGTGGCGGGCGCGCTGCTGGTGTTTGTGGCGGCGGCAAGCTGCTACGGCATTCCCTCCATCGTGGGCTTGCCCGGCTCCGTTCACACGGTCACGACCCGCATCGTCGAATATGGACAGACGAACATTGACGATGCCACGGCGCTGTCGGTGTTTTTGCTGCTGGTGTCGCTGATTTTTCTCGTAGTGTCGGATGTGGTTCTTGCCAAGCGCAAATACATTACCGTCTCCGGCAAATCCGTGCGCCCCGCAACGGTCGATCTGGGGCGCTGGAGATGGCCGCTTACGATCCTTGTAAGCCTGTTTACCGTGCTGGTGGCGGTTTTGCCCTTTTTTACGATCCTTTCCACCTCGCTTAAAATCGACATCGGCAAGAGCCTGTGGGCAGGCGGCAACCTGACCATGGACAACTGGAAGGAAGTATTGCGCGACCCGCAGACCCTGCACTGCCTCAGCAATTCGCTGATTTACGCCGCCGTCGCCGCTACGGTGGGCATGCTGATCGCCTGCGCCATGGGGTATTTCAACGGGCGCACGCAGCTGCGCGGAAGGAGCATTCCCTCCTTTCTGATCGCGCTGGGCTCGGGCACGCCCTCGGTGGTCATCGCGCTGAGCCTCATCATGACCATGACCGGCAATTTTGGCCTTGATATCCATAACACCGCCTATATCCTCATCATGGCCTATCTCATCAAATAGATGATGATGGGCATGCGCACGGTGACCTCCGCCATGAGCCAGATCCACGTTTCCCTTGAGGAATGCAGCCGCATTTCCGGTGCAAGCTGGCTGCAGACCATGTGCAAGGTGACCGCGCCGATGATTTTTCCCTCGATCGCGGCAGGCTGGTTTTTGATATTCATTCCCTGTTTTTATGAATTGAGCATGACCACGCTGCTCAAATCCGCCGACACCATGACCATCGGCTTCAAGCTCTATGAATACTGGACGGTCACCAGCCAGCAAATGAGCTGCACGCTGGCCTTTGGCATATTGCTGGCGGTCGTGCTGCTCAACCTGGTTTTGAGCCGCCTTACCAGGGGCAGATTCTCCATCTGAGAAAGGAACACACCATGGCAAGCGTCCGCATCTGTCACGTAAGCAAGCGCTTTAACGACAACGTCGTGCTGCGCGAATTCAACGAAACCTTTGAAGAGGGCGAGTTTATTACGCTGCTGGGTCCCTCGGGCTGCGGCAAAACCACCATGCTGCGTATCATCGCAGGCTTTGAAAAGCCGAGCGAGGGCGAGGTATACATCGGCGACAGGCTCGTTACCGGCGGCAAGACCTTCGTGCCGCCCGAGGACAGGCAGATCGGCATGGTCTTTCAAAGCTATGCCGTCTGGCCGCACATGACCGTGGAAGCCAACGTAGCCTATCCGCTCAAAATCCAAAAAATGAACAAGGCGACCATCGCTCAAAAGGTGCAAAAGGCGCTGGAGATCACGCACCTGCTCCCCTACGCGGCGCGATACCCCGACCAGCTTTCGGGCGGGCAGCAGCAGCGCGTGGCACTGGCGCGGGCGCTGGTGGGTTCGCCAAAGCTTATGCTGCTGGACGAGCCGCTGAGCAATCTGGACGCAAAATTACGCGAATCCATGCGCTTTGAAATCAAGGAAATACAAAAAGCCCTCGGCATCACCGTCGTCTATGTGACGCACGATCAGACCGAGGCCATGGCGATGAGCGACCGCATATTTGTCATCAATCGCGGCGTGGTGCAGCAAAGCGGTACGCCGCGCGAGATCTACAATTGCCCCGTCAATCCTTTCGTGGCGGATTTTCTGGGCAAGGTGGACTTTTTAAAGGCCGAGGCCGCGGACGGAAAGCTCGTCTTTACGGAGACGGACGGCCAGAGCATGCCCTATGCGGGCGACAGGCGCGGGCGGGTGGACGTGGCCGTGCGCCCGGAAAACATCGTCATTTCCCCTGCGGGCTTGCTGCACGGCACGCTCGAAAACCTCTTTTATCTGGGCGACACGGCCAATCTGTGCGTGCGCGCGGGCGAAAAGACGCTGCGCATCATCATTCCCGGCAACGACGCCGATGCTTACACGCCCGGTCAGATGCTGCGCTTTGACATCAAGAGACTCCTCGTCTATGACGACGACGGCGAACGGGACAACATGCTGGAAATACAGACGTGACGGCTCACGAAGAAGCTTTTTGGGCAAACATCCTTCCGCATTCGCAGATGAACTGCATCTGGCGGTCGATGAGCGCCGGCGGCAGGCGGCCGAAAACGGCGTAGGTTTCAAAGGAAATGGCGCCTTCGTAGCGGATATCCTGTAAACCCTCGGCAAAGGACTGCCAGTTGACCGTACCCATGTAAGGCGCCAGATGCAGATCGCTCACGCCGTCGTTATCATGAATGTGCAGCGCCTGCACGCGCCCGCCCAGCGTGTGCAGCGCTTGCTTGATATCCACGCGGCAGGCATGAGCGTGCCCGGTATCAAAGCAAAAAGCGAACAGCTTTTCCCCCGCGATCCTGTTCAGCTCGTCCACGTAGCGCGCGCCGGTTTCGGGGTCGCCGCAGGCGCCCTTGAGCAGCCGCCTGGTAAAGGAGCGCGAATGCACGTTTTCCAGGCACAGCATCACGCCGTACTCCTTCGCCACGGGCATCAGGCGCGAAAAGCGCTCAAGGTTGCGCCTTAGGTCGATCCCTTTCATGATCCAAAGCGCGGGACCCGCATAAAACGGGTGCAGGACGAGCTTCCGGCAGCCGATCAGATCGCAGCCGCGCACGGTGTTTTTGAGCACCTCGATGAGCTTTTCATTCGTCTCCCCGCAAAACGGAAGCCACCCGGGAAAGGGCGCATGCGCCTGTACGTTTTCGACGCCCGCCTCCTTCGCCGCCTCGCCCC
>JAEEGL015505259.1_pt1 | contig 10538 bp, 12 predicted proteins | sample 9134231 | NCBI WGS metagenome assembly JAEEGL01 (sample SAMN16246548, study PRJNA631951) | gut metagenome | biome: gut microbiome; feature: rumen; material: fiber-attached | host: Bos | place: Iran: Karaj | collected 2018-10
ACTTTCTGGTTCAATAAATAGTTGATGACGTTCTTTATCACTAAATCTTACAACTTTATCTTCAATGGATGGACAATATCTAGGTCCAATTCCTTCTATATCATCTAACGCTCCATACATAGACGATTTATTTAAATTTTCTCTTATAATTCTATGTGTTTCTTCTGTTGTATAGGTTAAGTGACATGGTATTTGATCTTCTATTTTATATTGAGGTTCTAAATCAAAACTAAATGTTAAGTATTTATCATCTCCTGGTTCTACTCTTGTCTTTGAAAAATCTATTGTTTTTCTATCAATTCTTTGAGGTGTACCAGTTTTTAATCTCTTAATTTGAAAACCATAATCTCTTAGTTTATCACTTAAATGTAGAGATGGCTTTTCTCCGTGAGGTCCTTGTCTAGTTCTTGTATTTCCAACTAAAATATCTGCTTTTAGATAAGTACCTGTTGTTAAGATGACAATTTTTGATTCTATTTTTTCTCCATTTTCTAGGATAACTCCATATACTTTGTTATCTTTTACGATTAGGTCTTCTACCATTGCTTCTTTTATTTCAAGGTTTTCTAAAGAGTTTAATACTCTTAACATTTCTTTTGGATAAGCTATTTTATCTCCTTGAGCTCTTAAAGATTGTACAGCTGGACCTTTCGCAGAATTTAACATTTTAATTTGAAGATGAGTTTTATCTGCAACTTTACCCATTATTCCACCTAAGGCATCTATTTCACGAACTACAATACCCTTGGCACTTCCACCGATATGTGGATTACATGGCATATCTGCAATATTTTTTAGATTACTAGTAATTAATATGGTTTTATGTCCTTTTTTAGCAGAAGCATATGCTGCTTCACATCCAGCATGACCACCACCTACTACTATAATATCTACCATTATCTCACCTTCTTTTATATTTCTTTTTCAAAATAATTATATACTCCTGGATAATCCTCATATTGATATATTCCTTTATGAGTAAATCCTTCTCTTATTAAAAAGTTGTTCATTTTTACATTTGCTACTTCTGTAGAGCTTTTTAATACTTTAATTTGATTATTTTTTGCTTCTACTTCTACAAATCTAATTAATTTTGTTGCTATTTTTTGATTTCTGTATTCTTTTGGAATTGCTAATCTATGTATAACAACGGATTCTTCTTTGCTATTTTCTAGCAAACCATCATATTCTCCATTATAGTCCCTTGCAAGACTTACTACTCCTTTTATGGTATCGTCTTCTACATATTTAATCATTTTTTTCTTATGAATATCATCTAATAATTTTGATTTTGATGGATAATCATCATCTGTTGAACCCCATTGAGGATTTCCTTCTTTTCTCATTTCTTCTTTAATGGAATTCATTATGACTTCAACTTGCATTAAGTCTTCTAATGTTGCTAATTCAATCATATTAACCCTACTTTCCTAAACAAAATCTTTTAAACATTTCATCTAATAATTCTTCTTCATAAGTAGAACCATTAATAGTACCTAATTCTTCCCAAATATTTTTAATATCTAATTCAATCATATCGATTGGCATATTATTTTTTAAAGATTCTTCTATATCTTCTACACTTTTTAAACATCTTTTTAATATACTAATACTTCTTGTATTGCTTAAATAGGTTGGATCTTTTGTTTCTAATTCATTTAAATTGAACATTTCTACTATTTTTTCTTTTAATTCATCAATTCCTTGATTTTCTGTAATACTTAATTCAATTATTTTTTCTTTACTTACTGATAATTTTTCTCTTTCTAATTTATTATCAAGATCCATTTTATTAATTAATACTAGATATTTCTTTTTCTTTATTTTTTCTATTAGTTCTATGATTTCTGGAGTTAATTCTTCGTTGTTATTTAACATTAAAAGAATTAAATCAGCTTCTTCCATAGTTTTTAAACTTTTTTCTACTCCAATTGCTTCAATCATATCTTCTGTTTCTCGAATCCCTGCAGTATCTATCATATTTAATAAAATACCATTAATAGAGATTTGACCTTCTACAATATCACGAGTTGTTCCTGCTATATTGGTTACAATTGCTTTATCTTCTTGTAATAAGGCATTTAATAAGGAACTTTTTCCTACATTTGGTCTTCCTATAATAGAAGTTTTTATTCCTTCTTTTATAATCTTTCCATTTTCTGATTCTTTTAATATTTTCATTATTTTTTCTTTTAATTTTGTTATTTTTGGTATTAATACATCATTTGTAATAATATCAACATCATCATATTCTGGATAATCTATATTTACGTTGATATTACTAATGATTTGTACCATATCATCTCTTAATTCATTAATTAGAGAGGAAGTTTTACCATCAATTTGATTGGCTGCCATTTTTCTTTGAGTTTCTGTTTTAGCATCAATCATATCCATTACAGCTTCAGCTTCTAATAAATCTATTCTTCCATTTAAGAATGCTCTTTTTGTGAATTCTCCTGGTTCAGCTAATCTACATCCATTTTCTAATAATAATTCTAATACTCTATTCGTTGGTGCTATTCCTCCATGAGTATTAATTTCTACTACATCTTCTGTTGTGAATGTTCTAGGTGCTCTCATTACGGATACTAGAACTTCATCTATTACTTCATCTTTATCCATAATATGACCATAATTAATTGTGTGAGAATCTACTTTTGTTAAATCTTTTCCTTTAAAGATCTTATTTGCTATTTCTATTGCATCTTCTCCACTTAAGCGTACAATTGAAATTGCTCCAATTCCTTGAGCTGATGATATAGCACATATAGTATCGTTCATAGTATCCCTCCTTTTTTCCGGAATATTATAGCATACTTCAAAAAAATAAGCTATATTTTTATTCGATATTCCTCCATATTATTATAATTTTATCATTTGTAACTTATTCGTAGATAAAAAAAGAATAGGATTAATTGTAAAGAATGTAAAAAAGATATCTTTAAGATATCTTTATTCGTTATTACCTAGTATATATAAAATAAGGTATTTATCTGTTTCTAAAATAAAAGCATCATCAATGATATAGAATGGGGTATATTTCTCCATTTTTTCAAATTCTTTCTTTTCAATTTCATAAAGATTTCTTTCTTCTTTTATTTTTCTATTAGACCAAAATAATACACTTTCTACAGCTTTTTTATCATCGAAAAACCATTCTTCTATTTTTTCTTTAAAGGGTAGGGGAGATTGGTTCAATTTATTGATATGATAATCCTTTTTTAACTGTTCTAATTGTTCTTTTTTATAACAATCTACAATGATATAGGATGGTCCAATACTTTTTGATAGAGAGGAAGCCATATTCATTAATCCATTAAAGTAAGATCTGATTTTATCTTCATTCATAATATCACCTTTAAATATTATAACAAAAAAAAGAAGATTATTCTTCTTCTTTTGGTTTTACTACAACGTAACGATTAGGTTCTTCTCCTTCACTTTCTGTATAAACTCTTTTGTTGTTTGTTAAAGCATTGTGGATAATTCTTCTTTCATAAGAATTCATAGAATCTAATTTTACTTCGACTTTTGTTTGAGCAACTTCACGAGCTATTCTTTTTGCAAGTCTCTCCAGTGAATGTTCTCTTTTTTCTTTATACTCATTAACATCAATAATAAATTTATAATTTCTTCCTAATTCTGTATTTAAGTATTGACTAACAACTGTTGATAAAGCTTTTAAGTTCTTACCATTTTTACCAATTAGTAAGGCATCATTATCTGAGAAAATAATGTATTTAGGAACTTCTTCCTTATTTTTTACTTCAATATTAACATTATATCCCATTGCTTTTAAGATTCTTACTAAATATTCTTTGATATCTTTAATAACTTCTCTTTTTTCAATTACTTCAATTTCTACTTTTTTACTTTTGAAAAGTCCACCTTTTGTTGATTCTTTTTCTTTTATAAATAAATTTTCTTCAACCTCTTGTAAATCCTCTTTTGCTAATTGAATTGCTTCTTCTTTTGTTTTTCCTACATAATTATGCTTTTCCATTTACTTTCTTACTCCTTTTCACTAACATATTTTGTGCTATGGTGAATAAGTTAGAAGTAACCCAATAGATACCTAATCCTGTAGGCATAAATATTGCGGTTACAACTATCATTATTGACATCATAATTGGCATCATCTTCATTGTTGGATCTTCTGTATTACCAGCTGAATTCATCTTAAATGAGAAGAATGTAGTTCCTGCTATTAATAACATAAGTATTAAATAAGCATAGAATACACTAGATGTAATTCCAACAGATGGTGTTGTTCCTAATTGTAAACCTAAAAATTTATCCTCGAAGATTACTGGAGTTCTCTGGACAGCTTCGAAGAAAGCTATAAATATTGGCAATTGTAACATTGCAAAGGCACATCCTGCCATTGGATTAATGTTATATTTCTTATAAATTGCCATCATTTCTTGATTTTGTTTTAACATAGACTCTTGATCTTTTTTATTTTCATATTTCTTTTGAAGTCTATTTAATTCTGGTTGAGCTTTTTTCATTAATTCTGATTGCATTGCTGTTTTTCTTGTGATAGGGTAGGCTGCTAATCTGATTAATAAACTTACTATAATTACAGATAAACCATAATTACGAACAAGTTCTCCCAACCTTAATAATATATAAGCAAGTGGTTTTACAAAGAAACTAGTCCATAATCCTTCATATTTTCCTGATGTTATTTTGAAATCTTTACATTCTGGAAGTTTCTTTAGATTAACTTTATTTTCCTCATATATTTTTGTTGTTTTAGCACTTGTTGGTCTACATAAGATATTCTCTGTTAATGTTTGTCCTGTTGCTTCATTTTTTACTGGTTTCTTATTACTATCTACTAATGTTTTTGTACATCCTGTTGTTATTAATAATAAAAATAGTATGATGATTAATCTTATTTTTCTTTTATTTTTCATGCTTCTATCCTTTCTATTTATTTTTTAATAAAGCAATTAATTCGTTTTCTAGTTCTTGATGTGATAGATTTATTGCTTCTTTCCTTAATATTATAATATAATCTTTAGATTTTACATATACTTTTTTGTAATTATCGATAATAGAACGGATTTTTCTTTTGTATTTATTACGAAAAACAGCATTTCCTAATTTTTTACTCACAGAAATACCAAAACGATCATATGGTAAATCATTATTATTTGAATGAACAACAAAATAACGATTTTTCACACAAGAACCGTTTTTTATAATATCATCAAAGGCTCTAGGAGTCTTTACTGTATATAATTTTTTCATAATATCATCCCTTTAGAGTAAAAAACCACTGTGAAACAGCGGTAATTTTATTTGCAAAGACTTTTACGTCCTTTACGACGACGACGATTTAATACATTTGTTTTTTTACGTGCAAAAAATCCTAATCTTTTAGATTGTTTATGATTATTTGGTTGATAAGTTCTCTTCATTCGTTCCACCTCCAGACATAAATCTACATTATTATAATAATAGATTTGCTTATTTGTCAATGAAAACTTCATTTTAACTAACCTTATCCACATTTTCCACAACCCTGTGGATAATTTTATACACATATGTTTAGAAAAAATTTGTGGAAAAAGTGGAAAACTTAATTCTTTATATATTTATCAATAATCTTATTTGTGCATAAATTTGTGAATATCTTGTGGAGTAATTTTTTTTATGAAAATCTGTTTCTTTTTTTTATAGTTTCTTGTAGAATAAATTGTAGATAACATACCTATTTTAGCTGTTGTTTTATATATAAATTTTTTTAAATTTTGCATAAAGAAATTTTATATAAAAAAAGCTTTCCTTTTTAAATAACTTCATTTAGAATAGGTTGTAATTAACAAATCTTGCGGGGAGATGGTAGAATGAATGTCGATGATGTATGGACTAAATTTTTAGAACTAATAAAAGCCGATTTAACTACAATTTCCTACGATACCTGGTTTGCTGATACGCAATTATATAAAATAGATAAAGAAAAGGCTTATATTATTGTTCCTATGCCTATTCATAGGAGACATTTAACGGATAATTATTATGATTATATTAATCAGAAACTTAATGACATTACTGGAAATACTTATGATCTTGTCTTCCAATTAAAAGAAGAAATTGAAGAAGAGGAAGAAAATAACAAACTTGATATTAAAGAAGAATTAACAAGAGAAATAGAGAAAAAAGATGTTTCTAACGATAATATTAATAATAATCTTAATAAAAATTATACTTTTGATACGTTTATTGTTGGTAATAGTAATAAATTTGCACATGCTGCTGCTTTATCTGTAGCTGAGAATCCTGGAAAAATGTATAATCCATTATTCTTATATGGTAATAGTGGTTTAGGAAAAACTCATTTAATGCATGCTATTGGAAATTATATTGTTGAAAACTCTGATAAAAGAGTATTATATGTTACAAGTGAACAATTTAAACAAGATTATGTAAAAGCAAGTCGAAAAGATGAAAATGGTACTAATTTTAATTATGTTGACTTTTTTAAGAGTAAATATCGTGATATAGACGTTTTATTAATTGATGATATTCAATTTTTAGGCGGAGCTGAGAAATCACAAGAAGAGTTCTTTCATACCTTTAATAGTTTATATCATGATAGTAAACAAATTATCATTTCATCAGATCGCTCACCGAATGATTTAAAATTATTAGAAGATAGACTTAGAACAAGATTTACTTGGGGATTACCTGTTAATATTTTTCCACCTGATTATGCTTTAAAAACAGAAATTATTAAGAAAAAAATTATAGCAGGTGATTTTGAACAGGATATTCCAGATGATGTAATTGAATATATTGCTTCTAATATAGGACCTGATGTTAGACAGTTAGAGGGTTCTATAACAAGAGTAATTGCTTATTCTGCTATTTGGGGTGAAAAGAAAATTACGTTAGATCTGGCAATTGAAGCTCTACAAGACTTTGTAAGTAAAGGAATAGGGGAGAAAGATGATATTTCTAGAATTCAAAGAATTGTTGCTGAACATTATAATATATCAGTAGAAGATATTAGAAGTAAGAAAAGAAATTCTAATATTGCTATTCCAAGACAAGTTGCAATGTATCTCTGTAGAACAATGACAACAGAATCTTTTCCTAAGATAGGAATTGAATTTGGAGGTAAAGATCATTCTACTGTAATGCATTCTGTTGAAAAAATAGAAAATGAAATGAAAGTAAATAAAGATTTAGCTAATTTAATAGAAAAATTAAAGAAAGATATTGGAGTTGTTTAAAATTTTTGAATAATAAATACTTTTTCCACAATAAATTGTTAGTTAAATCTTTGAAAAATAATGAAAAATTGAGATTATTCACTTTTTCCACAGTAGTAATAGAAAAAATAGAAAGAAAGAAGGAAATATATATATGAAATTTACAATTAAAAAAGAATTATTATTAGATGCTTTAACAAAAGTATCAAAAGCAATATCTACTAAGAATCTTATTCCAGTACTTGCAGGTATTAAATTTGAATTAAAGAAAAAGAAACTTACTTTAACAGCAAGTGATAATGATATTACAATTCAAACAGTTATTGAAGCTACAAATGATGAAGAATTCAAGATAGAAAATGAAGGTAGTATTATTATTCAAGGAAAATATATTCTTGATATTGTTCGTAAATTACCTGAAGAATTTATTAATATAGAAGTTATAGATGAATTAAAAATACTTATTTACACAGAAAATAGTGAATTTAATTTAAATGGTATTAGTGAAAGTGAGTATCCTAGTATTGGTTTAGAAGAAAGTAAGAAAAAGATTGATTTAAAAGCTGGAACTTTAAAAGCTATTGTAACTCAAACTGCTTTTGCTTCTTCTAATGAAGAGAGTAAACCTGTATTAACTGGTATTAACTTTAATATTGCTGGAGATGTACTAGAATGTAATTCTACAGATTCTTATCGTTTAGCTAGAAAAGTAATTCATTTAGACAAATCAAGTGATGAAAATTATAATATTGTTATTCCAAGTAGAAATTTAGTTGAATTTACTAGAATTCTTGGAGACGATGAAGAAATAGTTGAATTACATATCTTTAATAATAAGATATTATTTAAGACTGGCAATTTAAAATTTGAATCTAGATTAATTAATGGTACTTATCCAAATACTTCAAATTTATTACCAGAAGATTCTTTACTAGTAATTCATACAAATTTATATGATTTTTATAATGTAATTGATCGTGTTAGTATTTTAACAAGTGATAAAGAAAAAAATATTGTTACATTAGAAACTAATGGTAATACCTTAATATTAAAGAGTAGTTCATTAGAAATTGGTAGAGTAGAGGAAAAAATGACTATTGAAAAGAATAATAAAGAAGATATTAAGATATCTTTCTCTGCTAAATATATGATGGAAGCTTTAAAAAGTTTTTCAACAGAAACTGTGGATTTAAATTTTGTAGGTGAAATTAAGCCAATTTTAATTAAATCTAGTGAAGATGAGACATTAACTCAATTAGTTTTACCAATTCGTACTTATTAAAAAGAGATTAATTCTCTTTTTTTTTTTGTATAAATTTCATAATTCGACATAAAACGACAAAAATCGACATTTTTTTATGATAAAAAATTATCTGAAAGCGATAAATAGCTTTCTAAGGGGGATTTATATGAAATATGAAATTAGTAAGGGTACTTTAGCAATAGTACCAAATGAAAAGGAAAGTAGTTTAGTCTACGAAGATGAGAATCGTTATATTATCGATCAAAATCCATTTTCTATTATGGAAGATAGTTGTAAGTATTTTGGTAGTACTTATGAAGGTAGAAAAGATGGAGCTAAAGATATTTTAGGTGCTGAATATAAGGTACCAATTGTAGTGGAAGATTCTAATAATTTGATTGTTTTTCCTACTACTTCTCCTGCAGCAGAAGATTGTTGTTGGATTTCTTTAAAAAGAGTGAAAAAAATAGAGAAAATTGATAGTAATAATACGAAGATTATTTTTGATAATAACTGTGAAATTATTGTGGATTGTTCTTATCGTACTATTGAAAATCAACTATCTCGTGCTTCACGTTTAGATTTAATTCTTAGAAATCATAAAAATAGTTAATTTTAACTATTTTTTGTGCTTTTTAGGCCCATTTGTGGTATAATAGGTTTGTATGTATAGGAAACCGTGTTAGGGGATAGGTGAAGCGTATGGGTCTTTTAAGCGGGTATAAATGAAAATCAGTAAAATTAATTTAGCTAGTTTTCGAAATTATTTAAATTGTTCTGTATCATTTGGTCCTCATATGAATATTTTAGTAGGAGATAATGCTCAAGGAAAAACAAATATTTTAGAATCTATTATCTTTTTAGCACTTACAAAATCACATAGAATAGGGAATAGTCCAAATATTATTATGTTTGGTAAAAATAAGTGTAAGATTAGTGGAGTTGTTAAAAAAGATAGGGTTATTTCTAAATTAGAAATAGAACTTACGGAAGAATCTAAAAAATTAAAAGTAAATCAAACAGAAATCAAAAGAGTAGCTGATTATATTTCTTATTTAAATATTATTGTTTTTACTCCTGATGATTTAGAAATTGTTAAAGGATCTCCAAATGTACGTAGAAATTTATTAAATATTCAATTATCTCAAATTTCTAAAGATTATTTAAATTATTACAATGAATATAATAAATTACTAAAGACTAGAAATGAATATTTGAAGATATTATTTAATAATAGTATTGCGGATACTACATATTTAGATATTATTACGGAAAAATTAATTGAGAAAGCTGTTTTTATTTATCAAAAAAGAAATGATTATATTAATTTAATTAATTTATCAATTAATTCTTTTTATCAAGATATATCTGGTGATAGTGGTATTCAAGTACGTTATTTACCAAATATTGAAATTGAGAACTACGATAGTGAAACAATTCGTAAAAAATTAAAACATACATTTAAAAAGAACTATATGAAAGAACTTAATTACGGTATGACTATATATGGTCCACATAGAGATGACTTTATATTTGAATATAATAATCATGATTTAAAATATTATGGATCTCAAGGACAACAAAAATTAGCTATTTTATCTTTTAAATTATCTGAAATATCTATATTTAAGGAATATTCTGGTACTGAACCAGTATTATTATTAGATGATATTTTTGGTGAGTTAGATATAAAAAAGCGTAATCGTTTATTAAAAATTATTGATTCTGGGGATATTCAAAGTATTATTACAACTACTGATTTAAAGAATATTCAGAAGAAATATTTAGAAAATGCCTATGTTTTTCAAGTGAAAAATGGCAATGTAGAAAGAAAGTAGGTAGAAAAATATGAATGAAGAAGATAAAGTACAAAAAGAATATGATTCTTCGTCAATTCAAGTATTAGAGGGACTTGAAGCCGTTCGTAAACGTCCTGGAATGTATATTGGTACTACTAGTTCTCGTGGATTACATCATTTAGTATGGGAAATTGTTGATAATGCTATTGATGAAGCATTAGCTGGTTATTGTACTCATATTGAAGTAACTATCTGTAAAGATAATAG
>JAEEGL016021191.1_pt1 | contig 10538 bp, 10 predicted proteins | sample 9134231 | NCBI WGS metagenome assembly JAEEGL01 (sample SAMN16246548, study PRJNA631951) | gut metagenome | biome: gut microbiome; feature: rumen; material: fiber-attached | host: Bos | place: Iran: Karaj | collected 2018-10
CTCGTGGAACAACAGCGGGAAATAGATGGGCGGCGCATGATAGCCGTAGTCCAACAGGCGTTTGGCCACATCCATGGTGGTGACACCAGTGGATTTGTCGGCCAGTCCGTCGAAAACAAACTCATGTTTGCACAGTCCGCCGATGGGCAGCTGATAGTCGTCCTTGAGCTGTTCCTTAATGTAGTTGGCATTGAGCGTGGCCAGCGGACCCACCAGCTTGATGTTCTCACGTCCGAGCGAAAGGATGTAGGTGTAAGCACGCAGCACCACGGCAAAGTTGCCGAAGAACTGTCCGATGCTGCCCAGCGCCTGCTCGTACTCGCCCGTTTCGACATGGAGCATGGTGTTGTTGACGTCGGCCACCACACGCGGTGTGGGCAAGAACGGCTCCAGCCCCTGTCGCACACCGACGGGTCCCGAACCGGGACCGCCACCGCCATGAGGCGTGGCAAAGGTCTTGTGCAGATTGATGTGCATTACGTCAAAGCCCATGTCGCCAGGACGACACGCGCCCAGCATGGGATTGAGGTTGGCACCGTCGTAGTACATCAATCCGCCACAGCCATGAATCAGCTGAGCAATGGCTGGAATGTCTTTCTCAAAGAGTCCGAGTGTGTTGGGGTTGGTCATCATCATACCTGCCACCTGCGGGCCTTCGGCATCGACAATTCGCTTGAGGTCGGTCAAATCTACCAAGCCGTCGGCCGTACTTTTCACCTCGAGCACCTCGAGTCCGCAAACCGCTGCCGAGGCAGGGTTGGTGCCATGAGCCGAGTCGGGAATGATTACTTTGGTGCGTGCGTTGTCGCCGCGGCTATTGTGGTATGCACGGATGACCATCAGGCCCGTGAGCTCGCCGTGAGCACCAGCGCAGGGGTTGAGCGTGAACTCGCTCAGACCGGTCAGCTCGGCCAACAGCGTCTGCATGGAGTAATACACCTCGAGCGCTCCCTGGCACGTTTCGGCGGGCTGCATGGGATGCAGTGCGTTAAACTCTTGCATGGCAGCTATCTCCTCGTCGATGACGGGGTTGTACTTCATGGTGCAGCTGCCCAGGGGATAGAAACCGTTGTTCACGCCGAAGTTGTTGGCGCTGTGGTTGGTGTAATGGCGCACCACGGTGAGTTCGTCGCACTCGGGCAGTTGTGCGTCGTCGGCACGTCGGAGTGATGCGGGCAGCTGATGGGTGGAATAGCCTTCGAACGAGTTGCGGGGCAGCGAGTAACCGCGTCTTCCTGGGTGTGACAACTCGAAAATCAATGATCCGTAGAGTCTGTTATTCATGGCTTGTTTCCTCCTTTGTTAAGATTTCCACCAGTTCGTCAATGTCTTCCTTGCTGCGCTTCTCGGTGACCGCCAGCATCAGCGTGTGGTCGTCGATTTTCACACCAGCCAGGAAGCCGTAGTCGGCTCCACGCCTGATGAGGTCATCGACCGGCGCTTCGGTGCTGACGCAGAACTCGTTGAAGAACGGCTGATTGTAGGTCAGACGGAATTTGCCCGAGGCCACCAGCTGGTCGCACATGTAGTGGGCTCCGGCATACGAGAGTTCGGCAGCCTCTTTCACACCCTGACGACCCATGAGGGCAAGGTAGATGGTGGCATAGAGCGCCATGAGACTTTGGTTGGAACAGATGTTCGAAGTGGCCTTTTGCCGGCGAATGTGCTGTTCGCGTGCCTGCAGGGTGAGCACAAAGGCTCGGTTGCCCCGGTTGTCGCGCGTCATGCCGACAATGCGTCCCGGCATTTTGCGGATGAGTTTCTCGGTGCAGCACATATAGCCTACACCAGGACCGCCGAAACTCATGGGCATGCCAAGGCTCTGGCCGTCGCCCACGGCGATGTCGGCTCCCCACTCTTTCGGAGTTCTGAGCACAGCCAGGTCGGCTGCCACGCTGTTGACGATGAAGAGACCTTTGGCAGCATGGATGTCGTCGGCAAAGCCTTCGTAGTCCTCAACAATGCCAAAGTAGTTGGGCATCTGCACCACTACGCCGGCCACCCCACCCTCGCCTATGAGCTGCTGCATGTGCGAGCGGTCGGTGATGCCGCCATTCTGGCGGATGGTCAGTATCTCTATGCCCTGATAGCGCGCATAGGTATCTACCACGCGGCGTATTTTCGGGTCAACCGTTTCGCTCACCAGCACTTTGTTGGCTTTCTTTCCGGCTGCCACAGCCATCAGAGCAGCCTCAGCGGTGGCTGTAGCCCCGTCGTACATCGAGGCATTGCTGACATCCATGCCCGTGAGTTCGGCCATCATGCTTTGAAACTCGAAAATGTAGTGCAGCGTGCCTTGCGATATCTCTGCCTGATAGGGCGTGTAGCTTGTCAGAAACTCTGAGCGCTGTACCAGATTCTGCACCACTGACGGAGAGTAATGGTCATAGATTCCGGCTCCGGCAAAGCAGGTGAGCTGGTCGTTGAGTTGGCCGAGGGTCTGCATGAGCTGGCGTATTTCCAACTCGCTGAGCGCCTCGGGAATGTCGTAGTCGCCACGGAAGCGTACGCTTTCGGGAATGTCGGCGTAGAGAGCGTCGAGCGAATCGACACCCACCACGCTGAGCATCTGGCGAATCTCCTCATCGGTATGAGGAAAATACTTGTAGTTCATCATCGCTGGGTTTTAGCCTTCTTTCTCACAGAATGCGGCGTAGTCGGCTGCATTCATCAGCGCATCGAGCTCAGCGGTGTCGCTGAGTTGCACTTTGATAATCCAGTTTTCGAAAGCGTCGTTGTTCACCAGCTCGGGCTCATCCTCCAACGCCTCGTTCACCTCAACCACGGTGCCGCTGACAGGCGAAATGAGGTCGCTGGCGGCCTTCACGCTCTCCACGGCTCCAAAATCCTCACCGGCCACCACCTCGTCATCCACTTCGGGCATATCTACATAAACAATGTTGCCCAAAGCATGCTGAGCATAGTCGGTGATACCAATAAATCCAAATTCGCCTTCAATGCGAACAAACTCGTGCGACTCGCTGTAATAGAGTCCGTCAATAACTTTTGCCATAATAATGTTTTTACTTTTTATAATGTTTATCGTAGAATCGTTTTTTCACCACCACACCCGGGAAGGTCTTGCGGCGTATCTGTATCTCAAGTTCGGTGCCCAGCTTGGCATAGGCCACATCTACCAGTGCCATGCACACACTCTTGTCGGTGCTGATGGTGTGATATCCTGTAGTTACCTCGCCCACCTGCCGTCCGTCTTTCAGCACAGCATAGCCGTGGCGGGGGATGGCCTTGCCCGACAGTTCTATGCCCACAACGCGCCGGCTCACGCCTTCCTGTTTCTGACGCATCAGGGCCTCCTTGCCAATAAACTCAGGTTTGTCGAACTTGCAGAACATGCTCAGCCCCGACATGACAGGCGAAATCTCGTCGCTCAGTTCGTCGCCGTAAAGCGGCAGACCAACCTCGAAGCGCAGGGTGTCGCGGCAACCGAGTCCACAGGGTTTGCAACGGCCGCTGGCCATCAGCTTGTCCCACAATTCGCGAATAAAGTCGGCCGAGCCGTAAATCTCAAAGCCGTCTTCGCCCGTATAGCCCGTCCGGCTGATGATGGTCTCAACAGTGCCTGGTGCATCGGCACGTTCGGAAAGCCGCTTGCCCGTGTAGAACTGCAGGTCGGCGCAGGGCAGTCCCAGCACCTCTTCAACCACGGCTTCTGCCTCGGGACCTTGCACAGCCAGCTGGGCGTAGAAATCAGAGCGGTTTTGCATGTCGATGTCAAAGCCTTCGGCCTGTTGTTGCATCCAAGCCCAGTCTTTGTCGATGTTGGCGGCGTTGATGACAAGGAAAAAGTCGGCCTCGCCCATCTTGTAAACCAGCAGGTCATCTACGGTACCACCATCAGGATAGCACATCATGCCATAGAAAATCTGCCCGTCGGGGGCATTGGTCACGTCGTTGGTAAAAATGTGATTCACATAACGCTCAGCATCGTTGCCTCGCACTGTAACCTCGCCCATGTGGCTCACGTCGAACACACCGCATGCCTGGCGCACAGCCTGGTGCTCGTCGATGATGGTTGAATACTGAATGGGCATGTCGAAGCCCCCGAACGGCGAAATCAGCGCGCCCAGGGCCACATGTTTGTCGTAAAGACAAGTTCGTTTGTTTTCCATATATATTTAAGGTGTTAATAGTTTTATCAGGTCGTCGCGCTGCAAGTGGCGCACCACGTTGTCAACTCTCTCGGGCAGAGCTTTGGCTATGGCCTCGCGCTCCCACGCCACACCGTGCAGACAGGCGAGCAGTCCGCTCAGGTCGCCCACGACAAAGAAGTCACCCAGCAGGTTCACTTCGCCAATGATTTTCTGCCTCCCCTTGTTCTTCAGTTCCATGCGCAATTCCAGCTCGCCCACTCCTTCTATGCGGCAGCGGCGCGTCAGCGACGCACGCGGATTCTTGCCGTAGATGAAACTGTCGCTCAGATACTCATCGCGCATGATTTGCTCTATCTGCTCCACATCGGCAGGCGAGAGGGTCAGCTCGCGGTCGCACAACTGATGTCGGGCAAAACGCTTGAACTCGTCGAGCGAAATATCCACATAGTCTTTCAGCAGCGCAATGTGCTGTCGCACACTCTGTACGCCCTTGCTCACCAGTTTCTCGTCGCTCGGGGTGATGCTGCCCACCATGTGGCGCATGTTGGTGTCGTAGAGCAACGTGCCATGCACAATGCTACGCTCCGGAAGGTGATAAAAGGCACAGCCAGAAACTTTGCGGCCATCGATGAGAATGTCGTTGCGGCCTGTCACCTTGGCCTCGACACCCAGCTTGCATAGCACCAGCGCCACCATGTTGACGTAGCGGTTGAAGGCAAAATTCACATTCTCTTCTTTGGTAACGTATGAGAACATCACGTTGCTCATGTCCGAATAAACGCATCCTCCTCCGCTTTTCCGCCGATACATGCGAATGGCATGCTGCCGGCAATAGTCCTGGTTCACCTCGTTCTCGATGAGCTGGTTGCGCCCGAAGATGACCGAGGGCTGCGTCTGCCACATAAAGAAGCAGTCCTCCTCGTCAACATGGCGGGCCACATATTCCTCCATGGCCAGATAGAACGCCAGCAGGCGGTCTTTTTCTTCGGGCAGCGAAATGTAAACCATCAGACGGTGTGTTTTATTCTGCAAAAATAACAAATTATTATAGAACGGCCCCATAAAATTGGAAAAAATTTCGCGTGGGTGCAAAGATATTTTCAGCCATTTGTCAGAATGCAAGCAAACCCGCTGTTACACTTTCTTTTTTCTGTTTTTACCGATAGAAAACTGACACTTTCTAGAAGCCAGCCAATAGAGAAAACATACAAAAAAGGAATCATCACACGTATTTCATGTCCTTAGCAGAAAAGAATAACACATGATCTAATTCGATAATGCAAAAAAAATATTGACCGAAAGCACCTCTATTCGAATATTTTCAATTATCTTTGCAGCTGAAACAGAACATAATATTTATCAACATAAAAATCAAAAAAACGTTATGGAAACAAACGCTAGACTTTACACCCTCGACTACAGTCAGGCGCGCACTTATCTCATGGCTGCCATCTTCGTGGGCTGCAACATTGTGTTGCCTCAGTTGTTCCACCTCATTCCGCAGGGAGGTTTCATTTTTGCCCCGCTGTCGCTGGTCATTCTGGCCGGAGCCTATAAATTCGGATGGCGCGCTGCACTTTTGGCAGCCGCTCTCTCACCTCTGGTCAACCATTTGCTTTTCGGACAGCCCTCATGGGCCGTTCTGCCCGTTATGACGCTCAAGCTGGTGGTAATCGCCCTGGTAGCCGGACTGGTGGCAGAGCACACCAAGTCGGTCAGCCTGCTGCTGCTTGCTGGTGTGGTACTTGCTGCTGAGTGCATCGGTGGTTTGGGCGAACTGTTGCTCACAGGAGGCGTTGACGCCACGGTTGCCGATTTCACCATTGGTTGGCCCGGACTGCTGCTGCAAGTGTTCGGAACCTACCTGCTGCTGAAGAAATTGCCTGTTTAATTGAGTTGCGATTTGCTTGCAGCGACTACACTGCCAAAAGCATGAAGTCCGCTTCCCCACTGCCGGGAAAGCGGACTTCATCTTTTTATTATAGTGATTGTTCTCAATGCTAAAAATACGGAAAAATGGGCACAAAAAAAATTGATTGTCTCACGACAACCAATCTTTATTAACCTTAATAATCTAATACCATGAAAAACACGATGCAAAGGTAGTCATTATTTTTTTATATGCAAGTGTTTATGGCAAAAATTAGTGTAATTTTAACATTCTATAAACTTTTCGCCGTTCCATTTAAACTTTCTTCGCTTAATAAGCTGATTTAAAGCCGATGAAAGCGATGATGGCACAGGCAAAGCCTGCTCTACCTGCATCCAGAGTTCGTTACCACTCACAGGCATCTCAATGGAGACGAGACGAGGCTCAAATTGAAGCTTTAACTCTTCAAAGCGCTCAATACTCATCGAGTCGGGACGCAACAGAAAACTGTCAACCGCCTGCTCAAGCGGGTGATGGCCTTCGGCGAACATGGTTGCCGCTACGGGCAGCCACTGCAGGGTGTAGAAACCTATGGAACTGTCGGCAGAGGGTCCCCAAATGGTTTTCACCACACATAGCAGCGTGTCAGCCTCACGAGGCAACAACTTCATTTGCAGACGGGCGGACTTATTGAGACTAACAGAAATGAAATCGGCTGTCAGCGTATCTACCAGCGTGCTGCCGTTGAGCAGATTACGCACGTCGAGTTTCAGCCCCATGTCGCGGTAGTCCATCGCCTCGATACGCTTGCTCTTGTTCAGATAGCCCACAAGCGAGTCGGGCATGGAGAGCCAAACCTCACGCATTTGCTGCGCACCGGCAGAATGCAACAGCAAAAAGGTCATGAAAACAATGATGAATGACCGTCTCAATACAATGAATTATCAATTATCAATTGTCAATTATCCCCTGCCTACGCGCAGGTCTTTCACACGCACAGCCTTGCCTTCGCTCACAGGCAGCGAGCCTTTCTTCACGAGGCGCACGTGCGGAGTGAGCAGAATCTCGTCTTTCAATGCGCGCTGAATATCTTTCGTCATGCGCTGCAGCTCGGGATATACATCGGTGTTCATATCGTCGAGTTCCACCTCTACGGTCATAATGTCATTGTCATCGACAGTGTCGAGCGTGATGAGATAGTTGCTGCCCAGGCCCGGATACTGCACCAGAATCTTCTCAACCTGCATGGGGAACACGTTGACGCCCTTGATGATAAACATGTCGTCGGTACGGCCCTTGATGCGGTCGATGCGGCGGTGGGTGCGTCCGCACTTACACTCACCGGGAATGATGCGGGTGAGGTCGCGCGTGCGATACCTTAATATAGGCATCATGGTGCGGTCGAGCGTGGTGAGAATCATTTCGCCAATCTCGCCGTCGGGCACAGGCTCAAGGGTGTCGGGGTCTACAATCTCGATGATGTAGTTGTCTTCCCACAGGTGCATGCCGTTTTGCTCTTTGCACTCGAAAGCTACGCCGGGACCGTTCATCTCGGTCATGCCAAACGAGTTGTAGGCCTTCACACCCAACATGCGCTCAATGCGCTGGCGCTGTTCCTCGGTGTGGGGCTCGGCTCCAATGAACAGCGTGTGCAACTTGGTGGTGCGCGGGTCAACACCTTCCTCTCTGAACACTTCTGCCAGGCGAATGGCATAGCTTGGAATGGCGTGCAAGCAGGTAGTTCCGAAATCGCGGATAAACTTTATCTGGCGCTTCGAGTTACCAGCAGCAGCGGGAACGGTGGTAGCACCCAGCGCCTCTGCTCCGTACTGGAAACCCAGTCCTCCAGTAAACATGCCGTAGCCGCTGGAGTTCTGGAACACGTCGCTCTTGCGACATCCCACCATATACATGTTGCGGGCAATCATGTTGGCCCACGATTCTATATCATGACGGCTATAGACCACCACACAGGGATTGCCGGTGGTGCCGCTGGTGGAGTGAATGCGAATGGCATCGTCCATATTTCCGCCAACGAGTCCGAAGGGATAGTTCTCACGAAGGTCCTGCTTCGTGGTGAAAGGTATCTTTCGGAGGTCTGCAATGCTGTTGATGCTTTCGGGCGTAATGCCAAGTTCACCCAAACGTTTGCCATAGAAAGGCGACTTGAGACAAATCTCAATCGTTTTCCTGAGTTTCTTCACTTGCAATTGCTCCAATTGCTCTCTGGGCATGGTTTCGAGTTCCGGCTGCCAGTATTCTTGCGTGGCTTGTAGGCTATCGCTATTCATATTGTTAAATGTTAATAATAAGATTTGTTTAATTTTTGACCTGCAATATTACACAATATTTCGCAGATGAGCAAACAGATGGCCAAAAATCGTTCGAAAAACCGACTATCTGACGGTGAAAAGCTGTTTTTTAGCAAGTTTTTGTTCATTATTTCACTTGTTTTGCTTATTTTTGTCACACAAATTACACAGATTTCACAAATCATGCAGATACTTTCTGTAAACTGTAAACTCATATTTCATATTTAATATTTTATCTTTCATCTTCATGTCCTACACCTACAAATACCCCCACCCTGCCGTTGCCACCGATTGCGTCATCTTTGCCTTGGACGGCAACCAGCTCAAAGTGCTGCTCATTGAGCGCGGATTCGAACCCTACAAAGGCTGTTGGGCTTTTCCTGGCGGCTATCTCGAAATCGACGAGAGTGCCGAGACCGGTGCCCTCCGCGAGCTGCGAGAGGAAACGGGAATGACCCAAGCCTCCGTCCACCAGTTTTACACTTTCAGCACGCCTGGCCGCGACCCACGCGAGCGCGTCATCAGTGTGGCCTTCTTTGCCCTTGTGAGGATGCAAGACGTGTGGGGCGCCGACGATGCCGCCCTTGCACGCTGGTTCAACCTCAGCGACCTTTGCGAGAACATTGCCTGCCGTGCCACTCTCCCACTCGCCTTCGACCACGAAGAGATGCTTGCACGTGCCTGTCAGTCTTTGCTCGACCTGCTCCAGCTTCGCCCAGAAATGCTCACCAGCCAAAAAGAGCATTTTACCCTTGACGAACTGAAACAAATCACGCACCAACTAACCACGGCAACGGAAAAGGTTCAGCCACCACAGCAATAGATGATTACAATGAACCATCGGTATTTTGTTTTTTTAACAACCAAAACAGCCCATGCTCGATAATTAGAATGATATTCCTGGCCGTTGTTATATATATGACTTACAGCACTAAATAAGGGATGAAATATCCCCAATACCCAAATAGACTTAAAACTGATGCCAATTTTACAGATTATTACTGATTATTTGCTATATTTGCACTCATATTTAGAATAGTTTTTATACAAATCCAACAAAAGACTAAAATGATGAGACGAAAGAAGTTTTTGATCGCCGTTATTGCCGCTATGCTGCTGGCGATTCCGGCAATGGTTCAGAGTAAGAATGGTGAAGCCGCAAAGAAGGCTGCAATTGAGCGTAAGCAGGCTCGACCGAAGGGCAAGCCAAAGACGCTTGAAGTGTCGTTCGACTATCTGCGTCAGGCTGGCCCAGGTTCCAATCAGTACGCCGTATGGATTGAGAACGAGAAGGGCGACGTTGTAAAGACGCTCTTCGTCACCTCCTACACCACGAAAGGCCGGTCACGTGGCGGTGAGCAGCCCAAACGTGGTTACATGGTGCGCCCTGCCTGTGTACCCACTTGGGTAAAGACGGTAAAGGCTGATGAAAAGACCGACCAGCAGCTGGATGCTTTTACGGGAGCCACACCGCAGACAGGAGGCAGGCAGACCTACACCTGGGACTTCACCGACCAAGAGGGTAAGGCTGTTGGGCAAGGCTCTTATAAAGTTGTGGTTGAAGCCACGTTGTTCTTCGACAGTGACATTATTTACACAGGCGTTTTCTCCACCAAGGACAAAGCGGGGGACATTAAGCTCACCCCCACCCTCACCAAGGAGGACGAAAAGCATAAGAACATGGTGACAAACGTAAAGGCCTTGCTGAAATAATGGCTGCCACTAAAGGCCCTGACCGTTGGTTAGGCTCTTGGGGTGGACAAGCAACAAGGATATGCGACCACTTATGAAGAATGAAAAACAAGAATGGAGAATGATATCAACAGCCTGAGCAGCGAGTGCCAACGGAGCTTGCCCGAGAGTGGCCGAGGCGTGACTGATGCCGACACAGTCAACGGATGTTACAAGCTCTCGTGGCGGGAACGTATCGGGTTCTGCTCGGGCGACCTGGCGCAGAACCTGATTTACCAGACTGTCAGCATCTGGTTGCTATTTTATTATAACAATGTTTACGGGCTCGACTCTGCCGTAGTGGCCGTGATGTTTCTCGTGGTCCGTGTCATCGACGTGGTATGGGATCCTATGGTGGGGGCAATGGTCGATAAGTCGCACCCACGCTGGGGAAAATATCGCTCATGGCTGATTTTGGGCGCCGTGCTGCTGGCTACCTTTGCCGCACTCTGTTTCTGGAACGGGTTCAGCGGGTCGTTGCTCTATGCCTATATCACCTATGTGGGCATGAGC
>JAEEGL016318773.1_pt1 | contig 10538 bp, 8 predicted proteins | sample 9134231 | NCBI WGS metagenome assembly JAEEGL01 (sample SAMN16246548, study PRJNA631951) | gut metagenome | biome: gut microbiome; feature: rumen; material: fiber-attached | host: Bos | place: Iran: Karaj | collected 2018-10
ATAGTTCGGATGACTGTCGTTTGAAGCTGATACATAGAACTTCATAGTATAGCTGCTTGGTATGTTCTTGTAGATATCCGTGATTGTAGTATCTATGGCTTGAAGTAGCTAGGTGACATGATAATGCTTATCAAGATGAGAATTCATATAGTTGGCTAGTAGTTCTACAGGAGCGTTGCCCGCACTCTTCCCCATGCCATAGAGTGTTCCGTCTATAAGTATGCTACGACTGTCATCGGCAGATTCTATAAGTTCTACACAGTTTGCAAAAGCGAGTTGAAAGTTATTATGAGCATGATATCCAAGCCTGATATCCTCATTAAGATGGATATTTGCAAAGTTGTAATAATGCATAAGCTGTTCCTTATGCAACAGTCCGTAAGTATCCACTAGCGAAAAAGCATATGGATCAAGGTCATTTACCAGCTCTATTAATTCCTCCAGCTCATCATCATCATAGCTGGTGATAGAAACAGCTTGGCAGAATACCTTGTAACCCAAGTCTTTAATCTGTTTCATATATGCGACTGCTTCATGCATTTTCTGCTTTTTAAAAATGACTCTGATACCATCCATAATAGTCTCAGACTGAGGCTGTATCAGCGATATATCACATGTACCGTAGTCTATCATACCAACTACGAAAGCATTTTTCTTATCAAGCCCTTCGTACAACTGGTTCATGCCCACTGAACTTGGGGTGATACTTCTGTTCATGTCATATTGACGTCTGTCATCCATGAAACCGATCTCAATATAATCAACTCCCGAGCTTACCAATCGTTCAAAGAGTATTACCAAATTGTCATGACCGAATTCCCAGTCATTGACATACCCTCCATCTCGTAGGGTACAGTCAAGCAGTTCTATATTCTTCATATTATCTTACTCTTGTTGCCTTTCCGCCCTTTATCTCATATACAGTATCACACTTTTCTATTGTAGTCAGTCTATGAGCAACTATAATAAGAGTCTTAACACCCTGAAGAGCATTTATAGCCTCTATTACAGCTGCCTCGGTATCATTATCAAGTGCAGATGTTGCTTCATCAAGTACAAGTATATCAGGATCGTAGTAAAGAGCTCTGGCTATAGCTATTCTTTGTCGCTGCCCACCGGAAATCTTTATTCCTCGTTCTCCCAGTATCGTATCAAGTCCTTTTTCCTGTTTAGATACAAACTCTGAGAGCTGTGCCTGTTCAATAGCTCTTTTTAGTTGCTTCTCATCAGCATCTTTCTCATCTATTCCAAACAGTATATTGTTTCTAATGGTATCATCTATCAAGAATACGTTCTGAGGAACATAGCCAATAATCTTATGCCAATTAACCGCATCATCAAATATTGATTTTCCGTCAACCTTAATGCTTCCATCCTGAGGTATGAATAATCCTAGGATAATATCGGCGAGTGTTGTTTTTCCTGCCCCTGACTCACCAATCAACCCTACTGATTCTCCTTTTTTAATCGTCATTGACAGGTTTTCCAAAATATTTGGTAATCCGTCACTATATCTCCATGAAATACAATCTATCTCTATACGATCATTAAATACATTATTCTCAGTGCCAGCATCTTTGAGAATATCAACATCTGTACTAATATCTTTAATCTTTTCTACAACAAGGTTATTGTACGCATTCTCAAGGGCTACTCTCTGAAACACAAGAGAATTCATTGCATTAGACATGTTTGACACAGAGGGGAGGATTCTTATCGCTGCCACTCCCAAGGCGCTTAATTGTGCAGCAATAACAGACACATCTCTTGCGAATACATACAGAATAATAACTATTATAACCAAGCCACTGATAAAAAACGTCTCTGTCATTCTACTTGGTAACATAGAAACCCACAGATAACTTGTATTATTATCAGCAGCGATTTCAGAAGCTTTGGAAAACTTGGAAAGAAATCTGTCCTGTCGTTTCATGACTTGTATTTCCTTTATTCCGTTTACACTTTCATATGAATATCTGAATCTTTCTCCAAAAGCATCTCTCGTTTTTATAGCGTAAATACCTACTCGTTTTTTCAAAATCAAAACCATAGCCAATATCAATCCACCTGCCAGGATCATTATTCCCAGTGCCATAACAGGATTGATAATTATAAGCATAATTCCCAGCATAAAACAAGTAAGACCTTCGTTAAAAAGTGTTGTAAAAGCGTCTAGAGCAACTGCTACAGCCGCATTATCTCCTGTTATACCTCGCATTATCTCGCTACTGTTAACGTTCAAAAAAAATGAATATGGTCTGTTTATGTACGAATTAAGCATCTTTATGGAAAGATCTCTCTCCAAACCATTTCTGAAGAATAATCTATATCTGTTAAAAAGTAGAATAAATACATTTTTAAGAATATAAACAATGATAACACTGATTCCAACAAATGCCACTATCTGTGTCGGCGTATCGATTGAGAACATATCAAGAATAAATGCCACCTTCGAATACTCGCGTAATTGATCAGGTTGCAACATGGCAAGGATAAACGGAAGTATGATGCCTACACCCAATGTTTCAAACAGTGCACAGAACACTGAAAGAAAGGCAATTATCGTTGCCTTTCTTTTCTCACTGTCAGTAAGTATACTGTTTAGTTGTCCATACATTCTAAAGAATGTTTTAATATTTTGCATACATTATCTTCCAAAGTGTTTAAATGTGTTTCGATATGCTTTTGCATTACCTATATCATATGATTCTCCTTGAGGTACATATGCTAATAGTCCGTCATTTCCCATTATATGCTCAAGAGCTTCCGTTAATTGTACCTCTGAATCAATTTCTTTTTCTTCATAAGCCCTACACATATCACCCAGTTCACCAAATACCGTCTTATCTAGGATATACATACCGAAAGCCCCATAGTAGTACATTTTCTCATCCTGTCGTCTCATTCCCAGATAGTCAGCAGCATAATCTACAGTCGGCTTCTCATATACCCTGTCGACTCTCATAATACTCTGATCACGATCCTCCCATGTACCTGAAAACATACCAAAAGTCGATACATCGGCCAGTGGTACATTATGAATTGCAACCATTGCCTTTCCGTATGTATCATACATATTCATCAACTGTTTTGCACATGTATCTTCTATATAACTGGTATAGATCGTATCACCTAATAGCAACAATACAGGCTCTTCACCAGCGAACTCAGCCGCCTGATAAACCGCATGTCCAAACCCCTTCTGTTCCTTCTGAAGTACAAAAGTAATCTTATCAGCGATTCGTCTGAAATCATCTTCATACTGTTTCATATGTTTCGGAAGGCTCTTGTAATGGCTTAAAGAAAGCGGTTTATAAAAATATTCCTCATAAAATTCTTTTTCATCCGGATTGATGATCAGACATATCTCTTCTATCCCAGCCTTGTCTAACTCCTCAAGCAGTACGTGTAACACGGGTTTTACCATGCCATCTCTATCTATGACCGGGCAGAATTCCTTTTTAATCCCTCTCGTAGCAGGATACAGTCTTGTCCCGAAACCCGCTACAGGTATAACTGCCTTTCTTACGGATGAATTTGGCTGAAGTGTCAGCTTATATGCCGTCATTCCCTTTTCATTGGTCAGATAATTGTATAGTTTTTCCTGTGTACTTTCATCTTTAGCTAAAAACTGTACCGTACCATCTCCCTGAGAGCCTACGCCTTTTCCACCATACGACAACTCTTTGATATACGGATCCTCCAGAGTTTTATGTAATACAGGGGCTGTAAGTTCTGATGGACACATTGGCAGGACTTTCTCATCAAATAGCGCTTGAGCCTCTGTCATCAAACGTCCCAACTCTTCTACCTTACCCGTGGATATATACTCAATAGCCCTTTGAGTAATCTCCATGTTGTCACTCCCCAATGCCTCGTGTAATCTTTCTTCTTTTTCACCTGTAGCAAACGGATAACCTTTGTTTAAATCTGCCAATATCTTTACAGTATCCTTGCCGGCCATAAGATCGGCAAAAACGTAATGCAGAGGCTTGCGAACAGGAATCCTATCCACATCAACCTCATGGCCGTCAAAAGTCATACTGACCGGTGCTACACCGAATGCACACGCCTGATCTAGTCTTCCGCATCGCGAAGGCGTTCTCTGTTCTCCCCAATACGCTATATTCATAAGCCCAAGGGTATTCATATGAAGATCATATAATTGATGAAACGCTTTAGCTACAAGAACACATATGGCGGCACTGGAAGATAATCCACTTTTTATTGGTAGTGTTTGATCATAAATCTCGATTGTCAATCCACTGACTCTATACCATTCACATATATATGATGCAACACCGCAAGCATACGAGAAATATCCTCCGCTTTTAGCTTCCTGTCTAAGGATTTCTCTATTCATTTCACAGCTGAAGCATTGCTCTTCCTTTCCGCTAATCTTGTCAATGATTACAAATCTATCACTCCGATATGCTTCTGCATATATACCCTGCTCTATCCCAGTAACTATGGCTCTTCCAGGTTCTATAGCAGAATTCATACTACGATTCTGCCCCGCCCAATCACTGTGTTCTCCAAACAGACATAATCTTCCCGAAGAAAACAGTTTAATTCGTCTGTTGTTTTCGCTTACTTTCATATCTTTATCTCTCTCATCCGTGTTCTTTGTATCTTATCCCCTGTAATCTGGTTACAACAAAAAGAATTTTACGTTTTACTCGTTTTCTTATATCGTTGTAAGCGGTCCCTCCCAATTTCAACCATTCGGAATAATAGCAATTCCAAGTGTCATTGTTCAGGCCATTCCAAAATTTTGGCTGACCCGCAGCATGTATTATCTTCTCTCCGCCCACGACTCTTGTCGGATAACATGCGTACTCATTAAACTGATAGCGTTTGAGTTCAATACCAAATCTTTGTACTGCCATGCTGAATATGCACTGTTCTGGTAGATATAAATCCTCTCCCCATTGGGTAGTCATGTCATAACACCATTCATGTATTACTTTATAATCCTGTAATTTATTGGAAAGTGCAAAGAGTGGAGTCGCAACCCCTTTCTCTTCTAAATCAAAACCAAGTATCTCTTTATTAATTATATCTTTAAAAAGATACTCTTTTAATTTTGTATCGCTTGTCAAAACATTGAATTCGCTTCCATTAATTCTGCAGAAATCATCAAGTTTGTCCTGTACTACAACATCATAATCACTCCATACTACCTCATCATATTCATCCAATAATGCAAAACACTCATATTTGCAATAAACCATCCTTGAAAAATAAGAAATCACCTCATCGTTCTTACTCTTGGGATGATAATCATATTTTATAAATCTGGTCTTATATATGTTTTTTATAAGATCCTGATCTCTTTTCTTTATCCCATCATGATACACCACGATCTCATCAAACAGATGCTTGTTGGTATCTTTGATATTCATTATAAAAACTGCAATAGGAGCTACATCATCTCTGGTTCCGCCGGTTACTAATGCTCTTTTCATTCTATTTCTTTCTTAGCTGAATAGGTTTCAGTCCATGTTTAATCATAGTTTCTGCCAACTTTGCTTTGGCTATTTCTATTCTTCCTCTAATTGTTGATATCTTACCATAATTCATCTTTAACTTAAGCAGATCAATATATGCTGCACTTGTACTGCACATACCTCCTAAAGAAAAATTAGCTATATGCTCACGTACTGGGATAAAGCTGACATCTCCTGATCTCTTGAGCCGTAACATAAAGTCATAATCTGCAACGCTGATGTATTTCGTATCAAACTTTCCTTTATCTGTATATGTATCTTTTGTAACAAAACACGAGGGATGTGATATCATGTTATCTTCAAGTTCATCATGGTCAGACATATTTACCTCACATACTATCCCATCTCTTACTGTTCCCGTCTTTCCATAATATACAGCGTATCTGTTGTCAGAGTTTTTCTCGTAGACCTCGACAATCTTTTCTACTGCATCTTTCTCATACCAGTCATCACTGTTAATAATTCCTATCAGTTCTCCTGTAGCTAATTCTATCCCTTTATTCATGGCATAATATATTCCATCATCTTTTTCGGATATAACCTTTAATCGATCGCCGAATTCCCCTCTAAACCTGTTTATTATTTCAATTGTTCTGTCAGTAGAGGCTCCGTCTACTATGATATATTCAATTTTGTCGTATGTCTGATCAAGAACGCTTGAAATAGTTCGTTCTATCGTCTTTTCACTGTTATAACAGACAGTTATTATACTAACTTTAATCTTTCCCATGTTACCATCTTTGTATAACCCAAACATTTATCATGTACCACACCGCCAGTATAGCTATCTGCCATAATGTAAATCCATGCATGATTTTTCTCTCTTCTCTGTTATCAGAAATACAATCTTTAACATCAGATTTATAATGGTTAACAGCTATCAATCCGACCGCAGCTGCCCAACATACAGATACTATTATGATCATGTACTTTTCTATTCCCATGTTATTTAAGTATCTGGCTACATAAGGTCCGTCAACCGAATCGTGATCAGGCTTGAGCATCCATTTTAGGAGAAGATGATCAAGGTTTGAGGAACCCCCATATACCCAATCCGTATTAACCACGTAAACCAAGAACATGGACAAAGTGTACACATTGTGTAACAGCAAATTTGTTTTTATCCTATCTGGTCGTTCAAAGAAAAGCAAAAACCATGTTGGATACATGGCTACTATCCAATATGGAGAAGGTGACGCGTTTGCAAAGAAAATCAACCATGCAACCGATATTGCAAACAGCGCTTTTCTCATCATCAGTTCGCTTTCTTCCTTCTTCTGAACATAGCACCAGATGCACAGAAGGACAAATGATGCCACAAGAACTGATGCCATATATCCTTTTCTTATGGCAGGGAACTCAAAATATAGTGATTTATAATAAAAATGTGAGAAGAAGCCTTCACTCATATCGTCAAGTGTCTTCTCTACTGTGGCAACAACTGTTGTATTGCTGGTTGCTGACGTCGGAATCTGTTTTACCACTGTTTCCATAGAAGTATACTGTACAGTTCTCCCAGTTATTAATCTGTCCAACTTATCAACAATTTTGTACCAAACTCTTTCACCTAAGAAAATCGATACCCCTATAAGTGAATCTCTAAAGATATATAAAATTCGTTTTTCTCTAAGTAATACCAATGGAATAAATGCTACCACTGCTATCCCCTTACATGATATTGCCATAGCAAATAATAACATAAACTTCTTATTATTCTCTTCAAAATAAGCCCTCAACCCTATAAGTGTAAAGTATGCATACAATATATCAGTCTGTGCAATATGAAATACCGGAAGTGCAACCAAAATTGATGATGTGAAAAGGATGAGCATCCATTTGGCTCTTTCTTTGGATATCTTTAATACTTCTGCCAACTTTAACATCTCGGACATGCAAAGAGTCATAACAAAGGTCATGCTGAGCTTATACCATATGATCAAAACAGTATTTCCAGGTTCAAATCTCACAAATCTGAAAACAAGATTAACCGGTAATACCCACAACTGGCATAACCACTGCTGTACAATTCCATATTGTAACTGATTACAACCAAGAAATCTGATACTAAAGTTTGTAAAAAAGCCCTCATTCAACCAAAAATATGTCAAAAACATACCCGTATTGTCCCCGTAAAACAATGTGACAGTGATGATAAGCAAGAGCAATCCGAGTATCGTCCATTCAATGGCATTAAGCTGGTCAACTACCAAATCAGATTTAATCTTTGCCATATGCTCTTTAATGTTTATTTTCTTTAGTCTGTTTTTCATATCCTATCTTTTTCTTTCGACTTTTCCGTCCTTGATCTCATATATGATATCGCAGTTTTCTATAGTAGTCAGTCTGTGCGCAATTATGATGAGTGTCTTTCTTCCGCTAAGAGAATCTATTGCTTCCATCACTGCTGACTCGGTTTCAGTATCAAGCGCAGATGTTGCTTCATCAAGAACAAGAATCTCCGGATCATTATAAAGCGCTCTAGCTATGCCTATTCTTTGACGCTGTCCTCCTGATAGTCTGACACCACGTTCACCTATCTCTGTATCTATTCCATCAGGCAGTGACCCAATAAACTCCTTTAACTGAGCTTCCTCGATAACCTCCCATACTCTGTTATCATCTATATCTTCATCGTTTATACCATAGGCAATGTTTCGCTTTATGGTATCGTCAGTGAGGAATATCGCCTGAGGTATATACCCCAGTTTCTTCTTCCATTCGCTTGAATTTTCAGGTATTGCATACCCATCCGCCTGTATGCTTCCCTTCTGTTGATATAATATTCCCAGAATTATATCTGCCAGAGTCGTCTTTCCAGCTCCTGAAGGTCCTACAAATGCCACTGATTTGTTCTTTGGAATTTCTAGGCTTACATCGTTTAGTACATTCTTATCAGTGCCGGGATACCTAAAGGTAAGTCCGTCAACTCGTATTTCATCAGCAAAGCTGATCTTATCTTCATCCTTTATCTGATAATCATTCTTTTCAAGTTGTTCAACAGTCTTAAGGTCGTTATATATAGCATCCACACTGGCCTTATCAAACATGATCCTGCTAAGATATCCGCTTATCCTGTTAAACGACGGGAGAAGTCTGTATGCCGCTACTGCGAATACCGACATAGTACTTACAAAGTATACACTGTCAACACCTCTTAACAGCTTTAGTATAACCACAAAGAGCAACGCTCCTATTACAACTGTTTCCATAGCAGGCTTAGGAAGATACGCAAGGGTCTGATATGAACAGTGATTCTTGGCAAATGACTCGTATTCACTGTCATATTTCTTTAAGAAATATCCTTCCTTTTGAGCTATCTTAGTCTCTTTTATTCCACCGAATGACTGCAAGAGCCACTTCATCTGCCCCTGTCTGTTCTTTCTAACAATCTCACCCTGTCTTCTAATCTTCTTCTTTATGACCTTAAAGAACAGTAAAAAGAACATAAGAAGGATGACTACTACGCCGATACTTATCGATTTATCTGTGATAAACAGATATACTGTGAGCAAAATACATACTATCCCTTCTACGGTAAGCTGCATCAGACACAATATTATCTCATAAAACTGAGCAACATCTGTACTGATGTTCTGGATCAGATCTGCACTGTTATGATTAAGATGAAAAGAATAAGGCTGATTCATATAGCAGCTTAAAAGTCTGTAAGCAAGCTTTCGCTGGTTATTATATGTAAATCTGTATATTGAGTAGTTCATAAATACCAGATATACATTTTTTACAATGTATATAAGGATCAGTATACCAGCAAGGAAAGCCAGAAAGTATCCCGAATCCTTGAATCCGAACATATTGTATACTGCAAGAAGATATTCGTTGTTGCTCTTGTACATGGCCTGAGGCGACAGAGCAAGCGAAACAAACGGCAGTATAGCCGTAACTCCCAGCAGTTCAAAAAGCGCACCTATTATTATGGCTATGATAAGTCCAATGACTTTTTTCTTTTGTTTGCTGTCAAATACGTATATTATCTTTTTGAGAGATTCAGTATATCTCTTTATCATCAGTTTTTCCTGTCGCTCTTATATCGTAAAAGGTATGCCTTGGGGCATATCCCGAAAAAAAGCATCCCTATCTTTCGTTTTATTGTCCAATCAAAACTTAGTGATTCTTTATACTTAGTCCAATACTTCTCTTTAAGACCTTGAATAACTTCTTTGTTGTCCCCGGCAAGCTTTTTAATCTCTATCTCATTAAGCAGAATCTTATAGAGGTATTTGAAACTGTCTTTTTCATAATATTTTGTTAGCCCGTTGTTCTTAAAAATCTCCATACGAAGTTCTATCGCTTTGAGTATATCAAGCCTTTTAAAGCTGTATCCTACGGACATTACACTCGCTTCATTATCAGTCCGGTAATTATATAATATTCGATCTGTCTTAACAACCTTATTTGCTCTGATCAATATTTTAGGACAGATAACTTCATCCTCGTAGATCATACCGGTTGTAAATCTGACCTCGTTAAACAGATCTCGTTTATATATCTTATTCCATACAACTACATACTCAAGACAATGATTGCTATATAGATTATCTATTGCATCTATACCACTTTGTATCGTTACGTTTTCTTCATAAGGTTGTTCTATACGTTCTGATCCCGTATGGTTTTGATACCTGCACATGGCTATATCAGCCTGATTGGCTATAATCAGCTCATGTAGCTCGTACAGATATGTTGATTCTACCCAATCATCAGAATCAATAAAACAGATATACTCGCCCTTTGCTTGATCCAATCCAAAATTTCTGGCGGCCGCAGCACCCTCGTTTGATCTATGCCACACCTTTATCCTTGAATCTCTTACAGTATATTCATCCGCTATTTGTCCCGATAAATCCGTGGACCCGTCATCTATGAGCAATATCTCATAATCCGAATAATCCTGTGCAAGTATACTGTCCAGACATCTCACTAAATATTTTTCTACATTATAAACAGGTACTATTATTGAGATCATCTAAAATCCTAACATAATGATATCTATTGTCTAAATATCAGGTA
>JAEEGL017406789.1_pt1 | contig 10538 bp, 11 predicted proteins | sample 9134231 | NCBI WGS metagenome assembly JAEEGL01 (sample SAMN16246548, study PRJNA631951) | gut metagenome | biome: gut microbiome; feature: rumen; material: fiber-attached | host: Bos | place: Iran: Karaj | collected 2018-10
GGTGTAAATACAACGATATCACGGTATGGGACCAGATGCAGAAGATATACAAACAGTTCGGATACTACATGGAAGGCATCCATACGATAACATTAAAGGGTATTGACGGAGCACAGCAGATCAAAGACATGATGGACAGACTCCGTGCCAATCCGCCCAAAGAATTCGACGGCCTGAAAGTCCTTGCATTCAGGGATTACCAGAACGACACGGTTACGGATATCGCAACGGGCAATGTGACATCAACGGGACTTCCCAAGTCAAACGTCCTGTATTTTGATATCGAAAATGACAGCTGGTGCTGTGCAAGACCTTCCGGAACAGAGCCCAAGATAAAGTTCTACATGGGAATAAAGGGCCGTGATATGGAAGATGCCAGAAAGAAACTTGAAAGCTTTAAAGATGCAGTCGTTAAGGCACTTGAAGGATAATAAGATAGTAAGGTGGGCATTTATCGCCGTTTTGGCGATACTTGCCGCCGTATCCGTGTATCAGGGGGCAAGGAATGCGCTTGCTTTCTCACAGGATCTTCAGTGGGATGCATCAAAGGCGCTCGCGATGCGCCTTGACCCGTATGAACTCTCAAACGATCCTGACAAAACATCGGAATATACAGAACTTGCGTCGTTTTATAAGATGTTCACGGATAAGGGCCTGGAGCAGAAGATGGAGGCCAATCAGTTTCCGTCTCTTTTGGCGCTTCTCTTTCCGATCACGGTGTTTGAGCCTGAAACGGCGAGAGTTATCTGGCTTATACTAAACCTTATATTTACGGCAGGAATCATAACACTCCTGAAGAATACGTTCTTTGACAAAGCGGACGGTTACGGATTTGCGGTCGCGATGCTTATCATGCTCGCCGGAACTCCGTACAGAAATCAGCTCGGGGTCGGTCAGCATACGCTGTTTGCATTCTTTTTCTTTATGCTGGCAATATGGGTCGAGAAAACACGTCCGTGCAGGAGTGAGATCGCAAATACTTTACTGGCTGCTTTTTGCCTGTTCGTATCGTATTTCAAATACACCCTTACCGCTCCGCTCGCGCTGTATTTTCTCTACAGGAAGCGCTATAAGGAGCTGGCGCTGTCGGTGGGCGCTCATGTGATACTTACAGGAGCTTCGGCACTGTGGCTTGGGAAGAGCTTCGCATACGTGCTTATCGCACCGCTTAAGGTTGCTTCTCAGCTTGGAGCAGAAGGCGGTATAGATCTCGGGGTGATCTTCGGCGGTAAGGTGTCATACGTTTTGGCGTTTTTGATCGCTGTCGCGCTTACCGTAATATGTATCCGTATGCCCGAAGGGTATGAGCGTATACTGTTTTTGATGCTCATACTGTTCTCTCTGATCCTTACGTATCACAGGACATACGATTTCTTTGTGTTATCGGCGGCATGCGCACCGTTTATAACGGAAGATGGTGCGGATAATTCGATCTTCGGGTCCCGCAAGGGACTGTATACGGCTCTTTACTGGGTAGTTACGGTCTTCGTGTACTTCATACTCAGGGTATTTAACGAGAATACCGTCTCAAAGGTGGCGACGGGTATTCTTTACTATGCTTTTACACTGGCGATCGCGTGGATATGCATTGCCGGAATAAATAAAATCGGAGCAAAAAATGGAAGATAATGAACTTACAAAAGGAGAAAAGCGTAAAAAGCTGATAGCCCAGATCATGAAATTCGGTGTGGTCGGGGGACTGTCGTTCGTTATCGACTTTGTGATAACGATGATCGTGTCGGCGATCTGCCGCGGCATCGGAATGGATATCGCAATGGCGGCAACGGTCGGCAGCGTCTTCGGATTCTGTATCTCTCTCGTGTTCAATTACTTTATGAGCATGAAGTTTGTGTTCGAGAGAAAAGATGATATGGACCGAAGGAAGGAGTTTATCATATTTGCGATCCTGTCGCTTATCGGACTTGGGATCAATTCGCTTATAATGTACTTCGGTGTACATGCATATACCGCACTTGTTGCGATGATAGGCGAGAGTGTTCCGGCAATCGTATCAGACCCCAAGGTCATAACCGCGGTTGTCAAGATGTTCGCGACCGGAGTTGTCATGGTTTATAACTTTATCTCCAGAAAGATGACGCTTGAAAAGAAATGATGATCAAGAGAAAACATGTTAAAAATCTGATAAAAGCAGCTGTTGTGATCGCGACATCCGTTATATTATGCGGCTGTAACGAGAGTAACGCAGTAAATACCGAGCCGGCAGAGACAAAGAGTACTCCGACGCAGGCTGTCTCGGAACCGGCAGAAGAGACCGTTGCCGAGAATCCCGGGGAAGATGACTATACCGAAGGATACGGGGACACTTTTTCGGGACAGACGAGCGAGCCGGAGAAAAAAGAGGCCGAACCGACACCGGAACCGGTCACAAATAACAAGGACGTGGACCTTATCCTTTTCATGGGTCAGTCCAACATGTCGGGGGCTGCGGGAGATGCATCACTTGCTCCGAAGGTTTCGGAAGAAGCCGGAATGGAGTTCAGGGCGATCTCCGATCCGTCAACTCTGTATCCGATCACGGAACCTTTCGGCATTAATGAAAACGATCCGTCGGGACTTCATGAGTATCCCGGAGCAAAAAAAGGATCCCTTGTATCATCGTTTGTCAACGAATATCACAAACTGACAGGCAGACGCGTCATAGCCGTGTCGATATCGATGGGGGCTACTGATACGGATCTGTGGAAGACAAAGGGAGCAGTAGAGGATGTAAAGAACAGATACAACAAGGCGGTAAAATACCTTACGGACAATGGATACAACATCGGACACAGATACGCGCTCTGGCTTCACGGAGAGTCCGACGGTATGGAAGGAACGGATCCCGAAGTATACAGGACTGCGCTTGATGATATCATGAGACCGCTCTTTATAGGCGGATTGCAGAAGGTGTTTATAATAAATCCGGGAAGGACTATAGATTATAAGGACATATTCCTTCCGATAATCAATATGCAGAAGCAGATATGCGCTGAAAGCGGGTATTATGCGATAGCTACAACGATACTTACAGGTGTGAGTACCGAATACATGCGTGACATGTTCCATTACAACCAGCATGTTCTCAATCTTGTCGGTATCAGGTCTGCGCAGGCGGTCGCATACTATGAGAAGACAGGTGTCGAGATGACCGTTTACGACTACAGGACCGGGGAATATATAGTTCCGGAAGGCTCGGATCCGGCTTCGGACGCTAAGGAAGAGCCTCTGGATCTTGCATCGCTTAATATCGACGAGACGTATTAGTTCCCAAAAGGAGGACGGATAGATGAGAAATGACAAGATATTGCTGTTCATACCCGCGTATAACTGCGAAAAACAGATCGTCCGCGTGCTCGGACAGCTCAATCCCGGCATAATGGCCCTTATAAACAAGGTCATAGTCGTAAATAACCGAAGCACCGACAATACCGAAGCGGCGGTTTTGGATTTTATGCACTCACATCCGACTCTTCCGATAACGCTTCTTAGGAACAGGGAGAACTACGGGCTGGGAGGCTCGCATAAAGTCGCCTTTTCCTACGCTATGGAGCACGGATATGACTATGTGATAGTGCTTCACGGTGATGATCAGGGCCGGATATCCGATTTTCTGCCCGTGATCGGAAAAGGATATTACAGGAATTACGACTGCATACTCGGGGCCAGGTTCATGCCCGGTTCCAAGCTTGAAGGGTATTCGGCATTCAGAACGCTTGGAAATATCGTGTATGATTTCCTGTTCGCGTTTGTGACGGGCCAAAGGATATACGATCTCGGCTCGGGGCTTAACATGTACAGCACAAAGATGCTCGAATCCCGTTTTTATGAGAAGTTTCCCGACAACCTGATGTTCAACTATCTGATGATCATGGCTGCCGAGTATTACGGACACGATATAAAGTTCTATCCGATAAGCTGGCGGGAGGACGATCAGGTCTCGAACGTCAAAATGGCAAGCCAGGCCAAAAAGGTACTTGGCATGCTGTGGGACTATTATCTCGATCCGAGCGTTATAACGTCGGAATACAGGGATAAGCCGATAGAAAAATATGAGGCGGATCCGATATGATCTTTCTTGTCGGGGCGCTTAGTCTTATAGGATTTCTGGGAGTACACCTTATCAAGATGATGAGGATGTACCTGATCGTGATGGACCGGAAGGTATCATTTGACGGATTTGTTCCGGCATACCTTCGCACGACGCTCGTAAATCTTATAGTTCCGTATAAACTGGGGGAATTGTACCGGATAGCCGTATTTTACAGGATCTCCGGGGGATTCCGGACGGGATTTTTTCGGTTTTGATCGACAGGTTCTTTGATACGACGGCTCTTGTGCTGATCCTGCTGCCGTATCAGCTTTTTATATCGCATAAAGTCACGCTGCCGACGATCATGCTTACGGTCTTCCTGGCAGTCGTGCTTATGACATATATTGTATTTCCGTCGTCATATACCTTTCTTAACAGGTATATCATCACTCAAAGGACGTCAAAGAGATCGATGGTAGCGCTTTCGGCTCTTGAGAGTGTTGACGGATGGTATGAGTACACAAAGGAACTTGTCACAGGGCGATACGGGATATTACTCCTTTTCTCGCTCGCGGCATGGATACTTGAGATAGCCGTCCTGGCAGGTTTCTCGAAAATTTGCTCAAAAGCGTTTACCGTGGCTGATTTCGGCGCATATATCGAATCGATAGTCTCGGGCGGCGGATACGAGCTGAGCAGATTGTATACACTCTCGAGTGCCGCGGTCATAGCGGTCCTTACGGTCGTATTTACGATAAGATATCTGATAAAACGCAGAACTGTTAAAGGAACAGCAAAATGACAAGAAGCGTTGCGGTTGTCTATGACGACACAAGAAAACCCGGAAGGGAGATAGCGGGTATAACCGGAAACAAGAGTTTCGGTCAGACCATATACAAAAGGCAGACACTCAAGGAAAGAGTGGCGGCTGCCTTTGCGACCATCCCTCAGGTCTCGGGCTTTTATGAAGCAGACAAAACAGAGATACAGGACATTAAAAATACACCTGTTATACTATATTACTCCGACTTCGGAATAGCCAATATAAAGGATTTGGAGACGATTGTATACAAAGCAGGGTATGCACACGAGAACTATAAAATAACACACGCGAATAGAATAGCGTGCGTTATCTTTAAGAACGGTGAGGCGTTCCTTTCAGCCACTTTAGGTGACCTTGAAACGTATACCGAGATCGTCAGCGATGCTTTTACCGACCTGTCTGACGTGAACAATTTCAGGTCTTTCATTACGGGGGGATTTGATGCCAGATTCTTTAATTCCCTGTCGGGTGATGAGTACTCGGTAGTCAAGTCTTCCGACAAGATAGATAAGATCAAGGCGGAATATACGTTCTATTCGCTTTTGCCCGATGACATGAAGCAGTGGTTTGTCAGGACATATGACTACAGGGAAGAAAACGGCAAGGCAAGCTACAGGATGCAGCGCTATCATATGACCGATCTGGCGATCAGATATGTGCACGGATCCATATCACCCGATGAGTTCAAAGACATTTTAAGACATCTGTTCTGGTTTCTGGCGCACCGCCAAAGCGCGGAAGTTACTGCCATGGAATATGAAGCGGCCGCAAAACGTCTGTATGTATCAAAAGTATATGAGCGGACGGCCCAGCTTAAGGAGATGGAAGGATACGATGCCGTCGCAGCGCAGATAAGCAGCTGCACGCAGTACAAGGATATAGATGAGATAGTCAGAAGGTATGTCAATCTGTATGACAGTTTCCGTGAAAAGACCGTTTTTGACCATGTTAAGACGATCAGTCACGGGGATATGTGCTTTTCAAACATTTTGTACTCGAATCCGGATCAGCTTGTGATCCTGATAGATCCGAAGGGAGCCATGACCACGGAAGAGCTGTACATGGATCCTTATTACGATATAGCCAAGCTTTCGCACTCTATATGCGGTCACTATGACTTTTTCAACAGCGGGCTGTATGAGATCAGCCTTGATGAAGATCTGAAAGCCCGGGTTACGGTCGATGCCGACAACAGGGAGTATGTCCGCCTGTTCAGGGAGAGTCTTGAAGAGGCAGGTGTCGATTTTAGGCTTGTAAGGCTTTATGAGACATCGCTGTTTTTGTCGATGCTGCCGTTTCACATGGACAGACCGAACAAAGTATTCGGCTTCATATTAAATGCGATAGCTATAATGGACAGTCTGGAGAGATAGAATGTACGAAGAACTGACTTTTGTATTTGATGTTGACGGTACGATCTGCCCGATCAAAAAGCCGGACGAGAGATATGAGGACATAGTCCCATTTCCCGAAATGGTCGACAAGATCCGCGAATACAAGGCGGGCGGAGCAAAGATCGTGCTGCTGACAAGCAGGAACATGAACACATACGACGGGAATATCGGGCTTATCAATGCCAACACGGCAAAAACCCTTCTCGAGTGGCTTGATAAGTGGGAAATACCGTATGATGAGATAATCTACGGGAAACCATGGCCGGGACATCACGGTTTCTACGTTGATGACAGGACCGTGCGCCCGTCGGAGTTCATATCAAAGAGCGTGGAAGAACTCGATGAGATCGTAAGGAGAGACAGATGCAGATAGTCATCACGATGGCGGGGCTCGGAACAAGGTTTCGAAATGCCGGCTATGACATGCCTAAATATGAGATAAAAGCGCACGGGAATACCCTGTTCTTCTGGTCGATGTCCAGTCTTGCGGATTTCGCGTCCCCTTACACAGAGTTATATTTCATCGTAAGGAAGGAAGACAACGCATCTGAATTCATAAAAGCTGAAGCTGCCGAGGTATTCGGAGACTATCCGGAAAACATGCATATCATTGAGATAGACGAGTTGACCGACGGACAGGCAACAACGGCAATGCTTGCCGCGCCATACTGGGATAAGGATGATCAGTTGTTGATCTATAACATAGACACGTATGTGAAGCCATACTCGATAAGAAAGGATTTGATGGTGTACTTTGAAGGGGATGGTTTTATCCCGTGTTTCAAGGCTGACGGAGATCACTGGAGCTTTGTTGCCGTCGATGATAACGGCATGGCAACCGAAGTGCGGGAAAAACAGCGTATATCCGACAACTGCACGATAGGTGCCTACTGGTTTTCATCGTGTGCGTTGTACGAGCAGATGTACAAAGAGTATTACGGAGCCGGCGCCAATATGGAAAAGGGCGAAAAGTACGTTGCTCCCTTATATAACCATATGATATCAAAGGGGATGAAAGTAGGGATATCGATCATACGCGACACGGACGTGCATGTTTTAGGCACACCGGAGGAGCTTAAAGCATTCGAGGAAAAGAAGATCTAAGTGGGCAGAAACTATTTCAAAAGAGGAATAGGATATTTTCGCAGAAACGGACTGTCGCAGACCGCGATCAAGGTCTGTGAGCGCCTGGTTACCGACCGTACACAGGCGGATTATGTGCCCGGGCGCGTGGACGAGTCCGTCCTGGAAGAGCAAAGAGCACATGTATTTGAGCAGCCGTACAGGTTTAGTATTCTCGTACCTGTATACAACACGGATGAGAAGGTCTTTAAAGAGATGCTTGAAAGCGTTGCCGCTCAGACATACGGTAACTGGGAGCTGATACTTGCCGATGCCAGCCCCGATGATTCAAGAAGGAGCATTGTCAGGGACGTATTCACCGATACGGCGGATAACGTCGTTTATGTCAGGGTGACGGAAAACCGGGGTATCTCTTCTAATTCGAATGAAGCATTAAACCATGCAAAAGGCGATTATGTCGCACTGCTCGATCACGACGACATTTTGGTCAGCACGGCATTGTTTGATATGATGAGCGCGATCGAAGAGCGTGAGCACGAGCTTAAAGATGCCGGAAAATACATGCGTGTCATGGCGGCCTATTCCGATGAGGATAAGGTCAGCGCGGACGGGAGCAGATATTTCGATCTTCACAAAAAGCCCGGACCCGATCCGGTACTTTTATCTACCAATAACTATGTCTGCCACCTTTTTGTCGCGGATACGGGACTTGTCAAAAGTGTCGGCGCATTTGACAGTCAGTATGACGGCGCACAGGATCATGATCTTATCCTGCGCTGCTTCGAAGGGATAAAGGCAGAGCAGATCGTGCATGTACCGAAGGTTTTGTACCATTGGAGAAGCACATCCGGCTCGACCGCCGAAAATCCGGATGCCAAACTGTATGCTTATGAAGCCGGGAAGCGTGCGGTAAGAGATCATTTTAAAAGAGCGGGGCTTGATGTCGAAGTTACGGACAGCTCTCATCTCGGATTTTTCAGGTTAAAATACCCTAAGCTTCACAGGAGTGTAGATTGTATAACACCTGAAGAACTTGATAAGAGAAGGGATTCCGGGACTTTGTCCGCCTGTGATTTTGTTATGATACTCTCTCCGGAGCTTAAGCCGCTTGACGATGATCATGTAGCCGATATGATGTCATGCATGAACCTTGACCATGTCGGTGCCGTCACGGGAAAGATACTCGGGGGCAGGGGAAAGGTTGAGAGTGCCGGATTTGATGTTGACGAAAGCGGAAATCTAAAGCCCAGATTTGAAGGCCTGTACCGCCATTTTTCCGGTTATATGCACAGAGCCGATCTTGATCAGCTTGTCGGCGGTTTTTCGCCTGACTGCGTACTTATAAGATGTGATGCCATAAAGTCACTGTCACCGCAGCTTACCCTGCGGGACGGTTTTGATATATACTATCTTCCGAAGGCTGTATTTAAAAGAAAGAGCAAATGAGAGAAGTTACAGTAGTAATACCGAATTACAACGGCAAAGACTATATTGAAGCCTGTCTTGATTCGCTTGCGGCACAGACGATGCGTCCGGACATTATCGTTGTCGATAATGCGTCAACGGACGGGTCGCTTGATATGATCATAAAGCATGAAGATATCAGGCTTATCGAACTTGAGCAGAATTTCGGCTTCTGCCGTGCAGTTAACGAAGGTATTGCTGCGACAAAGACAAAATATCTCATACTCTTAAATAACGATACAAAGGCTGAGCCGACATTTGTTGAAGAGCTTTATAAAGCTATAGATAAACATGAAGATACGTTTTCGGTAGCGTCAAAGATGCTCCAGATGAACCTGCCCGATCGGATCGACTCCGCGGGAGATCTCTATTGCGCGCTCGGATGGGCGTTTTCGCTCGGAAAAGACGCAAAAAGCAGCAGATACGACAAGGAAGCGGTCATCTTCTCGGCGTGCGGCGGAGCTGCCATATACAGAAAGGACCTTTTTGAACAGATAGGGTATTTTGACGAGCTACATTTTTCGTACCTTGAAGACGTCGATGTCGGATACAGGGCAAGGATAATGGGGTACAAGAACCGGTATACGCCGAAAGCCGTTGTATATCATGCAGGATCGGCGGCAACCGGATCAAGATACAATCCGTTCAAGGTAAGGCTTGCGGCAAGGAACAGCTGGTATGTCATTTACAAGAATATGCCCGCCCTGCAGATATTGATCAATCTGCCGTTCTTTCTCATAGGATTCGGCATAAAGGCTTTGTTCTTTATATGTAAAGGGTTCGGAAGAGAGTATCTTTCCGGCATGAAGAGAGGATATCTTATGTGTGTGGCGGGTCGGAAATACCCGTTCGATCGCAGATTCATAAAGAATTATTGCAGAATACAGCTTGAATTGTGGTTTAATATGTTAAGACGCATTTTCGGATGATTAAGAAGATACAGTGAGGATATCATGATCAGGGATAATCAGCGACTGATCAACCGGCTGACGCTGGTGATCGATGCATTTGTTATAGCGGCAAGTTATCTGTTCGCCTACTATCTGAAATTTGAGAGCGGACTGCTTTTGTATGACGAGGGATTAAGTGTCCGGACGTATATGACCGCGCTCTATTTTCTCGTGCCCGGCTATCTTGCCCTTTACTTCAAGATGGACCTGTACAACACAAGGCGTGCATCAGGCCGTAAGAGAGAGCTGATCAACGTTATCAAGGCCAATACTCTCGGTGCGGTCATATTCATGGTCGTTCTCTATCTGATAAACCAACCCGATTTTTCCAGACAGATGATCTTCATATTCTGGGGTGTGTGCATCTGCCTTGAGACCGCCGTGCGTAACATGATGCGTGCGCTTATGATGTTCTGGTGGAAAAAGGGATACAACATCAAGTACGTACTGCTTGTCGGTTATTCGGGTTCGGCAACAAGCTACATAGACAAGATACTCCTTAACCCGCGGTGGGGATACGTTATCCGCGGAATACTTGACGACAATGTCGAGAGGGGAACGGATTACAAAGGGATCAAGGTACTCGGTACGATAGACAACCTTCCGCTGATCCTTCCCGAGAATAAGCTCGATGAGATCACGATCACCCTTCCGCTGGGGCAGTACGGAAGACTGAAGGAGATCGTCAATCAGTGTGAAAAATCAGGTGTTCATACGAAGTTCATACCCGATTACGCAGGTATTATCCCGAACCGTCCTTATACCGAGGATATCCAGGGACTGCCTGTAATAAA
>JAEEGL011839184.1_pt1 | contig 10537 bp, 6 predicted proteins | sample 9134231 | NCBI WGS metagenome assembly JAEEGL01 (sample SAMN16246548, study PRJNA631951) | gut metagenome | biome: gut microbiome; feature: rumen; material: fiber-attached | host: Bos | place: Iran: Karaj | collected 2018-10
GGTGAAACAACACCTGAATACGACATTGTATAAATGTTATTTTTCATGTTCCTAACAGAAATAACATATTCTAGTGCAAACCGGAAGCGGTGTTTTTTATTTTTACCTGAGAGATAAAACTGTGTTATCTCTGCAAAACCATTTTTATGATGGTAGTTAATCTGGAAATCCAGCTCGGTAGGCAGATGCCTGAAGGTGAGGTTCTTCACAGTGCCTCTAAAGCGAAGCGGCAAGTATGTGTCGGCATCAAGGTATAGAGTGCCTAAGACGGCTGTCCGCTTCTGCACAGAACTACTACAGTTGGATGCGAGGCGCGAGACGTTGATCTTGTAGATACGTTGCCCGTCCGACCTCGTTAAGGTTACATAGCTACTTGCATACAGGTTCGGATTGCCTAATGGTGTAATGGTCGAACTCCAGAACTTCGATTCTTTAATATATGGGCCGACACTCAGCAATTCGCATAGATGGGCCCGATAATTGAATAGCATTTCAGCGTCTCCAGGGTAATCGATGAGCATGAAAGTGGGAGTGAACACATAACTTTCAAAAAAGAAAAAGCGCAGATTACATTCACTCTCGAAGTACACTCCACGTCTCTCTAAAGTTATGGAATCTTCTCCAATCAACGTTATGTTACTTTTGTAATAAGAAAGTTCCCGCTTATGCTGTTCGTAATCCTTCTCCAGTTCTGATGCTGCTTTTTCAAGTATTGCTTGTGCAGAGGGTGGAGTCACGATAAGTTCATTCATCAATATGGTAAGGGGCTTCAGCCGGACAATGTCTTTTATTTCACGTGCTTTTAGTGAAAGTTTTTCGTAGCCCACACATGAGAAGAGCAGCACGCTATCAGGTTCAGTGAAACATTCAAAGTAGCCCTGCGCGTCGGTAGCCATGCCACTACAATTATAATCATCCAAAATAGTCATATAGATGTAAACATACGGCAACGCCTTCCCCGTCTCGGCATCCACCACACGGGCACGATATGTCTGCTGTGCTCTAAGTGGGAGGCAGAGCAGGAGGGCGAGGAGAAGGGATATGTGTTTCATGGGGACAAAATTACAAATTTTAGTTCATAGTGCAAAGTCCAAGGCTCTTTTTCTTTATTACGGCAGGCACATACTTCCTGTACGCGCTGACCCACTCGCTGTCACTGCTATCCACAAATGGTATCACATAATCTACTGGCATCATTTTTCTATTTTCTCAACTCCATTCTGTGCAATCCGCTCTTCCTCCTCGGTGCGTTGGATGATATCATATTTTTCCCAAAGCGAAGCGTCGTAGCCTGTATTGAGAATTCCAACCACAAGATTCCTGGTGATGCTTCGCTCCGTCGGCATACGCATCTTATCGACCATGAACAGCAGGCAGTGATACGAGAGCACATGATTCCCGCCATCGAAGGAGATATGGGCGACTTCTGTAAACCCTCTTTCGTGGGTGTAATCCACGTGGAACGTCAGGTCCATTGCCATAAGCTCTCCATTGAACTTTTGTTCCATGCCCAAGAGTTGTCCGTCAAAATGCAGCAGGCCAGACGTCTTGGCATCCACATAGAGCGTCCCCTGTATCAAGGTCTTTCCGTCCCATCGTATCGGCGACTTGCCGTTGAAAAGGAACTTGATTTTGTATATGTGCCGCCCATCCTCATCGTGCATCGAGGTGATGTCTGCGTCAAACGCCTTTTGCTGCGCCTTTGAATCCCCAAGAGGCTGCAAGGCCTGCTCCCAGAGACTCTCATCGTAGATAACCGGCCCCAGGCTGAACAGTTTGTGAAAGTTTGTGTTCAGCAAGGGTCGCGTGCTGTCGTTCCCTTCTATATGTGTCTGTCCGCTTATGACGTTCAATCCCTTTATGTTGATATGCGAGAACGCACTGTAGAATCCTTCAAGCATTTCGTTGGTTCCGTCCGTTCTTTTTATCAGGGAACGGAAGAAGTAGAGACTCATCTTGTGCATGTTCCGAAAACGTTCTTCGTGGAGTTTCTTCCGTATCCGGTTCAGGATTTCTTTCACGGGCAGGGGACGGACGACTATTTCGCCCATCTCCATAGTCATAGGCTTCAGGCGTATCGTTGCAGGCAGGCTGCCAGCCTTCACCGACTTCTTTTCATATCCGACAAACGAGACAGTCAGCACGTCTTCCTCTGTTCCCACGATGGTAAAGTATCCATCGCGATTGCTCAGCGTGGCGCGATTCTCCGACGTGTTTACCCGGGCAAAAGGCAACGCCTCCCCCGTTTCGGCATCCACCACACGGGCACGAAACGTTTGCTGTGCTCCGATGGGCAGGCAGAGCAGGAGGGAGAAGAAAAGAAGTGTGTGTCTCATTCTGTTCCCTGATATGCACTTGCCGCAGTCTGTTCCTCTCGTGTACGCAGAAGCGGCAAAGGCTGGTTGAATCCATTCTCGTCCCAATTTTTGGGGACTTGACACATCATGGCGTATGACGAGGTGTTGCCATAGGCCAGCATACCATAGACATGCTTCACTTCGGTGCGCCCTTTCTTGTACGAATAGACAATGCTCACCCGACACTCCGCTGGCAGCCATCCATCCCTACTAAGTATCTTGTAATCACGCACCTCTGCCTCGAATGCCATAGGATGAAGATTTGTATCCAGGTAAAGTGTGCCGGCAAGTTCTCCAGGGTATTCAGCGATAAGGTGTGCCGGCGCGGGTATCCGGATTGCCTCTGCGCCAGACGATGTAGTGTGGAACTTCTCCGTCCGTGGCCCCATGTCCACTTTGTATATCGTCTCGCCGCGCTGATTGCGAAGCAGTTCGCATCTCAAGGAATACCTCTTCATAATGCTTGCACTGACATGAAACCCCAGATCGGATGTACCGTTGATGATAAACGGGCGATTTAGTGAACGCCAGTTTGGGGCATCCTGTATCAATGGCCCAAGCTGCATCACTGCATTGATATAGGTGCGTTGCAGATAGAGCGGCATCTTGTCGGCGGTTTCTTCCTCCACATCGTTGTATGCCTGTCTTTTTATGAACTCCATGCGGCGCAGATTATTGGTGGGACAAGCTGTTACGAGCGCTTCGCTCAGTCTGCATTTATTCGAATTGTCGATGAGCACCCGATACAAGTAATACTGTCTTCCACGATTCTTCCTGCCATGCTTTAGCATCCTTGCCCCTACCTTGTTCAACATCTTTTCCGTCTCTTCCTCCGACAAGTGACTATCGGATGCTGTAAGCGGTTTCATCCTTATCTCCTTTTCCATGCTTTCTGCCGCAGATTCCATCTGAGCATATCCAGTCTTGGATATATATATGATGTCACCATTCTTTACATCCAGTTGGAAATAACCCTCTGCATTTGTGAGGCAGGAATTGGCCCGCAAGACACATACCTCAACCAAAGGCAACGCCTTCCCCGTCTCGGCATCCACCACGCGGGCACGATACGTCTGCTGCGCTCCAAGGGGGAGGCAGAGCAGGAGGGTAAAGAGAAAATATAAATTTCGTTTCATGGTGCACTTAAACTTTCCATTCCTTTTTTGAATATCCGTTCCTCCTCCTCGGTGCGCCGCACGATTTCCTCCGTCCACAGGGTGGAGTCGCAAACAGTATTGTCAATGTCCTGCAAAATATTATATGGACCCAGTACCTGCTGCTTCTGCTGTTTCTTCGCTTCTTTGTATTCACCTACGGCAAAGGCAATGACATGATAGCGCATCAGTTCGTTGCCGCCCTCGACGGCGAGGTTGGCCACTGAGGTGTAGCCCTTGCTGTGGTCGTATGTGATGTGAAAGCGGATGTCGCTGGGCAGACGATCGAGGTTCACCCATTGATATGCGTTGTTCACCCTTCCCTCGAAGCCAAGCATGCGGTAAGTATCGGGTTCCACGTAAACCTGCCCCGTGATATAACGGGTATCTTTCAGCGTGCCCTTCAGGTCATGCGTCCAACTGCAGTCGATGCAATAGATTTCCTTGCCATCCTCGCCGCGCAATATCGAAGCGCTGAGCCCATAGTACTTCTTCAGCTTCGAGAATTTGTCTAACGGTTTGATGACCTTTTCCCAGGATTTGCTATCGTAGGTCTTCGGGCCTATCTCCATGTGCCGCTGAACGTTCGTAAATCTGAGGTTAATCATCTTTTCGTTCCCTTCTCTGCCCTGTATGCCGCTAAGCAGAATTATGTCGCGTGCATTCATCACATCGTAAGCCCGCAGGAAGGCTTCTATCATGTAAGCACCGGCCTCCATAAATGGGGCGCCATGCGGAGACTTCAGCACGGAGCGAAAGAAATATACCTGCTGCGAATCCATGTGCGCCTCATACTCGGACTCCAGACGCTTTATCACCTGCTCCAGAATGCTGTCGGACGGAATAGGCTTTACCACCACCTCGCCAAGTTCTCTCGTATATGGCTTCATCCTAACGATGTCGGGTAAAGCCGAGGCCGCCACCAGCTTCGTCTCATAGCCCACGTATCGGAACGACAATTGCTCCGTCGGTTCGGCCTCGATGACGAAATAGCCGTTGGAGTTGGTTATCGTGCCGCGTCCCGCAGCAATATAGACACTCACATACGGCATTGCCTCTCCCGTCTCGGCATCCACCACCCGAGCATGGTATGTCTGCTGCGCCGCTATTGGCAGGCAGAACAGGAGGGTAATGAAAGATACTATTTGCCTAAACATAATTCCCCGTAAAATTACACAAACTTCTATATTATATAGTACGCCAAGCGAGGATTTGTAACATGCAGATGCCGCTTTTTAAGGATTATTAACGTTTGAGCTGTATTTCGTCCATCATATTTCTCTTTGCCATTCCCGAGTGCAGCTCGCCTTACCGCTTTGTGGAAATGACGTTTTGCCTTCGGAGACGGGAAAAGATGAGAAATTGAAAGGAAGATGGGGCAAAAAGAAAAGAAAATGTACGCGCGAAGCCGATTTACTTACAATCAGGTATTGCATAATTTGCAAAAAAGTGCGAACTTTGCACTCGAAAAGTGTTAATTGATTCGACATGAAAGTAATTCGTGCCTTGCGCGCAGCGCTTGTGATGCTCCTCTTTGTTGTTCCCTCGGCATCCGTTGCCCAGAGCAGCGGGCTTACCCTGCACGGACAAGTGAAGGACGAGCGTGGAGAGCCTGTGGAACTGGCCGCTATCGTTTTGAACCGCGCATTGGGAACAAGCACGCGGCGCGACGGAACCTTTGTCCTGACAGGTGTGCCTAAAGGCACTTACCAATGGGAGGTAAGCTATGTGGGCTACGAGACCGCCAAGGGAACGATTGTGCTCAAGACCGGTCGCGAGCGCCTCGATGTGGTGCTGAAAGAACTCTCCCTCGGCTTGCAGGAAGTAGAGGTAACGGCTCGACAAAACCAGATGGGCTCAATATCGGAAATCGGCCAGGAGGCAATTCGCCATCTGCAACCCAAGAGCGTGGGCGATATGCTGCAACTGATGCCGGGCAACCTGACAGAGAACCCCAGCCTGAACAACCTGTCGCAGGTGAAGATACGTGAGATAGAGGGCAGCGACAACAACGCATTGGGTGCCAGCGTGATTGTCGATGGAACGCAGCTGTCGAACGACGCGAACCTGCAGAGTTTATCGCCGACGCGATGGGGCAAGAATTCGAGCGGCACCACAGACGGCATGAGCGACCAGACGACTGCAGGGCGCGGTATCGACCTGCGCACAATCTCGGCTGGCGCCGTCGAGTCGATGGAGATAATCCGCGGCATTCCCTCGGTGGAGTACGGCAACCTGACGAGTGGTGTGGTAATTGTAAAGACAAAGTCGGGCTATACGCCTTGGGAAGCAAAGGCCCAAGTGGATCCTTTCTCGAAGATGGTATTCGCGGGAAAAGGCTTCACGCTCAAGGACGGCGGAGCCATCAATGTGAGTGCTGACTGGGCGCAATCGTGGTCCGACACGCGCCGCCACTATTTGGGCTACGACCGCATTACGGCTTCAGCGGGATACTCGAACCAGTGGGACCGCTTCTCGCTCAACATCAAGGGCGCGTTCTATTCGAATATCAACGACCGCAAGAAAGATCCCCAGATGGAGGAGATGGAAGTGCTGCTCTTCAAGAACAAGGCTTACGGTGGACGCTTTTCGGCCACAGGCACTTGGAAAACGGGCTGCACATGGGTAGATAATGTCGATTTCGGCCTATCGACCCAACTTTCTCATACCATTGACGACCACAAGGACCGTATCTACAGCCCCGACGGACTCGTCACAAATGTACGTGAAGAGGGAATCCATATTGGGCGTTTCTTGCGTGATGCCTACTGGTCGCAGTATCGTATCGACGGCAAGCCCTACCGACTGACTGCCAATGCAAAGGCATCGAAATACCTCGCCTTGGGCGACCGTGACCACATGAACCTGAAAGTGGGTGCGGAATACGATATTGATGGAAACCGCGGCGATGGCCTTACATACGACGAGACTTATCCACCTCAGGGTACGGCTCAGCACACGCTTCGTCCACGTGCCTACTCGGACATCCCAGCATTGCAGACGCTGAGCGGATACGCCAGCGACCGCATGGCTGTTCACATGGGCAGCATGGAGGCAACCGTTGAGGCTGGACTGCGTGTCTCGAACCTCTTCCTCGACAGTAAAAAGAGCGGCGGAGTGGGCAACAAGACGGTAGCCGAACCTCGAGTGAACGCTTCGCTCAACCTGCTCAATCCAGAGAACCAGAGCATCTTCGACGACCTGAGTCTGACGGGCGGTTATGGTATCTCGCACAAGATGCCGACCCTACTATATCTGTATCCCGACAAAGCCTACTACGATTATCCGTGCTTGACGAAATGGGGCAACAGCGAGGCCGACCGTTTGGGACTGATGAGTACCAAGATTATCACGAATACCCAAAATCCCGAGCTGCGACCCGTATGGACGCAGAAGTGGGAGGCAGGCATCAGCTTCCGCATTGGACGGACACACGGCTTCATCACCTACTTCAACGAGCACCACCGCCACGAGTTCGGTTTTGCCGGCGACCCGTTCACTTTCACGACACCTCAGTATCAGGTGCCTGCTACAGCCACCGCACCGCTCTATGATGCGAGCACGGGCAATGTCACTTATACGGATGCCAATGGTGTGCGCCAGACGGCTGACATCCGATGGAACACCTTCTTCTACAGCTACTCGCGGCCCTCTAACGGCATACAGTCGGACAAGCATGGCATCGAGTATGGCCTCGACCTGGGCGAATGGCGTGCATTGCACACTCACCTGAGCATCAACGGCGCCTGGTTCCATATTACGCGGAAGAACGAGATAACGGGTTATAGCACACTGGAACCCACCTACGAATATATGGCCCACATGCCAGCCGGCAGCGGCAGCGTGAACGAGCGCGTCAATACGACCTTCCGCTTCGTGACCCACATTCCCGCCGTGAAGATGGTGTTCACGACGACAGCCCAAGTGGTGTGGTACGACAGCCGACGCAGCACCTATCAGGACGAGAACGGCCACGAGCGCAAATACATTCTGCACTACACGGAGGCGAATGGCGAGGTGCGTGACTACTGGGCAGTGAACCCCATCGGCTATTACGACAAACAGAACAATTACTATACATGGACGGATGCCGACGCACTGGACACCAAGAAGGCGCGCATGATACAGCGCTATCAGCTCTATGCCTTCGACCGCGATGTGATTTCACCCTGGGTGCTGCTCAACTTCCGCCTTACCAAGGAAATCGGACATCTGGCCGAACTCTCGTTCACAGCCAACAATTTCCCCAACATGAAACATTTCCACACGAACAAGCACAGTCTCTCGAAGTCACAGGTCTATCCTGACCTGTATTTCGGCGCCGAACTGAAGCTGAAACTATAAGCGAGACAAAACAAGAACATGTTATTAACCCTTTTTATTCACTAAAAACAAATTACATTATGAAAAAGTTCTTTAACTATGCGCTGGCGCTGCTCGCAGTAGCTCTGACCAGCCCCGCTCTCGTCTCATGCGACGATGATGACGATGTGAAGACGTACGACCTCACCATCGAGCTGGTGCTCCCCGAGGGCGTACAATCTCTCAAGGAACTTGAGATTAAAGCCGCGAAGGGCGACAAGGTTTACAACATCTACCAGAATGCGACTACGGCCACTGTTGAGAACCTGCCGCAGGGCATCTACGACATCACCGTGAAAGCCAATGTGGCCGACGACGTGACGGCTAAGGTACAGGGTGCTGCCAAGGTGGAGCTCTATGCAGACCAAGTGGTTAAGATTCCGCTGAGCATCTTCTATGAGTCTCCCCTGATCTTCAAGGAAATCTACACTGCAGGCGGTAAGGCTGGCTACACACAGGACGGCTACTTCGAGATTGTGAACAACTCGGACGAGGTGCAGTATCTCGACCAGCTCGTGCTGCTCTATGCTTCTGCAGCCCAGAAGGCTCCCAATGCATGGCAGGCCAATGATGTGACCGACATCTACTATCAGGGTCAGGGTCCCGTTGTGGCCTTCCCCGGCAGCGGTACAGACTATCCCATCCAGCCCGGCAAGAGCGTGGTGATTGCCAACGATGCCACGAACCACAAGGAGGCAGATCCCGACGGTGCCGACAATCACAGCGACCTGAGTGGTGCCGACTGGGAAATCTATCTTGACTACTCGAAGATGGGTGATGTCGATTTCGAGGCTCCCAATCTGAGTGCAATTTACTACAACAACGCCTACATGCGTGCATTTGGTCTCGGCTTCTTTAACGGTGCATACGTGCTGGCCAAGTTGCCTGTAACACCCGAAGCATACGCAGCCGACGAGAGCAGCTATAGCACCACGCCCGGCACAACAAGTGCCACACAGTACATGGGCATTCCCAGCAAGTATGTCCTGGACGCTGTAGAGGCATGGGAGAACGACGAGAGTGAGCATTATTCCTACTTCCTGCCGAAGGACGACGCACACGCCGTATGGGCAGCTGAGGGATGGAGCGGCAAGTGCATCCGTCGTAAGGTGACCAAGATTGAGGATGGTCGCGTATATTACAAGGACACGAACAACTCCAGCGAGGACTTCCTGACTGGACAGCCCCAGACACCTGGCATCGCTCCCACAGCAGTTGATTAATTATTCACACACATGATGGTGGAGGGGCCATGCGCCTCTCCACCCCTTTCTTTCTCTCTGAACGCGAAATCATGACACCGAAGAAACTCCATTTGCTCCTGTTTGCTTCCCTGCTGTACACAGGCTTTGCCCTGCATGCCCAGGAGACGACACTGGGCCGCAATACGTGGGACGACCAGCAGACAAACGCACAGGAAAATGTCCGCTACGGCTCGGCCAATCCCACACGGATAGCATTCAACAGTCAGCGCAACACCGCGTATGCCCAGGCCGACTATGCACTCCGTCGCGGCAGTTTCCACGCCGCCGACCAGTCGGGCAAACAGAACGACATGAACATTTTCTTCGGCGGACTGAAGCAAATGAAGAAAATCGACCTCGCAGGTTCCCTGCGCTACGAGAACATCCAAGCCCGGCAACACGCCTGGAACTCCACCTATGCGCTGGAACAGGATAACCCGTTCATCATCGCCGACTCGGTGGAGGGACGCACAACCATCGAAGCCTTCTACTTAAATGCGACGGCCGGCTACACGCTCAACGACAGATGGCGCCTCGCCCTGCAGGTGGATATACAGACCGCAGCATCGTCCGACCAGAACGACCCGCGCCCCAAGGTGAACACCACCATTCTGCCTTTCACAGCCGGTGCCGAGTGGCAACTGGCAAAAACGTTTGCACTGGGACTGAACGCTGGTGCCCGTGTTTATAACTCGGACATGGCCTATACGGTGGTGAACAACCGCGTGGCCTACCCTTACTTTCTCATGAAGGGAATGGGCGATCAGAAGAACATGAGCACAAGTTCCGAGTTGAGCTACAAGCGCGACTATCACGGCTTTGCATACAATGCAGCCCTGCAAGGTGTATGGCAGGGGGCAGACAACAGATGGGCAGACTTCCTGCAACTGTCGGCTGAGCGAGGTTTCCAGGATGCTAAGGACGGCGGGTCGAGCTACACCTTCCGCGGCGGAGACTATGATTTCACGAAACTGCGCCTCCAGAACCGCTTGCAGTTCCAACCCTCGGAACGCATGTTCCACCAAGTGTTCCTTGAAGGTGCCTACCTGATGGGCGAGGCTACATGGTACGACCAACGCCGCATCACTGACACAGAACACAATAACCGCGTAGATTACATCATTCTGGCCGAGACAAAACTGCACAAGCCAAGCCGCATGTCGGGCGACCTGAGCTATCGTTTCACCATCCGCCACACCGACGGCTGCGAGACATCGGCTTCGGCATCCGTGGGTGCCGAGCGCGCCAAGTTTCGACATCTCACCGATGACGGCAATCTCGTACAGGAATGGACGCTGGCTCATTTCTGGGCCGATGCCCGACACGCTTTTGCGCTAAAGAAGGGCACGCTGAATGTGGCCCTTGGCGGAGGCTACTGGATGTCGCTTGGTGACAAGAAATTCGCGACGGCTGCTGAAAC
>JAEEGL012120269.1_pt1 | contig 10537 bp, 9 predicted proteins | sample 9134231 | NCBI WGS metagenome assembly JAEEGL01 (sample SAMN16246548, study PRJNA631951) | gut metagenome | biome: gut microbiome; feature: rumen; material: fiber-attached | host: Bos | place: Iran: Karaj | collected 2018-10
GCAGGCAATAATGCCGTAATATAGAATTAAACAATGACAGTCGGAACATTATTCGGGTTTGTCATTGCTTATGATTATGACCCATTGAAATATCCAATTTGACAAAACCGTCTGCAGACAATAAAATCGGATTGAAAGATAATAGAATCGGAGGGAATATCGATATAAAATTAAGAAGAAAGGGGATAATACTATTATTATAGCGGAATGCTATTTCTGCCCCTGCTCTCTGAATTGTTATCGGATTCCTCTCATTCAATTATCAGAAGAAGATCGTAAAAAGAAGAAAGGAAAAAGCAACATGAAAAAAACGCTCTCTATCATCCTCGTGCTGGCCATGCTGATCACAGCGTTGTCGGCTTGCGGAGGGGGAAGTTCTCAGTCCTCTGCGGCTCCGTCCGGCAATACGCCGAATACGACGGCTGCCCCGTCGACGCCTTCGAGAACTGACGTCAACGTCTCTATCAACAAAGCCCAGAATACACTGGACCCTCAGGCAACCAGCAATGTACAGGACAGAATCGTACTGTGGCAGATCTTTGAAGGCCTGATGTTCTACAATGAGCTGAAAGGTGAGGCGGAACCTCGTCTGGCAGAATCGTATTCGGCTGACGCTTCCGGTAAAGTTTATACTTTCAAGCTCCGTGACAATGTCTACTTCCACAACGGTGACAAGATGACGGCAAAAGACGTGGAATTCTCTCTGAACCGGGCAATGACCGATGTGGCCAAAGGCGTCAAAAACAACATGACCAACATTGACACGGTGAAAGCCGTGGACGATAAGACGATCGAAATCACCCTGAAAGTGCCCTATGCACCGCTGCTGCTGAACCTGTGCTATGTATTCGTACTCAGCGAAAAAGAAGTAACGGAACAGGGTGAAGCCTTCGGTACCACGATCTGCTCCGGCACTGGTCCTTACAAGGTTAAGGAAGCACAGTTTGACCAGAAGATCGTTCTGGAAGCGTTTGATAAATACTATCGCGGTGAAGCTTCCATCAAGACCGTCAACTTCTATGTGGTAACAGACTCTTCCGCAGGTATGATTTCGTTTGAAAGCGGAGACCTCGACTGGTACGGATGCACCTCGACCGACTTCATGCGCTTAAAGGACGACCAGAAATACAATTCCGCGTCGGCTGTTTCCAACCATATCACTTATATGGCTGTCAACCCGCTGGCAAATGATGTTCTGGCGAAAGAAAAAGTCCGTCAGGCAATTGCCTACGCGATTAACAAGGATGAGTTAAACAAGGCTGCTTTTGACGGCTACGGCGAACCGGCAGACTTCATGTACAGCCCGAAGAGAAATATCGCAGCCCCCGGTGACGGATTCAAGTATGAGTACAATCCCGAAAAGGCTAAAGAACTGCTGAAAGAAGCCGGTTATCCCAATGGGGTAGATGTCGGCAAACTGCTTTGCTTTACCGGCAGCCATTTTGAGATCTGTGCCACGGTTATTCAGGCGCAGCTTGAAAAAGTCGGCATCAAGTGCGAACTGGAATGGAACGAACAGAGCGTGTCATTAAAGCGCGGTACCGACCACGATTTTGATCTGATCGTTTCCGGCTCCAGCTGCTCGGGCGACTACGACGATATCCGTAAGCGTACTTATTCCGGCCTGTCTACTCCGTTTGTTGATTACGCGAATCTCCCCGAGTATGACTGGAAGGCCCTGGATGCTCTGCTGGATGAAGCTTCTGCTCAGACCGATCCGGCCCGCCGTCTGCAGATGAACCAGGAATACAGCGACAAGTTCATGCAGTCCGCTACTCAGCTTCCGCTGCTCCATAAATGCGTGTTCTTCGTCTGGAACAAGAATCTGCAATTGGTGAACAGCCCTGTCAATCCGATTATCTATGATTGGAAGTGGAATTAACGCAACTCTGATCTTTCAGCCGTAACAGGTAATGGCGGGGAGAGCCTCTCTCCCCGCCTTCATCCGGAGGTTTTCCATGATTAAATATGTCATTAAGAGAATTCTGGTGATGATTCCCGTTTTGATCGGCGTGTCTTTTCTTATTTTTTCCCTGATCAATCTGGTGCCCGGTGACCCGGCCACTTTTATTTTGGGGTCAGATGCGGATAAAGCGGATATTGATGCGATGAATGCAAAATTGGGATACGATAAACCATTTTTAACCCGTTATTTTACTTTTATGGCCGGTGTTGTCCGTCTGGATTTCGGGAACTCCTATCGTACCAATATTTCGGTTTCGGAGGAAATGGCGCCGAGGGTGGTAATCTCGATCATCGTTGCTTTTACCGGAATTGCGGGTTCCATTATTGTTGGCGTTCCCCTGGGTGTGCTGTCGGCGGTCAAACAATATACTCTTTGGGACATTATCCCAACTACGGCAGCCAGACTGCTGGCTTCCGTTCCGTCCTTCTGGATCGGTCTGATGATGATGCTGGAATTCTCCCTCAAGAAGCAGTGGCTGCCTTCCTTCGGGGCGGAGAAGCCGGGCTGGTTTGTTCTGCCGATGCTTACGCTGGTAGCCATTTACGGTTCCGGTCAGATGCGGCAGACCCGCTCCAGCGTGCTGGAGACGATCCGTCAGGATTATATCCGCACGGTCCGGGCAAAAGGTGCGACGGAAAGAGTGGTCGTCTGGCGGCATGCGCTTAAAAACGCCCTGCTTCCCGTCATTACAACCGCAGGCAGCAGCTTCGGTCTGCTGTTAGGCGGTGCCATCGTTACGGAGACGCTGTATTCCCTTCCCGGACTGGGAACCTATATCGTGAACGGCATCAAGAAAAAAGACGTTCCGGTGGTTATGGGCGGAACCATGACGCTGGCCTTTATGTTTGCCTTCGTAATGCTGGCGGTCGATATTCTCTATGCGTTTGCCGATCCCCGTGTTAAAGCACGTTATACCAAGAAGAGGTGAGTGCTATGAAAAAACCCGGAAAAGCAAGAATTGGAGAAAGCCAGTTCAAAGAAATCGTCAGACGCTTTTTCAAGAGCAAACTGGCTGTTTTCGGACTGATTCTGTTTACTGTCATTCTGTTCTTTGCAATCTTTGCGGGCCTGTTCGGGACCTACCAGCAAAGCATTGACCAGAATATTCTGCAAAAATTACAAAAACCCTCTTCGGAACATTGGTTCGGGACGGATAACTACGGCCGCGATCTCTTCCTGCGCTGTATCTACGGAGCCAGAATCTCGCTGATTATCGGTATTTCTTCTTCCGCGGTATCCGCGATTCTGGGAACGATCATCGGTATGTCAGCAGCCTATTACGGCGGCATCTACGAGAACATCATGATGCGTCTCATGGACGTTTTCTCAGCCGTTCCGACCATTCTGCTGGCAATCTGTCTGGTGGCGGCACTGGGGACCAATACCACCAATCTGATCCTTGCCATGTCCCTTGCCCGAACACCGGGCTTTGCCCGAATGGCAAGAGGTTCGGCGCTGACGGTTGCCGGTCAGGAATACATCGAAGCGGCACGCTGCGGCGGAACCGGTGATATCCGTATCATCTTCCGGCAGATCCTGCCCAATGCGGTCGCTCCTCTTATCGTAACCTTTACAGGGAATGTTTCCGGTATGATTCTTCAGACCGCTTCCTTAAGTTTCCTGGGACTGGGCGTTCCTGCTCCGGCTCCCGAATGGGGCGCGATCATCAGCGGCGCTAAAGGCTTCATGCGGGCATACCCTTACATGATCTGGTTCCCCGGGCTCTGCATTCTGGCAACAGCTCTGTCCATCAGTCTGATCGGCGACGGTCTGCGCGACGCGCTGGATCCGAAGCTGAAGTCATAAGGGAGGAGAGGTTATGTCAGAAACAGTATTATCCGTAAAAGATCTTGTGGTAAAGTATAAAACGGATCTGGAAACCGTTTCGGCGGTCAACGGGATCACCTTTTCCCTGAATAAAGGAGAGACCATCGGCCTTGTCGGAGAGACCGGCGCCGGTAAGACGACAACGGCACTTTCCATTCTCCGGCTGCTTCCTGAAAGGACCGGTGTCATCGAGCGGGGAGAGATCCTCTTCGGCGGTGAAGATCTGGTAAAAGCCGACAAGGCTGAGATGAGGAAGATTCGCGGCGGAAAGATCGCCATGATTTTCCAGGATCCCATGACGGCGCTGGATCCGGTTATGGTCGTGTGTGACCAGATCAAGGAAGCGCTGGAATTCCACAACGAGGGAAAGTCCGGTAAGGAGCTGGATGACCGTGTCAGTGAAGTGCTGGAGATGGTGGGCATCCCTGCGTCGAGAAAGAACGACTATCCGCATCAGTTCTCCGGCGGGATGAAACAGCGTGTCGTTATCGCGATGGCGCTCGTCTGTGAGCCGGACCTGCTGATTGCCGATGAACCGACAACCGCCCTGGATGTGACGATTCAGGCCCAGGTTCTGATCATGATGAAGGAACTGCGTGACAAACTGGGAACTTCCATGATTATGATCACGCACGATCTGGGAATCGTGGCTCAGGTCTGCGATAAAGTCGGTGTTATGTATGCGGGTGAGATCATCGAACAGGGAACCCTGGAAGATATTTTCTCGGGTGACCGGCATCATCCCTATACCGTGGGGCTGTTCGGAGCGATCCCCAATATCAATGACGATACGGACCGCCTGACACCGATCGATGGCCTGATGCCTGACCCGACGGATCTGCCGAAGGGATGCAGTTTCTCGCCGCGCTGCCCGTACTGTACGGAAAAATGCCGCGAAGAAAAACCGAAAGTTTATACCGAGAACGGCCATGCTGTCAGCTGCTTCCGGTTTGAGAAGGAGGTCGAGCAATAATGGAACGTACTCCTTTGCTGGAAACCAGAAATCTGAAGAAATACTTTGATGTCGCGGCCGGGAAGCTTCATGCCGTGGATGATGTCAGCCTGAAGATCTATGAGGGCGAGACGCTCGGCGTGGTAGGCGAATCGGGCTGCGGTAAATCGACACTGGGAAGAACCATCCTGCGTCTTGTGGATGCAACAGACGGCGAAGTATTGTATGAAGGGAAAAATATCCTGAAATACAACAAATCGGAAATGCGCAATATGCGGAAGAAGATGCAGATGATCTTCCAGGATCCGTATTCGAGCATCAACCCGCGTATGACGGTGAAAGAGATCATCGCCGAATTCATGATCGTCAACAAGAGTTTCGGCGGAAAAAGATCGGAAATCGATAAGCGGGCGGATGAGCTGATGGATACGGTCGGCTTGGCGAAGCGTCTGGCCGGAGCCTATCCGCACGAGCTGGACGGCGGAAGACGGCAGCGTATCGGTATTGCCCGGGCCCTGTCTCTGAATCCGAAATTCATCGTCTGCGATGAGCCGGTATCCGCTCTGGATGTCTCCATTCAGGCGCAGATTCTGAACCTGCTCATGGACCTGCAGCGTGATCTGGGACTGACGTATATGTTTATCACGCACAATCTGTCTGTAGTGAAGCATATCTCCACCGACATTGCTGTCATGTACCTGGGACAGTGCGTAGAAAAGGCGCCCTACAAGGAGCTGTTTGCCAATCCCCGCCATCCTTATACCAAGAAGCTGCTTTCCGCCATTCCGGTTCCGGATCTTTCAATGCGGCACAAGGAAATTCAGCCGATAAAAGGCGAAGTGACCAGCCCGATTAATCCGAGCCCCGGCTGCCGCTTTGCAGCCCGCTGCGAATTTGCCTGCGACAAATGCCGCGAACCTTTGCCGGAAGCGGTCGATTTCGGAAACCGTCATACCTGCTCCTGTGTACGCTGTCAGGAAGACCTGTAAGGCAGCATAAAGGAGAGCGCATATGAATTGTATTCCTAAAAAGGAACTGGAGGAGATTCTATCCGCTGTTCCGTTTTACGTACAAGTATATGTGAGGGACTGTCAGACAGAAGATGAATTCAGTTTCCGGGCAGACGAACAGGTTCAGGCTGCCAGTACAATTAAAGTGCCTGTTCTGGCCCTCTTGCTGAAGGATGCCCAGGACGGGAAGGTGGATCTGGATGAGCCGCGTGTATTTCCGGATTCTAACCGGGCCGGCGGAAGCGGCTTGCTTTATTACCTGAGCAAAACCTATCAGCCGACACTGCGGGACCTGGCTCTGCTCATGATCACGGTCAGCGACAACGCCGCCACCAACGAACTGATCGATGTGGTCGGAATGGACCGCTTCAATCGGTTCTGGAAGGAGTGGGGCTGCCGCCATACGGTTCTGATGCGGAAGATGATGGACCTTCAGGCCCTGCGGGAAGGAAAAAACAACTATACTTCTGCGGCCGATGCCGGAAAGATTCTGACTGCAGTAGCCGGGGGAAAGCTGTTTAACCCTGAGATTTCTGCCGAAATGATAAATATCATGAGAAAGCAGAAGATGAGGAACCGGCTTCCGCTCCTGCTGCCCTGCGCAGATGGCTATAATTCGGAGGGAGATGTCCCGGCAAATAAAGTCCTGGTGGCGAATAAGACCGGCAGCCTGGTCGGGATGAATCATGATGTCGGTATTTTTGAACTGCCCGGCCACCGCCGTTATGTAATGGCTGTTTATACAAAAGGTTTTAAAGAGGAAGCACAGGCAGTCATGCTGATCGCAAGGCTTTCCGAGACCGTCTATAAAGGCATGCGGTAATACAACCTGCCGAAGGCAATTGATAATTTAAAAAGAACAGGCCGTCCTTTCGGATAGGCCTGTTTCTCTTTACAGGAAGCGGTATTTATTCCCGGGGCGAGAGCTGCCGGAAGGCGTTTTCATCGGTCCGCGAGACAGTCAGAGGGCTGATTGAAATGTGTCCGTTCATGACGGCATCAAGATCCAGGGAGGGATCGAAGGTCCCCTGGTAGACAGAGTATCCTTCTGCCTTAACCATATGATCACCGAGATCGAGATAGCGGTCACGGTAATACGGTCCGGCCTGACGTGTCCAGAGGATCGGGCCGGCTTCCGGCGGAATATTGACATTCAGCAAAGGACAGGATTCCAGCAGCCGGTTTTTCCGGATATACGAATAGATGCGGTCCAGATTTGAGGCGGCTGCCACGGTGTCATTCGGCCAGGTAGAGAAAGCGATAGCAGGCCAGCTGTTGTAAGCGGCTTCGAAAATAGCGCCGCAGGTCGCGGAATAGACGATATCCCAGCCCAGATTGTATCCGCGGTTGATGCCGGAAAACACCAGATCGAATTTTCGGTCAAGATATGCCTGTGCGACGCGGATGCAGTCTGCCGGGGTGGAATCAACCGCATAGGCTTCCACACCGTCCATCCATTCTGCGGGACGAACCGCAAAAGAATCGTGAATATCGATGCTTTGACTCTTGGCGCTCTGCTGAAGCCTTGGGGCAACTACGGTGACATTTCCGAGTTTTTTAGCCCACTCCGCAAGGACTTTAACGCCTTCCGCATAGATGCCGTCGTCGTTCGTGACCAGAATATTCATAGCCAGCCCTCATGCGTCGCTTTATACAGACGGGAGAGCTCGTCGGCTTCTTTTAACAGGCTTTCCGCTTCTTCCCAGCTGTAGACCGTGGCACCGCTGGCCCGATCGTGCCCGCCCCCATGGTAATGCGAGGCAAGTTCCTGAACCGTTACGAAACGGGAGCGCAGCCTCACGCGGATCGATCCGTCCCCGTTATCGATAAAGGCCAGCCAGATGATGCTTCCGCGGATGGAATCCAGATAGCTGATTGTGTTGGAAGCTGCTTCCCGGTCCAGATTAAAGAGTTCCTGCATTTCCTGCGTTACGAAAAGATAAGCCACTCCGTTCGCAGTGATCTGCATATGTTCATAGACGTATGCTTCATACTTGAAGTGCTCGTATTCTTCCAGATAAAGATTGGCAAACAGGGTTTCGGTATCGATCCCTGTATCCAGCAGTTCCGCGGCCAGACGCATCGTTTCTCCGCTGACGGAAGGAAAACGGAAACGGCCGGAATCGGATACCATGCCCGCATAGAGCGGCAGTGCCGCTTCTTTGGTCAGACGGAGTTCGTGCCGGAAGCTAACATAAAAATCCACGATCATCTCACAGGCGGAAGAGCGTTCTTCTTCTACCCAGGAAATATCGCCGTAAGGTTTATCGTCGATGTGATGGTCGATTTTGATCAGTTCCCGCACCAGATCGATACGGTGATTGGAGATCCGGTCCTTTGTACCGGTATCAATCGCGATCCCGAGCGCCCCTTCAAAGAAAGCATCGTCTGCCTCGTCATCCGGGCCAAGAAAAGAGAGATAGTCAGAGCCGTCATCGCTGATGATGCGAATATCCTTTTCGGGAAAAGAAGCGCGCAGAAGCTTGGCCATCCCGTGCGTGGAACCGATAGCGTCTCCGTCGGGCCTTGTATGACGGGATATTACGATACGGTCATAGGCCTTGATGGTGTTGATGATGTTTTTCTTAACGGTTTCATTCATGAGCGTTTCTCCTGATCTCATCCAGATCGGCCAGCATGGCCTGAACTTCCTCTTTGTTTTTCAGTGTGGCCCCGCAGGCCTTGGCATGACCGCCGCCCCCGTATTTTACGGCAACCGGCTGAATCGTGTAAAGGCTGGAACGCAGCTCGGCCAGGATGCCGGACTCACTTTCGGTAAAGTTAGCCCAGATATCGATTCCCTTAAGGTCGGCCATGACACCGACCATTCCGCGGGAAACATCAAAAATACTCATTCCGAGCCTGGCAACTTCATCGGCGGAATTGTAAAGATATGCCACACCGCCGGGAGTATACTGTATCTTCATGACAAAATGAGCCCGCCGCTGGATTTCTTCTACACTGGAACTGTAAAGTGCCAGATATAGCGCGTTGGTGTCAATCCCGGTTTCCAGAAGGCTGGCTGCCAGCCGCAGAGTTCGGGGGGAAGTGGAGTCATAGCGAAAACGCCCCGAATCCGAGACGATGCCCATATAGAGCGGCAGGGCTGCATCCGCTGAGATCTTGAGACCGCAGGAAAAGGCAAAATCCGCAATCAGACCGCTGGCACTTTCGAAAGAAGAATCGGAAATATCCAACTGCGCGATATCACCCTGATAAAGATGATGGTCAAAGCGGACAGTAGCGGCCGCCTGCAGATACCGCGTGTCGGAGATCATTTCCGCGGAACCGCAGTCCAGAATAATGCAGAGCGCCTGCGGGAACAGGCTGTCCGGTACTTCATCCGGAACGGAACCGGGAATAAACGAATAGCGGTTTGAGAGATCGCCGACGGCAAAGATTTCTTTATCCGGGAAGTTTTCCTGCAGGATCTTTTTCAGACCGGTCTGGGAACCGATGGCATCGCCGTCCGGCATACCGTGGCGATGCAGAATAATAACGGGATACTGACGGATCAGGGCCATTGCCTGTTCATATTTATCAGACATGTTGTGTCCTCGCTTTGGGAAGGCTATTCGATTTCTCCCGGCAAATAGCGGGAGAGGAGGTATTCTTTCGTATTGTGGGAAGGATCGTTCAGCACGTCTTCGAGCATCTCAGAAAGAATCTGACCGATTGCCTTGCCCGGCTTCAGACCGGAGGCGATCAGGTCATTTCCGTCTACAGCCAGATCACGGATGCTGACGGGATCGTTCTCGGCAAGGATCTGTCGGTAGGCTTCTTCCGTTTTTCGGTAGAGAGGCCAGAATATCGCGGCAGAAACATCGCTTTTTCCTTTGCAGTCTGCTACGGCAAACTGCAGATAGTCGGGAAACAGATCTTCCCCGACTTTTCCGATCAGTCTGCGTACATTTGGCAGGGTCGGATCAATGCGGATATCGTGTACGGAAACGAGCCGGACTACCTGATCGATCGTTTTATTGTCGTAGCGGTAGTCGCGAAGGAATTTTTCGGCATATTTTGCACTGAAATCCATATGGCCTTTGAAATGGTCGGTTCCGTTCGAATCTGTGGTACGGGCTTCCACTTTGCCGGTGTCGTGCAGAAGCGCGCAGAGCCTGAGCCGAAGTGTATTAGGCGTCGCTTCGAGCACTTTTAACGTATGATGGCCCACATCGCAGACATGGTAGGGCGAGTGCTGAGGTGTAGCAAGCATCTGATCAAAGCGCGGCATGATCACGGCGGTAATCCCGCAGTCTGCAAGCTTTTCAAAGGTTTCGGGATGATCGGAAGTCAGCAGTTTATTCAGTTCGACCTGGATCCGTTCTTTACTGACCAGGCGAAGGCGGGAAGCAAGAGGACGGATGGCATCAAATGTTTCTTCATCAATGGAAAAGCCCAGCTGGGCGGAAAAACGGACCGCCCGGAGCATGCGAAGGGCATCTTCGGTAAAGCGGGCGGCGGGGTCGCCAACAGCCCGGATCACACGGGCATTTAGATCATCTGTCCCGCGGAACAGATCGATCAGACCGGTTTCGGGTGAGTAGGCCATGGCGTTGACGGTAAAGTCGCGGCGGGAAAGATCTTCGGCCAGCGTGCTGACAAAGCGGACTTCATCCGGGTGCCGACCGTCGCTGTAGACGCCATCAGTCCGAAAGGTTGTGATTTCAAAACTGTCTGCTCCCAGGAGGACGGTCAGTGTTCCGTGCTTTAACCCTGTATCGACTGTACGGCGAAAAAGCGTCCGAACCTGCTCGGGCCGGGCGGAAGTTGTGATATCCC
>JAEEGL012508109.1_pt1 | contig 10537 bp, 7 predicted proteins | sample 9134231 | NCBI WGS metagenome assembly JAEEGL01 (sample SAMN16246548, study PRJNA631951) | gut metagenome | biome: gut microbiome; feature: rumen; material: fiber-attached | host: Bos | place: Iran: Karaj | collected 2018-10
CACGCGTCCGCGGGCGCCGTCGCACTCGATCCAGTCGCCGACGCGCAGGCGTCCGGACATGAGCTGGATACCGTAGATGAAGTTGTTGATCACGTCCTTCATGGCGAGACCGATACCGGCTGAGAGACCGCCGGCCACGAGGGTGAGCGAACCCGTCGGGATGCGGAGCATGAGCACCACGATCACGATGTAGATAAACCAGACCACGACGCTGACCAGGCTGTTGCCCAGCGAGAAGTTGATCTCGTTGCTGCGCACGAAGCGGCGTCCGTTCTTGCGCAGGAAGGCCTTGTAGCTCATCTCCAGATAGATGCTCCGGGCCACATAGCTGAGGAAACGGAAGATGAAGTAGAGGCCTGCCGCCACCACGATGCGGTAGAAGGACAGGCGCAGGATCTCCCCGCCGTCGGCATTGCTCAGGTTGACGAACGGAGTATAGAAAATCGTATTGTAGAGGTCGGAGAAGTCGAAGACGCCCAGCGACGCGCGCAGGCAGAACGGGAGCGAGGCCAGGGCCAGGACCGGGATCAGGGTCATCCGGACCAGGTCATAGAACCAGGTGGCGGGCAGCAGGAGCTTGTCCCGTTCGGAGCCAGCCACGAAATCGATCGTCTTGCGGTAGGACTCCACCCGCCTCGCCATGCGGCCGTCGCGGTACTCCTCGAGCTGGGTGTGGATGGCGATGAGGGTCTCGATGCAGGCCAGCTGGAAGAACCACCAGAGCATGATCAGAAGGCCCACGAAGATGAAACCCCGCCAGGCGAAGCCCAGCGAAGCTCCGATCACCAGCAGCGAGATCCAGGCGACGACGCGGTCGCTCTGGGGAAGCCGCCCCGCCAGCCGGAAGCAGACCACCAGCTGCCAGATGAAGAACACCAGCAGGACGGGCGGGAGGATGATATTCATCATCGCATTGGCCATGAAGACCATGCGGAAGCCGAACACGAGCAGCGCCAGCAGGATCATGGGCAGGTACAGGCGCAGCCCGGACCCGAGCAGCTTCGCCTCCAGGCGGAGCATCATCGAAAGCAGGATGGCGCCCACCAGCCAGTTGTAGATCAGGACCAGGGAAGAGGAAGCCCGCGCGACGTTGTTGCTCCCCCGGTTGAGCATCATCAGCGTGATGAAGATGACCAGCCCCCCGATCAGGGTCAGCATGAAACGCCGCTGCCGGTAGGTGACGGTCCGCAGCGATTTGAACACGCGGGGCAGCAGGAACACGATGACCGCCGCCAGCAAGAGGCTGGCCAGCAGGGCCAGTATGAGCGAGATGGCGAAAACCACGAAGATGTGGCCCGACCACTGGCTCCCCTCCTCGATACGCGCGGACACTTCATAGCGGTCCTTCATCGCGTCGGCGGCCCGGCTCCATTCCCGCTTGAAATCCTGCAGCAGGGTGCGGTACGGCGTCTGGCCCTCGACGAAAATGCGCGACTGGAGTATCTTGTAGCGCCGCTGGGCATAGTCGTAGGACTCTTTGAGCCGCAGGTTGACATTCTCGTAATGGAGGCTGTCCTCCACGATGTAATCCTTGTTGGCGGAGTACATCTTCAGCAGCGTGGTGGCGAAGTAGATGCAGGAATCCCGCTCCAGCTGTCCCGCTTCGTCGAGGATGAAGGTGTCGTCGTTCATCTCCTCGTCTTCGGAGGCCAGACCCAGCTGCCGTTCCAGTTCGAGGATGTCCACCTTGATGCTGTCGTTGCGGTAGCGGAGGCTGTCGGGCAGATCGGCAATCTCCTGCAGCTGCGGCGGCAGGCGCCGCAGGGACTCGATCAGGCGGGAAAAGCGGTCGATTTCGATGTCCAGCTGCCCCACGATCCGGTCATAGGGCATGCGGTTGCGGTTGAAGTCGTTGTATTCGTCCGTGACGGACTCCAGGGCGTAGGTCAGGTCGAAGGTGTATTCCTGCTTCTGGGAATAAAGCATCAGGGCCAGTTCATTGCACTTTTTCATGATGCTGATCATGAGGTCGTGCTGGCGGCCGTGCTGCTCGGCCAGCTGTCCCTGCGAAGCGAAGATCTTGTCATAATCCTGCTCCAGTTCGCTCCGCAAGGCATGGAGGGTCATGCTCAGGTTGCGTTCATTGAGTACGGCGGCGAGCGGCAGCGTCAGCAGGAACGCGGCCAGCAGGGCGATGATCCTTTTTTTCTTCATGGGTCCGGATTTTCACAAAGATAGCGAAAAATCCGGGAATCGGACGGCTATGGCTCCGGAAAGCTCGCCACCTCGGCCGGGGTCAGCCCGACGGCGGAGAAACCGCCGTCGTGGTAGAGGTTCTGCATCGTCACCTTGCGGGTGTAGTCCGAGAAGAGGGTGACGATATAGTCCGCGCAGTCCTCCGCCGTGGCATTGCCCAGGGGCGACATGCGGTCGGCGTACTTCAGCATGTCCTGCATACCCGCTATTCCCTGCCCAGCCGTGGTGGGCGTCGGCGACTGGGAGACCGTGTTGATGCGGACATGCCGGGCCGGACCGTAAACGAGGCCGAAGCTGCGGGTGATCGACTGCAGGAGGGCCTTGGCGTCCGCCATGTCGTTGTAGCCCGCGAAGGCCCGTTCGGCGGCGATGTAGGACAGACCGACCACGGAGCCCCACTCGCGCAGGGCGTCCCGGGTCCAGAGGGTATGCAGCAATTTGTGGAAGGACATGGCGGAAATGTCCAGGGTCTTGCTGTAGAAATTGTAGTCCAGATTCTCGTAGGGACGGTTCTTGCGCACGTTCGGCGACATGCCGATGGAGTGCAGCACGAAGTCGAAGGGACCGCCGAAGTGCTCCATGGCCCCGTCCACCAGCGTCCCGAGTTCCTCCAGGCTGGTGGCGTCGGCGGCGATCAACTTGCAGCCGTGCGCATCCGCAAACTCCTGCAGCGGGCCCATGCGCAGGGACAGGGCGGTGTTGGTCAGCACGACTTCCGCCCCCTCGGCGAGGGCGCGCTCGGCCACCTTCCAGGCAATCGACTTGTCGTTGAGGGCTCCGGTGATGATGCCTTTCTTACCTTTCAGCAGTTCCATGGTTTTCCAGATCTTTGTTGTCCATCAGATAGAATGTGAGTTCTCCCTTGCAGGCGAGTTTGCCGCCGACCGTGGCCTGGGCGCCGATGACGTACAGGGCCCCGCGGATGGCGGTGGGCCGGGCGCTTACCTCGATGGTGTCGCCGGGGCGCACCTGGTGTTTGAAGCGCACCTTGTCCAGACCGGCGTAGAAGGGGGTGTGGCCCTTGAGCTTCTCGCCCAGGATCAGGGTGCAGGACTGCGCCATGATCTCACACAGGATGACTCCCGGAACCACCGGATAAGCCGGGAAATGGCCCCGGAGGAAGAATTCCTCACCGGTGACATGGTAGGTCGCCCGGATGCTTTCCCCGTCCTTCTCGGTCCAATCGACCAGCAGCATCGGTTCGCGGTGCGGAAGAAACTCCTTGATCTCTTCTCTGTTCATGTTATCTTCTGGCTAATATACGAATTTACGAAGTGCCACGCAAGCGTCATGGCCGCCGAATCCCAGGGAATTGGAGACTGCGAGGTCCAGGGGACGCTCCACCGCATGGAGCGGGGTGCAGTCCAGGTCACATTCCGGATCGGGGTCCGTCAGGCCGATGGTAGGCGGGACGATGCCGTCCCGCAGGGCCAGGGCGCTGGCCAGGATCTCGGCCGCCCCCGTCGCCCCGATCATGTGGCCGGTCATCGACTTGGTGGAGCTGACGGAGGCACGGTAAGCCTCCTCTTCGCCGAGGGCCAGCTTGATGGCGCGGGTCTCGGTCTTGTCGTTCAGCAGCGTGCCGGTACCGTGGGCGTTGATGTAGAGCTGCTCGCCACGGCGGAAACCCGACTGGTTCAGGGCGTCGCGGATGGCCCGCGAAGCGGACTGGGCGTCGGGGCTCGGGGCCGTGGCGTGGTAGGCGTCGCAATAATTGCCATAGCCGGTGACCTCCGCCAGGATGCGGGCGCCGCGGGCCATGGCGTGGCCATATTCCTCGAGGACCAGCATGGCGGCGCCTTCGGCCATGACGAAACCGCCCCGGTCGGCGCTGAACGGGAGCGAGGCGCGAAGCGGATCGGCCGAAAGGCTCAGGGCGTGTGCGCTGGCGAAACCGCCGAAGGCCAGGGGGTTCAGGACGGCCTCCGTCCCGCCGGCCAGGATGGCGTCGGCAAAGCCGAAACGGATGGCGCGGAAGGCTTCCCCGACGGACTGGGTGCTGGAGGCGCAGGCTGCGGCCGTGGTGAGGTTGGCACCGCGGGCGCCGTAGCGTATGGCCAGGTTGCCGGCGGCGATGTTGCCGATCATCTTGGGAATGAAGAGCGGGGAGATCCGGTCTTCGCCCTCTTCCAGCAGCACGCGGGTCTGGTCGATGAAAGTCTGCATGCCGCCGATGCCGGTGCCCACATAGACCCCCAGGCGCTCGGCCTCGATGTTGGAGCCGGCCTGCAGGCCGCTTTCCTCCATCGCCTGGGCGGCGGCCGCCAGGGCGAAGAGGCAGAAGCGGTCGTTGCGCCGCGTATCCTTGACCGGAATTCCATATCGGGCCGGATCGAAGTCCTTGACTTCGCCGGCGACCCGCACCGGGAGTTTCCAGGACTCCGCGGGGGGAAAATAATCTATACCGCAACGGCCCGCCTTGAGGGCCGACCAGAAGCCTTCGGTATCGTTGCCGACCGGCGAAATGACGCCGGTACCGGTAATGACGACTCTTTTCTCTTCCATGAGCTTGTTTCGTTTTCGGCCGCAAAGATACTTCCTCCCCGTGTAACGGGGAAAGGATTGGAACCGGCGGACGGTTTTTGTGACAAAATGCTTGTATTGCGGGAAAAACAGCCTATATTTGGGACGAAATTCAGCAAATACCTTTTTTGTCCCAGTGGATGGGACGACCTGATCAGATATGAACACCGAACTTCGCACCGGAAAAGGATATACGCGCCAGCTGCTCTACGTCGTGCTGGTCCCCGCTTTCTTCATCGCTTTCTGTTTCTTGTATGACCCCTTCGGGATGAAGGAATACTACCAACTGCGGGGCATGGGCTTCGGTTTCCACTTCCTCATGCTCGGAGCCATCCTGATGGCGATCCTGGCCATCACCCGGCTGATTTTCAGCGCCTTGTACAAGCATATCCCCTTCCGCTGGTGGCACTATATCATCTGGTGCTTCGGGGAAGTGTTCGTCTATTCCCTCTTCATGGGGCTGTACACGACGCTCTTCCTGGAGCAGCCGGTCAGCTACTTTATCGTCCTGTCCACCTGCTTCAAGTTCGCCTACCTGATCCTGATCTATCCCTACGTCTTCCTCATCCTCATGCAGATCATCCTCAACAAGGACAAGGACCTGCATTCCGAACCGCTGGAGAGCCTGATCAAGTTCTATGACGAGCACAAGCGCCTCAAGTTCTCCATCGCCCCCGGCGCCGTCATCTGCATCCAGGCGGACGCCAATTACGTCATCATCCGCTACATGGATGCCGACCGTCCGAAAGAGTTCCTGCTCCGCGCCTCGATGAAGAGCATGGAAGGGACCGTCTCGCAGCACGGCCTGGTCCGCTGCCACCGTTCTTACTTCGTCAATCCCAAGTACGTCAAGTTGCTGAGCAAGAACCGGGACGGCATCATCACGGCGGAACTGCTCCAGGGTGAAATCCCGCCCATTCCGGTGAGCAAGCATTTCTACAAACAGCTCGCCGAGCTGCTGTAGGGAGGCATCGAAAAAAACTGAAATAAATTTGGAGATTTCCGAAGAAAGCCATACCTTTGCAAACCCAAAACGGAGGACTCGTTAGCTCAGTTGGTAGAGCACAACACTTTTAATGTTGGGGTCTCGGGTTCGAGCCCCGAACGGGTCACGAAGTGAACGAGCTTTCGTTTGACATACTGCTTCCTTAGCTCAGTTGGTAGAGCACCTGACTCTTAATCAGGGTGTCTAGGGTTCGAGCCCCTAAGGGAGCACAAAAAAGGCCTCTCAGCGCGCTGAGAGGCCTTTTTGCATCCATGCTGTCACATCTTTTCATCGTCATAACAAAAAAAAATCGTTATATTTGTGGTATGGCGCATATGAGACATATGAAACATTATTTACTGGCGGCCGGGGCGGCCACGATGCTGCTCTCCGCCTGCCAGCGCGAGATCGAGACCGGATTCACCGAGGATGCGGGATCCGTCGCGCTGGAAGGCCACGAAGCCCTTTGCAACTACGATTACCACATGGAATTCCTCACCGGCGGGGTCAAGAAGGAAATCCTGGACCGGATCAACGGGACCATCATCCGCAAATACCTCCTCTATGATGAGGAAGCGCAGGACGTGCTCGTCCCGGCAGCCTGCGAGCGCTGGGCCGCCAACATCGCCGAGGCCTACAAGGTGGACGCCGGCAGTTTCGCCCGGGAATTCGATACGGAAGAGAATTTCCTGCTCAACTGGGAGTTCTCCCTGGACGGCCGTTTCACCGGCGGGCACAAGAGCCGCAAGCTTCTGAGCTATTGCGTACAGCGGGATGAATTCACAGGCGGCGCCCACGGCATGCACGACAGTGCCTACAATGTTTTCGACCTCCGTACGGGAGAACTCATCACCGAGGACGACCTCTTCGCCGAGGGTTACCGGGAAGGGATCTCCGCCCTGATGCTCTCCCGCCTGCTGGAAGCCTTCGAGGAAGACGACCTGTTCGAATACCCCAAGCCGAACGGCAACTTCATCGTGGATGAGACGGGCATCACCTGGTGCTTCAACCCTTACGAGATCGCCCCCTACGCCATGGGTTCCCTGGAAGCCCGGCTCAGCTGGGAAGAGCTGAAACCCTACCTGAAATAAGCACATACGCCTTTATGAAATCCCGATTCCTTCTCCTTTCGGCAGCGTTGCTGCTGCCCTTGTGCATGCTCGCCGCCCCGCGGCAGTACGAGCTTCTGTCCCCCGACGGACACCTGCGCGTGAGCGTGGACGCCGACACGCAGATCCGCTATACCCTCGACCGCGACGGCGTCCGGGTGCTCGCCCCCTCGGCCCTGGCCGTCCGCCTCGACGACGGGAGCGCCTATGATGGGAACGTCCATTTCCAGAAGGCCCTCCGCCGCTCCGTGGACACGCGCTTCGCCGCTCCCGTGTACAAGCGCGCGGAAGTCCGGGACCATTTCAACGAACTGACCCTCCGCTACAAGACCTTCGACCTGGTATTCCGCGCCTATGACGAAGGCATGGCCTACCGCTTCGTCTCGCGCGAAGGCAAGGCGTTCAACGTCCGGGAGGAGCAGGCGGAGTTCCGCTTCGCCGAAGATGTCGAGACCACCGTCCCCTACATCCGGACGGAATCCGCGAATGACCCCATCTTCTTCAATTCCTTTGAGAATTACTATTCCGTCCACCCGCTCAGCGAATGGCAGGAGGGCAAGGCGGCCTTCCTGCCCGTCTCTTTCGCGATGCAGAACGGCTGGCGGGTCAACATCACCGAATCCGACCTGCTGGACTACCCCGGCATGTACCTCAGGCACCTGGGCGGCACGGCGGTGGGCGGTCTCTTCGCCCCCTATCCCAAAGAGGTCGAGCAAGGCGGCTACAACAACCTGCAGGGGGTCGTCAAGAGCACGGAAGACTACATCGCCCGGCAGGGCGCGGACGCTTCCCTGCCCTGGCGCATCGTGGCCGTGGCGGCCGAAGACCGGCAGCTGCTGGACAGCGACCTGGTCTATGTGCTGAGCCGTCCGGCGGCCGAGGGTGACTGGGGCTGGGTGAAGCCCGGCAAGGTGGCCTGGGACGGGTGGAACGACTGGAACATCTCCGGGGTGGACTTCCGTGCCGGCATCAACACCGAAACCTACAAATACTATATCGACTTCGCCTCGGAAAACGGCATCGAGTACGTCATCCTGGATGAAGGCTGGGCCGTCAACCGGCAGGCGGACCTCTTCCAGGTCATCCCGCAGATCGACCTGAAGGGTATCGTGGATTATGGCAAGGCCCGGAACGTCGGCATCATCCTCTGGGCCGGCTACTGGGCCGTGAAGCGCGACATCGAGGGGGTGTGCAAGCACTTCTCCGAGATGGGCGTGAAGGGTTTCAAGATCGACTTCATGAACCGGGACGACCAGCAGATGGTGGATTTCTTCACGGAAGTGGCGCAGACCGCCGCCCGCTACCACCTGCTCGTCGATTACCACGGAGCCTTCAAGCCCAGCGGCCTGCAGCGCCCCTACCCCAACGTGATCAATCACGAAGGCGTATCGGGCCTGGAGCAGATGAAATGGGCGGCCGTCACGACCGACCAGGTCACCTACGACGTCCAGATCCCCTTCATCCGGATGTTCGCCGGCCCCATGGATTACACGCAGGGGGCCATGCGCAACGCCAACCGCCGCAACTACCGGCCCGTCAATTCCGAGCCGATGAGCCAGGGAACCCGCTGCCGCCAGCTAGCCGAATACGTCCTCTTCGAGGCTCCGCTGACCATGCTCTGTGACGCCCCGACCAACTACCTCGCCGAGAAGGAATGCCTGGCCTGGATGGCCGCCGTGCCCACCGTATGGGACGAGACCGTGGCCCTGGACGGCAAGGTGGGTGACTATGCCGCCCTCGCCCGGCGCAGAGGGAACGATTGGTACGTGGGGGCGATGACCGACTGGGACGCCCGGGAGATGGAACTGGATCTGGGGGCCTTCCTGCCGGACGGGACTTACCGCGTGGAACTCTTCTGCGACGGGGTCAACGCCGACCGTGCCGCCCGGGACTACCGGCACGAATTCCAGACCGTTACGCTCCGGCCCGGACAGCGTACGATGAGCATCAAGATGGCCTCAGGCGGCGGCTGGACCGCAAAGTTCACCGCACTTTGAAGTCCGAGCGGCTGACGCCCGGAGCGCTTGCTATTTCGAGAGCCGGCTGAGAACCCAGTCGGCTTTGATTTTGTCGATGATGGCCGTGACCACACGGTAGGCCTCGCCGTCGGGGGTAAAGACCGCCGGGACGGCGAAACTCACCCGCCCCTGGCGCTTGAGTTTGGCGGCGGTGGCGTGCTTGCGCTCGTTGGCCGGATCGTACACCGCGATGGAATGCCCGCCGAACATGCCCACGATCTTCATGCAGGGGACATCGGTGTCACCGTCCCCGAAATAGACCATGTGAGAGAAGGGGATGCGCTTCTTGTCCTCGGCCATGGACTCGTTGACCTGCTTGTTGTCGCGGGCGCTGAAGATGCCCTTGCTGATCTTGAAGAGAAACTGCGTCTTGCCGGTGTAGTCCACGGCCACGCCGGGCCACTCGGCCTCCCCCTTGTCATCGTAGAGGAAGGACCCTGCGAAAATGTGCTTAAACTCCCGGGCGATCGGACTCCCCTCGATGATTTCGCGCAGGCCGGAAGAATTGATGTAGTGCTCGACCTTGACGCCGTGCTCGTCGCCGTAGCGGTTGATGAGGGAGAACCATTCCCGGACACCCTCGAAGAGCTGGATGTCCTGTCCGAAACGCATGAAATCCTCGCGGCGGAGCCGGATGCCGTTGCGGTTGGCTTCGTCGAACATGAGCTTCATGTAGGCGAGGATGTTGGAAGCGTCCTGGCCGATCGCGATGCTGTCGCTCATGCGCCAGAACTCCTCGGCGGTCTTGCCTACCGCCTGGATAAATCCGAACTCCTGCATGTTGCCCGGGGAGAGGGTCCCGTCATAGTCGTAGATCAGGGCCACGATGGGTTTGCGTTTCACCATTTTCACCACACATTTATCAATTTCGCCCCAAATATCGCAATAATTCGCCACATACACACGCGTGTGATTGCAAAAAACCGCCGCTGCCTGTAAATTTGAAAGATTAATCGCAAACTAACCCAACCCACGAACATGGAAAAATATCCGCACTACCTGGAACGCCTGCAGAACGCGACCCGGAAGTACTGGGACAAGGCCGCCCTCAACAGCATCGGCGGCGAATCCTTCACCTACGGCCAGATGGCCGCCCAGATTGAGAAATTCCACCTCGTGTTCGAGAAACTCGGCCTGAAGAAGGGGGAGAAGATTGCCCTCTGGGCCCGCAACGGCGCCCGCTGGGGCATGTCCTACCTCGCGGTCAACACCTACGAAACCGTGATCGTGCCGCTGCTCGCGGACTTCACCACCGACAACGCCACCTTCCTGGTCAACCATTCCGAGAGCATCGCCCTCTTCACCAACGAGGACAAGTTCGCCCAGATGGACATCCAGCTCATGCCCGCCGTCAAGTTCGTCGTGGATGTGGACAGCTGGAAGCTCCTTTACGCCGCTGACGAGAAGATCGCTGCGGTCTATGCCGAGATGGACGCCATGTTCGCCGCCAAGTGGCCTGACGGCTACGGCCCGGACGACGTCGTCTTTCCGACCGACAACTGGGACGATCTCTCGACGATTAACTACACCTCCGGTTCCACCGGCGACCCGAAGGGCGTGATGCTGACCTACCGCAACTTCTGCGCGACGGTCGACTACAGCCAGCGCAACGTCCCGGCCGGCGACAAGATGGTCTCCATGCTCCCGATGGCCCACATGTACGGCCTCGTGATCGAGTTCATCTATCCGCTCTGCAACGGCACCGC
>JAEEGL014200923.1_pt1 | contig 10537 bp, 8 predicted proteins | sample 9134231 | NCBI WGS metagenome assembly JAEEGL01 (sample SAMN16246548, study PRJNA631951) | gut metagenome | biome: gut microbiome; feature: rumen; material: fiber-attached | host: Bos | place: Iran: Karaj | collected 2018-10
TAATAGAATGTACTCTAGTAACTGGTAGAACTCATCAAATTAGATGTCATATGGCATATATTGGTTATCCTTTATATAATGATCCGATATATTCTAATAAGAAAAGTGATGAATTTGGACAGTTCTTACATAGTCATAGTATTAAGTTTATTCATCCAGTTACTAAAGATGTTATTAGTATAGAATGTGAACTACCAAAAAAGTTTAAAGATTATTTAGAATATTTAGATAATTTGGTATAATTTAAGAAGGTGGTTATATGGAAGAAGAAATGGAAATTGATAATAAAAATAAGCTTATTATGAAGTTATTACATTACTTTGTTACTGAAGAAAACTATAACCCAATTATTTTGCAAGGCGTAGAAAATGAGATTTGGTTAGAGAATCTAGAAAGTGATTATAAAGTAGTACGTATTGTATCTGGTCATATTCATAATGAAGAACAGATGGATTACGATAGATATAAAAGAGAACAAATAACCAAAAAGATTAAACTTAAGACATTTTCTTTTAGTTTACCTATTCTAAATATTTATATTGATTTAGGTGATAATGTAGAACTTGATAATGAGGGTAATATCTCTAGCATATATATTCAAGATACTAGTGATTTTGATAAATATGATGAAGTTGTTAAACATTTACCTGATTTAAAGAAGAACTTAAAGTTTAAAGAAGATGGGGTAGAGTTATTTGCTAAAATAACTGGGGACCTTGCTAAAAAGAATTATAAAGATAATCAAGAAAATGAAGATGTATTTAGACCTAAGACTTCATATCTTACAATGATATTAATAATTCTTAATGTAGGAATGTATCTATTTATGATAGTAAGTGGTAAGTATAATTACTTTGCCAATCTATTTTGTAATTATGGACCTAATATAAGAGCAGGAGAATATTATAGATTAATATCATCTATGTTTGTACATGGAGATATCTTACATTTAGCATTTAATATGTATGCCCTTTATATAGTTGGTAAACAAGTAGAGAATTATTTTGGTAGATTTAAATTTATCTTTATATATTTCTTTAGTGGAATAATAGGTAACTTGGTATCTATGATATGTAATCCTTCTGCATCTATTGGTGCAAGTGGTGCTATATTTGGACTCTTAGGAACATTATTATATTTTGGATATCATTATCGTGTATATTTAGGGAATGTTTTATTAAGACAAATAGTACCAGTAATTGTTTATAACTTAATACTTGGATTTATGATTCCTAGTATTGATAATTTTGCACATATAGGTGGTCTAGCTGGAGGATTCTTGTTATCATCTAGTTTAGGACTTAAATATAAAAAAGATAAGAGTAGTCAGATTAATTATACGATTGTAACTATTATATTCACATTAGTTTGTCTATATTTGGCATTTATAGCGAAGAGGTAATTATGAGATATTTAGGACTTGATTTAGGCAGTAGAAGACTTGGAATTTCTATGAGTGATAAGACTGGATTAATTGCTAGTTCTTATAAAGTAATTACACATAGTGAAGAATATGATAAACTTATAGTAGATATCGTAAATATTGTGAAAGAAAATAGTATTGATGGTATCGTTCTAGGTTTACCAAAGAATATGAATAATACTATTGGAGAAAAAGCAGAACTTAGTATGGAGTTTAAGTCTAAACTAGAAAAGGTACTTGATATACCTATATATTTAGAAGATGAAAGATTAAGTACTGTAGAAGCTCATAATGTTATGATTTCAGAAGGTGCAAGAAGAGACAAAAGGAAAAATAATGTTGATGCTGTTGCAGCGACAATAATATTACAAAGATTTTTGGATAGGAGGAGTTAATATGGAAAATGATCTTAATTTTGTAAAGACTGTTGATAAGGATGGTAAAGAAGTATTATGTGATGTACTATTTACTTTTGATAGTGAAGAGACAGGAAAAAGTTATATAGCATATACAGATAATACTAAAGATGAAGAAGGAAATGTAAGAGTATATGCTGGAACTTATAATAAAGAAGATCCAACTGAACCACTTAAAAATGTTGAAACAAAGGAAGAATGGAGAGTTATTGAAGCTACTTTAATGACACTTCAAGATAAATACAGCGAAGAGGATAAATAATGAAAAAATTAAAGATAGGAATGGCCTTCCTGTTCTTTATTATTTTAACCTTCTTTATAGGTGGAAGTTTTATCTATAAAATGGGGCTTTCTCCAGTTAGTAAAGAAGATAATAAGATGATAATAGATATAGAAAAAGGGTCAACATCTAAGAAGATAGCTAGTTTATTAAAAGAAAAGGATTTAATTAGATCTAAAGAGATATTTGTCTTTTATTTAAAATTAAATAAAATTGATAATCTTCAATCTGGATCATATGAACTTAGTCCTTCTATGAGTGTAGAAGAAATAGTTGATAAGATTAATAAGGGAGAAGTAATTGATAAGACCTTTAAATTATTATTTAAAGAAGGTATCAATATGAGAGGTATTATCAAAATAATAGTAGAAAATACTGATAATACTGAAGAAGATGTATTAAATCTATTAAAAGATGAAAGTTATTTAGACAGTTTAATATCTAAATATTGGTTTATTGATGAGAGTATAAAGAATAAAGAAATATATTATTCTTTAGAAGGATATTTATATCCAGATACATATATTTATTATTCTGGTGCTAACGTTAAAGACATCTTTGGTAAGATGCTAGATCAAATGGGTAAAGTATTATCTGATTATGAGGAAGATATTAAGAATAATAAGTATTCTGCTCATGAGTTATTAACACTTGCTTCAATGGTAGAACAAGAAGGAAGTAATAAAGAAAATAAACGTACAGTAGCTTCTGTTTTCTATAATAGGCTTAATATTGGTATGACTTTAGGAAGTGATGTTACTACTTTCTATGGTGCTAAACTTGATTTAAATTCTGGAAAGAGTCCAAATTATAATGAAATGAATGCTTATAATACTCGAGTTAAATCTGGATTACCAGTAAGCCCTATATGTATAATGGGACGTGATGCCATAGATGCTGTAATTAATCCAGATAAGACTGATTACTTATACTTTGTATCTGATAAGAATAAGAAGTTATATTTCAGTTATAATGCTGCTGAACAAGCAAGTGTAATTAGTAAGCTTAAAGCTGAAGGATTGTGGCTATAATGAATAAAATTCTCGAGATTAAAAAGAAATCTCTTGATGATAAAGTTCCAATAATACAAGATGATTCAATCGAGTATATTAATAATTATATAAAAGAGAATAATATAAAAAATATACTTGAACTAGGTACGGCTACTGGCTATTCAGCTATAATGATGGCTTCATCTAATGATGTACATGTTACAAGTATAGAAAGAGACGAATCTAGATACTTAGAAGCGGTTAAGAATGTTAAAGCATGTAACTTAGAAGATAAGATTACTTTAATATTTAAAGATGCTTTAGAAGTAGAACTTGATGATAAATATGATCTTATATTTATTGATGCTGCTAAAGGACAAAACATAAAGTTCTTTACTAAGTACGAAAAGAATTTAAAAGATAAAGGTACTATTATTACTGATAATATGTTATTTCATGGCTATGTAGAAATGAATGAAGAAGATATTACTAGTAAAAATATTAGAGGAATAGTTAGAAAAATAAAGGATTATATGGACTTTCTATATAGTAATAACGAATATGATACTGAATTGCTACATATTGGAGATGGACTTTTTGTTTCAAAAAGAAGATAAATATCTTCTTTTTTTTATTATTTTGTTTTATAATTATCTTATAAAATAGAAAGAGGGAAAAATTATGGAAAACGAAAACAATAATGTTAATGGTTTTGATCAACCACAACCAGTTGTAGTACCAGAACCAGAGGTAGCTCCTGCAGAACCAGCTGTAGAACCTGCTCCAGTTGAACCTGTAGTAGAAACTCCTGCTCCTGTAGCTGAAGAACCAAAAGTATCTGATATTCCACCTGTAGAAATTACTTCTTCTAGCATGGCTAATCCAGAGCCAGTTAAAGAAGAAGTAGCACCAGTTGAACCACCAAAAGAAAAAGGAAAAGGCGGTGCTATATTAGCAGTAGTACTAGTACTTGTTCTATTAGTAGGTGGAGGTTATTTCTATTTAAGAATGACTCATACTGGAGAAAAGTTCTTAGAATCAGTAATTGATAATGCTAATAAAGAAGTTAAAGCTGTATTCGCTGAATACAAAGCTGTAGACTTAAATAAATCTGATTTTAAGATGGATGGTACAGTTAAAGTAACTGCAAATGGGGATGCTCTTTCATATGTTAATAATGTTAATCTTGCATATGATATGGGATTATCTCTAAAGAATGATTATTTAACTCTTGGATTAAAACTATCTCAAGATGATGTAGCAAGTGATGTAAAAGCTGTTATTAATGAAGATACAGCATATGCTGATTTAGGTGACTTATTTGCTAAAAAGTTCTTCGTAAAGGGAGAAGAAAACTTCTTTGCTGAAGTAAAAGAAGAAATGGCAGACATTACTGGAGATGCTAATAGTTTTGAAGATTTTGAATATGAACTAACAAAAGAGTTAGAATATGCTAAAGAAGCTCTTAAACTTAGTAAGATTACTACTAAGTATGAAGGTTTAAATGTTACTTATACTTATGTAATTGATGAAACTAATATGGATAAGATCAATGCTAAGTATAAAGAATTAGTAGAAAAAGATGCTAAATTAATGGAACTTTCAGGAATTACTGAATTAGTATCTGAAACCGTTACTGCTGAAGTTAAAGTTGGTTTATTCTCTAATAAATTAGAAGGATTATCAGTAAAAGCTCAATCTGATACTCTTACTGTAACTAAAAAAGATGCTAATAAGTATTTAGTAGAAGCTACTACTGATGGTGAAAAGACTGTTGTTGATGTTACTGTTAAAGGTACTGAATATACAATGTCTATGAAACAAGGAGAAGAAGATTTAGGTACTTTAATTGTTGATCAAAAAGGTAATAAACTTCACTTAGTATATAATTACAAGAATGAAGAAATGGATATTGCATTAACATTAGATTATAATAAATTATCTGATTCTAAATATTCAGTAAGTGTATCTGGTGCTCTAGTAATGGGCTCTGATAAAGTTAACTTAGATGTTACTGCTAACGTAGAATCTAAAGAAGGATTAGTTCCTAAGACAGTTCCAGAAGGATATGTTAATATGGAAACATTAACTCCTGAAGAATTAAATACATTACAAACTAATGTTATGGAAAGATTATCTAAATATAAATTTTATACATTAATCGAAGCTTTTGCTTCTCAAGAAGAAAGCTCTGACTATAGTTATAATGTAATTCAATAAGGTGAATTTTAATTCACCTTTTTTTATGCTATAATATGAGACGGGTGATGTTTATGGGACTATTAATAGAACCAAAAGATACTAATCTAGATAGATTTATCTCTTTAGGATATAATTCTTTTCTAATAGGGTTAAAAGGATTATCTAATAATATTGATAATGCTATTACCGTAGAAGAAATATTATCTTTAAGAGAAAAATATAAAGATATAAAGTTATTTATAGTAATGAATAAAAATATTTTTAATAATGAACTAGGTTTAGTAGAAGAATCATTAATTAAATTAAATAATAAAATAGATGGCTTATTATTCTATGACTTAAGTATATTAAGAATAACGAAAAAGAATAATCTTAATATTCCTTTAGTATGGAATCAAACTTATATGGTAACTAATTATAATACATGTAATTACTATAAAGAAATGGGCTGTGAATACGCTTTACTTGCAAGTGAGATAACACTTGATGAGATAAAAGAGATTAGAAGTAAAACTGATATAAAATTAATGGTTAATATATTTGGTTATCCAGTAATGAGTCATTCTAATAGAAAACTTATTAGTAATTATTTCAATTTTATTAACAAAGAGAAATTAAAGAATAAATATGAAATAACTGAAGTTAATAAAGATACTCCATATATTGTAAAAGAAGATAATACTGGTACTAGTTTTATTTATGGTAACTTATTAAATGGAACAAGCGCTTTAATAGAATTAAAAGACTTGGATATATCTTACTTTATAGCAAGAGAAGATGTAGAAGAAGAACTATTCTATAAAGTACTAAATAACTTTAATAGTATTATTAATAATAAATATAAAGATAATATTGTAGATGAAATGAATAAATTAATTGGTGAATATACTGGTTTCTTCTATAAGAAATCTATTTATAAGGTTAAGAAAGGAGCTTAGTATGAGAAAAGTAGAATTACTTGCTCCAGCAGGAGACCTAGAAAGATTAAAGATTGACCTACTATATGGAGCTGATGCTGTATATTTTGGAGGACAAGAATATAGTTTAAGAGCAAATGCTACTAACTTTAGTATTGAAGAAATTAAAGAAGGTTGTGACTTTGCTCATAACCTTGGTAAAAGATGCTATTTAACTTTAAATATTGTATTCCATAATGAAGACTTAGAAGGATTATATGATTATATTGATAAAGTAGTAGAAGCAGGAATTGATGCTTTTATCATAAGTGATCCATTTATTATTAGATATATTAAAGATAAGTATCCAAATGTTGAATGCCATGTATCAACACAAGATTCTTCATCTAACTACGAAACATGTTTATTCTTTAAAGAACAAGGAATAGATAGAGTAGTACTTGCAAGAGAGTTATCAGTAAAAGATATAAAAGAAGTATATGATAAGACAGGGATGGATTTAGAAGTATTTATTCATGGTGCCATGTGTACTTTCTTTAGTGGAAGATGTGTATTATCTAACTATTTCACTAATAGAGACTCTAATAGAGGAGGATGTGCACAAGTATGCCGATTTGCCTTTAATTTAGATAATAATGATACTAAATTTACAATTGCTACTAAAGACTTATCTATGTCACATCATGTAAAAGATTTAATAGAAAATGGTGCCTATAGTTTAAAAATAGAAGGTAGAATGAGAAGCCCATACTACTTAGCAACGGTTGTATCTGAATACCGTAAGATAATAGATGCTTATTATAATGAAACATTAACTGATGAATTAATGGATAATGCTGATAAAGTATTAGGTAGATTATCTAATAGACCTAATTCAACTCATTATTATTTCCATGAAGCTGATATGTCAGATCAATACTATAGTGGAACTCAAGAAGCATCTAATCAAGATTTTATAGGTGCTGTAATAGGATATGATAAAGATAGTAAGATATTAACTCTATCACAAAGAAATAACTTTAAAGTAGGACAAGATATAGAAATCATGATGCCTAGTGGTAAAGTAGTAAGCTATCATATAGATGAGATGTTTGATAAAGATATGAATCCATTGGAGGTTGCAAGACACCCTGAAGAGATAATTAAATTAAAAGTAGATGAGTTTATAGAAGATAATTCATTTGTAAGGGTAAAAATATAAAAGAGTGTATTTGTACACTCTTTTTTGTTATAATTAAGTTAATAATAGAGGTGTCTATGAAGAAGTATTTATTATTAATATTAATGATACTACTAATACCAATAAATGTCTTTGCTGGAGTATGTGAACCTAGCCAAGTATCAATAAGCTCAATAGAACTTGAAAATGTTGCTGGCACTACTATCGAGCAAGAAGAGGCATCTATTGATAATGGCAAGATATATCTTAATCTTCAAATGTCAGAAATTGGGGATAAAGCTATTTATAAGATGGTAGTAAATAATAATTCTGATGAAGACTATTTGTTAGATGAGTCAAACTTTAATATAAGTTCTGATTACTTAGATTATGAAATTGAAACAGAAGATGGATCAAATATAGTAGAAGCTAAAACCAGTAAAAACGTTCATCTAAAAGTAGAGTATAAAAATGCTATTGAAGGAACGAGTTATACTGATAATAGAACGATAGAAGTTGATATAAAGAAAAATGAAGTTGTTGAGCCAACGGCTACACCAACTCAAGATGTTGCACCAACACCAACTTCAAATATTGAACCAACACCTGTACCAACAAGTGATGTTGTAGTACCAAATACTGGTACAGTATCTAAAGCACTATGGGTTATAGGAGTATTAGTATTATCTTTTGTAGGTATATACTTTATTAAAGATAAATATGGAAAATGTGCAGTCCTTGTATTAGGAGTTTGTTTGTTGGTATTAATATCAAATCATTCTTTCGCACTTGTAACTTGTAGTATATCAGTAGATTCTAACGTTTCTATTTTATCACCTGGGGCAATGTTTATTTCTGGTCAAGAAGTAAACACTAAAATGAAGCTTTATAATAATCCTGAAGCAACACATATAAAACAGGATAATACTATTACAAGAATAATAAGATATAATGATGTACCTAATTCATCATATTTAATAGATGAAAATAAAGTATCAGTAGATGATTACATGTATCCAATATATATGTGGTATGACTCTGATAATACTACAATATACTGGTATACAGAAGCTGAACAAGTATACTATAACCCAGAATCGACTTACTTTTATGCGAATCTGAGAGCAGTTGATTCTATTCCAAATCTATCGGATATTAGTAGTGAATACTCAGTTAATATGGCCAGTATGTTTTATAATCTAGGTTATGAAAGTACTGTTTTCACCATGGATTTAGGAGAAAACTTTGATACCAGTAATGCAACAAGCATGAATGGTTTGTTTGGCTATACTGGATATAGTAGTCCTACCTTTACCTTGGATTTGGGTGATAAATTTGATACTAGCAATGTAACAAAAATGATGAACTTATTCCGTTATACTGGCTATAGTAATCCAACATTCACTTTAGACTTGGGAGATAAGTTTGATACAAGTAACGTAACAACAATGTCATATATGTTTACTTGTACTGGTTATAGTAGCACTGTTTTCACTTTGGATTTAGGTGATAAATTTGATACAAGTAATGTAACGGCGATGCTATTTATGTTTGAACATGTTGGCTATAGTAGTCCGGTGTTTACACTAGATTTGGGAGATAAGTTCGATACTAGTAAAGTAATCAGTATGACTGATATGTTTGCCTATGTAGGGTATAGCAATACTAACTTTACTTTAGATTTAGGAGATAAGTTTGATACCAGCAGTGTAACTGGTACGTACTGCATGTTCTATCAAACAGGTTATAATAGTACAGTCTTTAAATTAGATTTAGGAGATAAGTTTGATACAAGTAAAGTTACAACTGCACAGGCTATGTTCTATGAAGTAGGATACAATAGTCCAGTATTTACTTTAGACCTAGGTGATAAATTTGATACTTCAAATTGTACAAACATGCAGTTTATGTTTAATGCTGTTGGTGCAAGTAACCCAACATTCACTTTAGACTTGGGAGATAAGTTTGATACAAGTAACGTAACTAATATGCATGGAATGTTCCAAAATGTAGGAAAAAGCAATACAACATTTACTCTAGATCTAAAGGATAAATTCTATACTAGTAAAGTACAATATATGTCATATATGTTTAACGGTGTGGGTAGAAATGCTCCAGGATTTACTTTAGACTTGGGTCCTAATTTTGATACAAGTAGTGTTTTAACATTTAAATATTGTTTCTCAAACTCTAATGTAACAACAATATATGTACCAGATAGTTTTACCGTTGAAAATGTTTCTGATGGTAGTTTAATGTTTAATAATGTATTTAGTTTAAAAGGACAAGCAGGTACAACATTTAATTCTAGTAAGACAGATAAAACATATGGTCATATTGATGGTGGTACAGATAACCCTGGCTATTTTACTGCTAGAGGGGCTATTTTCAAAACTGGGAAAGAAGTAAATGCGAGAATGAAAGAATTTGTTAATTCTAATGCTACATATAGCTCAAATGATACAACAATAACAAATATTGTAAGATATACTGGAACGCCTACTGCAAGTAATTTATCTAATAATAATAAGATATCTATTAACAATTCTTTATATCCAATCTATATGTGGTATAATTCGTCAGCATCTACAGTATATTGGTATAGTGCAACAGATAAAGTATACTTTAATAATGATTCGAGCTATTTCTATAGTAATTTGAAAGCAATTAACTCAATATCAAATATACCTGATATAAGTACTAAATATGTCTCAAATATGTCATATATGTTTAATTACGTTGGAAGTAATAGTTCTTCGTTTGTTTTGGATTTGAGTGACAACTTTGACACAAGTAATGCCACAAATATGGCTAGCATGTTTTACAATGCCGGTTATAATAATACAACATTCACTATAAATTTAGGTAATAGCTTTGATACGAGCAAAGTAACAGATATGTCAAATATGTTTACAAACATTGGTTATTATAGCACGGTGTTTACTCTAGATTTAGGGGATAAGTTTGATACAAGTAACGTAACAACTATGACAGGAATGTTTTGGAGAGCCGGTTACAAAAGTTCTGTATTTACATTGTATTTGGGTGCTAAATTTGATACCAGTAAGGTAACAAATATGTCAACCATGTTTGCAGAAACAGGCTATAGTAGCCCAGTATTTACTCTAGATTTAGGGGATAAGTTTGA
>JAEEGL015159344.1_pt1 | contig 10537 bp, 8 predicted proteins | sample 9134231 | NCBI WGS metagenome assembly JAEEGL01 (sample SAMN16246548, study PRJNA631951) | gut metagenome | biome: gut microbiome; feature: rumen; material: fiber-attached | host: Bos | place: Iran: Karaj | collected 2018-10
AAGAGGCTCTCGTCCAGCCGGTCGAACCGGCCGGCGCCGGCCATCTCCAAAAGAAAGTCCTCCTGCTCCCGGGGGGAAGCGGCTTCGTTTGCCGTAAAGAGGATCATTCCCTCGCCCACCAGGGCGGGCGTATTGGGCATCAGGCGGATGATCGGATAGTCGCCGCCGGCCATGGCGCGGATCCGCTCCATGGTCACCCCCGCCGCCATGGAGACCAGCACGAAGCGGTCCTCGCGCTTTGCCAGGATCGGCGCCAGTTCCTTCAGCAAACCTTCCAGGAGATAGGGCTTGACGCCCAGCACGACGAAACGGCTTTCCGCGGCGATCTCCGCGTTGCTGCTGCAGACGCAGCCCGTGGCCTCGGCGATCTCCCGGGCCTTTTCGGGCAGGCTGTCCGCCAGGGCGATCCTTCCGGGCTCCGTGCCCTTCGCAGCCGTGTAGGCCAGGGCGCCGCCCATGTTGCCCGTTCCGATAAACCCGAACTCATATAAAGACATAACGGTCTCCTCCCTTTCAGCGGATCTGTCCGCTTCCCCGGATCACGTATTTGTAGCTGGTCATCTCCGCCAGGCCCATGGGCCCGCGGGCGTGGAGCTTCTGGGTGGAGATGCCCATCTCGCAGCCCAGGCCGAACTCGCCGCCGTCGGTGAAGCGGGTGGAGCAGTTGACGTACACGGAGGAGGAATCCACCGCCGAGGTAAAGCGGTCGGCGTTCTTTTTGCTCCGGGTCAGGATCGCCTCGCTGTGATGGGTGGAATGGGCGGCGATGTGCTCCACGGCGTCCTCGACGCCGTCCACCACGGCCACCGCCAGGATATAGTCCAGAAACTCCGTATCAAAATCCTCCGGTCCCGCGCAGACGCCGTAAATGATATCCGCCGCCCGGTCGTCCAGCCGCAGCTCCACCGGGGGCTTTCCGGCGGCGACGCGCTCGTCCACCAGCCGGTGGCGCAGCTTCGGCAGGAATTCCTTCGCGATCTTCCGGTGCACCAGGCATACCTCCGCGGCGTTGCAGACCGAGGGACGGCTGGTCTTGGCGTTTTCGATGACGTCCAGCGCCATGTCCTGGTCGGCGGTCTCATCCACGAAAATATGGCAGATGCCCGTGCCCGTCTCGATGCAGGGGACCCGGGCCTCCTGGGTGCAGGCGCGGATCAGCCCCGCCCCTCCCCGGGGGATCAGCAGATCCACCAGCCCCACGGCGCTCATCAGGTCGTGGGCGCTCTGCCTGGAGGGATCGCTCACCATCTGCACGCAGGCCTCGGGCAGCTCCGCGTCCCGCAGGCCCTCCTGCAGCGCGTCCACGATGGCGCAGGCGGAGGCGAAGGCCTCCCTTCCGCACCGCATCACGCAGGCGTTGCCGCTCTTGACGCACAGCGCCGCCGCGTCGGAGGTGACGTTGGGCCGGCTTTCATAGATGATGGCCACCACGCCCAGAGGCACGGAGACCTTTTGGATCATAAGGCCGTTGGGCCGCCGGGTCTCCGAAAGGACCCGCCCCACCGGATCCTCCAGCTCCGCCACCTGCCGAAGGCCCTGGGCCATATCGGCGATGCGCTCTTCGCTGAGCCGCAGCCGGTCGATCATGACGGGGGTGATCTTCCCTTCGGCGGCGGCGCAATCGGCGGCGTTGGCCTCCAGGATCCGGCCGCTGTGCTCCGTCAGGCGGTCCGCCATGGCGCGCAGGGCGAGGTTTTTCGTTTCGGTATCGGCCAGAGCCAGCTCGCCGGCGGCCTCTCGCGCCGCCTGCAGGATATCGATCGTCGTCATGTCCGTTTCCTCCCTAAAAAGCGCGTTCCCACGCGCTCCCCTTCCACGATGGCGTACAGGATCTCCGGCCGCTCCCCGTTGGCGATCACCATGTCGCAGCCGTTCTCCGTGGCGATCTCCGCCGCCTTGAGCTTGGTCGCCATGCCTCCCGTGCCCAGGGAAGAGCCCGCCGCTCCGCCCAGGGAGCGGATCTCATCCGTCAGCTCCGGGACCAGCGGGATGAGGGCGGCGCCGGGATCCCGGTGGGGATCCGCCGTGAAGAGCCCTTCGATATCGCTGAGCAGGACCAGAAGGTCCGCCTCCGCCTCGGCGGCCACCACGGCCGCCAGGGTGTCGTTGTCCCCGATGCCCAGTTCCTCCGTGGCAACGGTATCGTTTTCATTGATGACGGGGAGGGCCTTCATCTCCAGCAGGCGGTCCATGGTGTTGCGGAAATTCTGCCTGCGCCGGTCGTGCTCGATGTCGCCGGCCGTCAGCAGGATCTGGGCCACCGTGTGGTGATAGTCCGAAAACAGCCGGTCGTAGGTGTACATCAGTTCGCACTGTCCCACCGCCGCGGCCGCCTGTTTGGAGGGCACGTCCTTCGGGCGCTCGCTCAGGCCGAGCTTTCCCACGCCCATCCCCACGGCGCCCGAGGAGACCAGGATGACCTCGTGGCCCGCGTTTTTCAGATCGCTCAGCACCTTGCAGAGCTGTTCCACCCTGCGGATGTTCTGATATCCGGAGGGGTAGGTCAGCGTGGAGGTGCCGACTTTGACGACGATTCTCATAGAGAGGTCCTTCTTTCTGCGGTTTTCAGGAGTTTCCCCCGTCTTTGCATACAGTCCCAGTTTAAGAAGATTTTCCGCCGCTGTCAAGATAAATGCGTCCGCAGGTGAAATTGCGGCCCCCGCCAAAAAAGAAAAGCCGCAGTGCGACTGCGGCAAAAGACGGGGATCGGAAAGCTCAAAGCACCCGGACGCCCCGGTCCACGGGAAGGGCGACGGCGGCAAAAAGCCCCTTTTCGGAAAACCGGGGCAGGGCCGCCTCGGCTTCCTCTTTTTTTGAAAAAAGGCCGAACAGGGCCGAACCGGACCCGCTCATGGAGGCCCCCAGGGCCCCGCAGGAAAGAAGCGCCTCGAGAAGGTCCCCGCTTCCTTCCACGCCGCAGCATCCGGTGAAGGTGTTTCGGCACAGGGCCCCCACCCGCCGAAGATCCCCCGCGGCGACGGCGGCGGCCATCTCTTTCCCGTCCGGAAGGACCGGGTCTTTCAGCGCGTCCACCGCGCGGTACGCCTCGGGAGTCGAAACGCCGCCCCGGGGCTTCACGATCAGAAAAGCGCCCTTCGTAAGGGAGGGAAGGGGCTCCAGCAGGTCTCCGATCCCGGTGGCGCGGCAGGCGCCGCCCAAGGCGCAGAAGGGGACGTCCGCCCCTACGGCCGCCGCGATTTTTCGCAGTTTCTCCCCGCCGAGGCACGTGCCGTACAGCAGGTCCTGGGCCGCGAGCACGGCGGCGGCGTCCGCGCTGGCGGAGCCGAGGCCGGCCTGGTAGGGGATCTCTTTTTTCAGGAAGATCCCCGCTCCGCCGGAAATACCGGTATGGGAAAAGAAGGCCGCCGCGGCGCGCACGGCGGTGTTTCTGCCGTCTGTGGGAAGAAGGGGATCGTCGCACCGCAGCGTCGTTTCCCTCTCCCGGCTCACCTCCACCCGGTTGGCCAGGGAAACGGACTGCATCACCGTATCGAGGTCGTGCATGCCGTCCTCCCGGCGGCCGGTGACCGCCAGGGACAGGTTGATCTTGGCGTAGGCCAGCAGCGCGACCCGGTCAGCCACGGTGGTCCCTCATGAACCTCTCCATGCGGTCCAGGGCGATGGTCAGGTGATCCATGGAGTAGGAGTAAGAGATGCGGGCGTATCCCTCGCCGCACCGGCCGAAGGCCGTGCCCGGGATGATGGCGACTTCCTGTTCCTTGAGAAGGCCGACGCAGAACTCCTCGCTGGTCATTCCGGTGGAGCGAAGAGAGGGGAAGCAGTAGAAAGCCCCCTGGGGCTCCGTGGTGGTCAGGCCGATCTCGTTGAGACGCCGGACCAGCATGCGCCGGCGGGCGTCGTACAGCTCGTGCATTCGCTCGATATCCTCCCGGCACTCCCGCAGGGCGATCAGCGCCGCCACCTGGGAAACGGTGGGGGCGCACATGATGGCGTACTGATGGAGCTTGAGCATCTGGGCCACCAGGGGTTCCGGCCCGCACAGATAGCCCAGGCGCCATCCGGTCATGGCGAACATTTTGGAAAAGCCGTTGATCACGAGGGTCCGCTCCCTCATGCCCGGCAGGGAAGCGATGGAGGTGTGCTTCAGGCCGTTGTAGGTCAGTTCCGCGTAGATCTCGTCGGAGAGCACCAGCACGTTGGTCCCCCGCAGCACCTCGGCGATGGCCTCCAGCTTCTCCCGGGTCATCACGGCCCCGGTGGGATTGGAGGGGAAGGGCAGGATCAGGAGCTTCGTCTTCTCGGTCAGAGCGGCCCGCAGTTCCTCCGGCGTCAGGGTGAACCCGTTTTCCTCCTTCAGCGGAAGGTGGATCACCTTGGCGTGGCAGATCTCCGCCAGGGGCGCGTAGCAGACGAAGCAGGGCTCCAGCACGATCACCTCGTCCCCGGGATTGAGCACGGCGCGCATGGCGATATCGATGGCCTCGCTGCCGCCCACCGTCAGCACGATCTCATTGTCGGGATCGTAATGCAGGTCGAACCGGCTGCTCAGATAGGAGGAGATCTCCTGCCGCAGCTCCACCATGCCGGCGTTGGAGGTATAGCGGGTATCCCCCTCGTCCAGCAGGCGCTCGGCCGCCGTGCGGGCAGCCAGGGGCGTTTTCTGATCCGGCTCCCCCACGGAAAGGGAGATCACGTTGGGGTTCTCCGCCGCGAGGGTAAAAAAGCTGCGGATGGTGGACGGCTCAAGATCCTTGACGGTATCGGCCAGAAGATCCCGGTAATCTATCATTTTGAAGGCTTCCTCTCTTTTTTCTGTTGATCGGGGCGGGAGCGGCGGCCCCGCCGGGCCCCTCCCGTATTCAAAGCAGCCGGACCCCCGGCTCGACGAAATCATACCCGCAGGGACGCACCTGGGGAAGACCCAGCAGGTAGAGGTCCGTGGCCCGGGATTCCTGCTCGGCGAAAAGCCGGGCCTCTCCCCCCAGGTTGCGCAGATAGGCCAGGGAGTCCGAAACGGGCTTCTTCGCCGTTTCCTTCATCCTCCCCAGGATCTCCCTGCCCCGGGCGTTGAAGCCCAGCACCCGCAGATAGGGCGCGGGGCGGGAGGAGAGAGACGCTTCCAGGCCCAGAAAGGCGGACATGACGACTCTTCGGATCCGGGCGGCGGTGTAGCGCTTGCTCTTTGCCAGGGCGAAGACCTCGTCCAGGGTGGTGGCCTGCCGGATGGCGGCGAGGATGCGGTTTTCCAGCCCCTCGGAGAGATCGGGCAGCCTCCCCATCTCCTCGGGAGTCATCCGCCGCAGCACCCCCAGGATCACCCGGTCCAGGGCGGCCTCGTCAAAGGGCGCCGTCTTTTCCTCAAAGGCCCGGAGAAACCGGGCCGCGCACTCTTTCGGCATCATGGCGGCGGCAGCCCCCGGGTCTCCGGAGCGCGCCAGGGCCCGCAGATAGGACGCGCTGGCCGTTCCCTCCAGGGGGGCGGCGGCGTCGTGGCCCGCGCCCTCCCGGCGCACGGCAAAGGGCGCGATAGGGCTGTCCATATCCCGCAGCGCCCGCAGGTACTCGATGGCGAGGGAATCGTTGGGCTCGGATAAAAGATCGGCGATCTCGTCGCCGCAGAGCTCGCTGACGGCGTTTTGCCGGGCTTTCGCGAAGGTGACCCCCGTGGCGAGATATTCGTTCATCCTCTCGCAGACAGCCAGGCTGTCCACGGCGTCCGCGGCGGCCCGCAGCATGGTGATGTATCCCGATTCGCTCCCGAAGGAGAGCAGGTCCACGCAGCCCATGGCGCAGGCCACGGAGACGGCCCCCGCCGCGAACCGCTGGGCGGTGGCCATGGCGAAGGGCACCGGCAGTTCCAGGACCAGATCCGCTCCCCCCAGCAGCGCGCAGGCGGCCCTAACGCGCTTCTCGCACAGGGCGGCGGCGCCGCGCTGGGTAAAGTTCCCGCTCATGATGGCGGCGACGTGGGTCGCTCCGGCCCGGCGCGTTTCCGTAATGTGGAACGCGTGGCCGTTGTGAAAGGGATTGTATTCGGCGATCACAGCCGCGACGACCATCGGGGAGGCTCCTTTCGGAAGTTTTTTTCTTTTTCGCTTGCAACCGGCGAAGGATTATATTATTATAGTGAAGACAGGGGAAGAATGTCAAGGCGGACATATCCGAAACCGATTCTCCGCGGGACGTGACCCCGACCGAAACCTGTAATTCAATTAAGGAGGATGATTCCAATGAAAATTCTGGTTATCAATGCGGGCAGTTCCTCGATGAAGTATCAGCTGATTGATATGGACACCGAGTCTGTCATCGCAAAGGGCAACTGCGAGCGCATCGGCGTTGACGGCCACATCGGCCACAAGACGGCCGACGGTTACAAGACCGAGTACGACATCGCGTTCCCCACCCACGCCGAGGCTTTTGCCGAGGTCCTGAAGGTCCTCACCACCGGCGAGCACAAGGTCGTCAACGACGTTTCCGAGATCGCCGCTGTCGGTCACCGCGTGGTCCACGGCGGTGAGAAGTTCACCGTGCCCACCCTCATCACCGATGAGGCCATCGCCGGCATCGATGAGCTCTCTTCTCTCGCTCCCCTGCACAACCCCCCGGCTCTCAAGACCATCAAGGCCTCCAAGGAGATCTTCGGAGAGAACACTCCCATGGTGGCGGTCTTCGACACCTCCTTCCATCAGACCATGCCTCCCAAGGCTTATATCTACGGCATCCCCTATGAGTTCTATGAGAAGTACGGCGTGCGCCGCTACGGCTTCCACGGAACCAGCCACCGCTACGTTTCCGGCCGTCTGGCCGAGCTGGAAGGCAGAAGCGATCTGAAGGTCGTCACCTGCCATCTGGGCAACGGCTCCTCTCTGGCCGCCGTTAACGCCGGCAAGGTCCTGGAGACCTCCTTCGGTATGTCCACTGCCGACGGTATCGTCATGGGCACCCGCTGCGGCACCATGGATCCCTGCATTCCTTCCCTGATCGCGGAGAAGACCGGCGCCGACTTCGCTGAGGTCGCCAACATCCTGCAGAAGAAGTCCGGCCTTCTGGGCATCTCCGGCGTTTCCTCCGACATGCGCGACATCGAAGCCGCTGTCGAGCAGGGCAACGAGCGTGCCAAGCTGGCCTGGGACATCCTGGTCTATCAGATCAAGAAGTTCATCGCCGGATATTCTGCCGGTATGGGCGGCTGCGACGCCATCGTCTTCACCGGCGGTATCGGTGAGAACGACGCTTCCGTGCGCGAGGCCGTCTGCACCGACATGGAGTTCATGGGCGTCAAGTTCGACGCGGCCAAGAACGCCGGCTGCCGTGAAGAGTGCTGCATCTCCGCTCCCGATTCCCGCGTGAAGGTCTGGATCATCCCGACCAACGAGGAGCTGCTGATCGCCCGCGACACCAAGGCGATCGTCGAGAGCCTGTAAGCCTAAAGATCCATAAACCGAAAAGCGGCGGGGCAAAAGCCCCGCCGTTTTGTTTTGCCTGCCGGCGGGTCCGTCCCGCCGGCTTTGGTTTTTCAGAATTTTCCGGAGCTGTGGGAAAAGCCGCCGGAATTGACGCTGGTCCCTCCCGGGCCTCCCGGAGAGGAGCCGCCCCTCTCAATGGGCTGGCGCACCGTGGTGGTGTGGGTGTAAAAGTCGTCGGACCGGGTGATTTGGATATTGTCCGGCCCCGTATACCGTCTGGCCTCAGTGGCCGTACGGGCGGTCTTCATGCTGCTTTTGAAAGCCCCGCAGGTCACCCACGCGATGACTGCGGCGGGTATGGCGCTGAAAAGGCCCCGGACGCCGCCCTTTTGCTGCTGCGGCTGCGAAGCCGGCTGGGCCTGGGGCACGTCCACCGGCGCGCTGTTCTGCGCCCGTTCAAGGTAGTCTCCCGCGATCCCCACGTAATCGAGGAATCCGGTCCCCCAGCTGCCCGCCTGGAAATCGTCGAGGAACACCCTCGCCATCTGGCCCTTGCCGTAATCGGTAAAGGCCCGGTTCGCCTCGTCCCCCGTGGCCGTCAGGACGTATTCCCGTTCCTCCGTGGAGACCAGCAGCAGCAGGGCGTTGCCGCCGCTGCCCTCGGCCAGCCGGTTCTCCTTTATAAAGGACTCCGAGAAAGCCTCAATGTTCCCGTATCCTTCCCTTTGGTAGCTCTCCACCGTCGCCGCGTAGACGCCGCATCCCTTCTCCGCGGAGACCTTCGCGGCCTCCTCGTTGTAGCGCGCCGCCTCGTCGGCGGAAAGGAGCCCCGCCTGATCGAAGAGAAAATCCCCCGCCCCGAAGGCCGCGGTGCAGAGGATCAGCCCGCAGGCCAGCAGGAGGGCCGCCAGAACAAATAAACGGTTCTTTTTCATTCCCAGCCCTCCTTACAGTCCCAAAAACGTGAACAGCGCCACGCCGGCGATGGTCAGGCCCGCCGCGATGGCCAGCCAGTACTTCCAGTATTTGCCGGAGGAGACCGGCAGGTCCCCCACGGTCTTTCCGCTCTGGCCGTTGACGGCGAAGAGGTAATTGTTCCCGGACCAGCGCGTGCTGAGCATCCACACCGGCAGCAGGCCGTAATGCACGGCCCCCCGGCGCAGGTCGATGCGGCGGCCGGTCTCTTCCAGAGTGTCGTAGGCGCCTACGGTGGAGCGCACGGTCTCGTAAGCCGTACTGATGGCGCGGCGGTCGGCCCGGGGGCCGCACTCCTCCACGCTGACGTCGGGGATATCCGCCATATAGCCCGGCAGGTAGGCGGTGGAAAAGGGTTTGAGCTCCCCGTAATCAAAGGGCTCTATGGAATCCATATACTCGTCCGGCATCTTTTTGGAGGCGTCCACCGGGATGCTCTCAAAACCCACGGTCCCCGAACGATATACGTCGAAATGCTCCGTGCTGATGATCCGCTCGTCGGGGGTGGTCCGGGTATGGGACCGGGTCCCGTGGAAGGAGAGGGAAACGTCCACGTCGGCGTCAAAGAGCCAGAACGGCACGTAGACCCCCTTGACCTCCTTGATATGGTTCTCCTTTGAGAAAACGTCGGGCAGCAGCTTTTTGCCCCGGTAGTGCGCCTTGAGGGCCGCGACGGCTTCTTCCTTCGTCTTGCGGAAGGGCAGGATGAAATCCGGCTTCAGCGCTCCCGCGAACTGCCCCGGGACGATGGTGGGATTGCCGCAGTAGGGACAGCTGCTGGCGGCCATCTCTTCGCCGCAGATGAGCTGGGCGCCGCAGGAAGGGCAGTTGTAGACCTTCAGGCCCTCTCCCTCCTTGCCCCAGTCCCCGCTGACTCCGGAGGTATCCCAGGGGGCCTGTTCGGCGGCGGCGTCCTTTTCGGAATAGAGCTTTTCGATCTCCTCCACGGTGTAGCTGCTGCCGCAGTAATCGCATTCAAGCTTTCCCGAGTCACCGGCAAAATGCATGGGCCCGGTACACGCGGGGCATTTGTAATTGGTCATCTGAGAAGGCATCTCGGAAAGTGCCCTCCTTTCTCATTACCGTCATACAACACAGGGACCTGCCGCGTTCGAAAACACGGCAGGTCCGGGTTTTTCAGCGGTTTATTCCGCCTTCTGGCCGCACTTGGGGCAGAACTGGCCGTCGGCGGGGAGTTCCGCGCCGCACTTGGAGCACACCCTGCGCACGGGCTTGGGCTTTCCGCACTTGGGGCAGAAATTGCCGTCGTTCACGGCGCCGCAGGAGCAGGTCCAGGCAGCGGGCTTGGGATTTCCGCACTTGGTGCAGAAATTGCCGCTGTTGACCGTGCCGCAGGCGCAGGTCCAGCTGTCGGCCGCGGGAGCCGCCGCCTGCTGCTGGGGCTGCGCGGCAGCCTGTCCGTAGAGGGACTGGGCCAGGCCTCCGCCGATATTGCCGGCCATGTTGACGCCGTAGAACGTGGCTGCCGCGCCGCCGGGATTCTTGGCGGCGTCCTGAAGGGCCTCTCCGGTGGCGCCGGTGATGTAGCCCGCGCCCAGAGAAGGATCGCGCAGGGCGGCAGCCCGCTGCAGATCCTTGAGCATCTTCTCGTCCTCTTCGTTGGCGGTGATGGAGGAGATGCCGAAGGACTCGATCTCGATGCCTCTGCGGCCCGCCCACTTGGAGGAAAGCTCCGCCTTGAGGGCCTCGGTCAGCTCGGTGGTGTGGGCAAGCAGGGCGCTGTAGCGCACCCCCTGCTCGCCGATGCGGGCGAAGGCGGGCTGGAGGGCCGTCAGAAGCTCGCTCTTGAGCTGGCTGTCCAGCTGGGAGCGGTTGTATTCGTCGGCGAAGTTGCCGGTCACGTTGGTGTACAGCAGGATCGGGTTGATGACCTTGTAGCTGTACTCGCCGAAGCAGCGCATCCCCACGTCGATATCGATGTTGGCCCGGGCGTCCACCACCCGGAAGGGGACGGGATTCGGCGTGCCGTACTTGTTGCCCAGGATCTCCTTGGTGTTGAAGTAATAGACCCGCTGATCCTTGGGGGCCTCGCCGCCGAAGGTAAAGCGCTTACCGATCTGCTTGAAGACGTCCTTGTTGCCCGCGCCCAGGGTCCCGTTGAAGACCGAGGGCTCGGTGGAAGCGTCGTACACGAACTCACCGGGCTCCGCGCAGACTTCCGCGACTTTCCCCTG
>JAEEGL015224512.1_pt1 | contig 10537 bp, 8 predicted proteins | sample 9134231 | NCBI WGS metagenome assembly JAEEGL01 (sample SAMN16246548, study PRJNA631951) | gut metagenome | biome: gut microbiome; feature: rumen; material: fiber-attached | host: Bos | place: Iran: Karaj | collected 2018-10
CAAGGGTGACACATTAGTAGTGGTGTTTTTAGTGGTGGCTTTAAATAAAAGTTGTATCTTTGCACCAAGCTATAAAATTAATATGGAAACGACATCGACAAACATATCGGTTAATAAGACGCATGAAGCTACTCTCAGCTATGCAGATGGCTTTACAGCCTTCACCTTTGGAGGGTACAATATCCGTTTCAAGGCTCCTTATAGCCTGGAGCGATACGTCGATGTCCTCAAGTGGGACGACGGGTATCTGGTGGTGCTGGCTAAGTACAGCCACAACCCCCAGCCCGAGGAGGAGTATATTGACCTCAAGCCCATCCTCGACAGCCTGTACATTGATGCCGACACATTCTTGAAACCCATCAAAACAGTCCGCATAGCTTATGCCTGATATCAAGACCGTGACATCCTCAACAATCGCGAGATAGCCAAGATCTCCGAGTTCATCAAAGACCACTATCAGGAGATGTACCTCCGCTGGTCGCAGTATAGCGACAAAGGCTACTACAATAAGTAGGGGATATGTAAAGGCAAGGAGACAAGTAGTTGATGTTTTTGGGTCGTCCAGAACGTTCCTTTCACTCGAAGGTGCGTCACTTTTGGAGTGTCGTAACGATACTTTACCCCCCTAAAGTATCATCGGAACGGGTCGTAGATGACGTCGGAAGGGATGGAAACAAACGTCGGAACGGGTCGAAAGTATCACCCCTTTGGCTCACTTGCCTAATGACACTATGACGGTATGACAGTAAAAATGGTAATGTTCTCGCGTACTGCGTATGTGTATGCGGTACGCGAAGAAGTTCAGAATCCCGCCGTCATGCTGTCATCCGTCATCAATAATCACATTAGAGTAACCATATTTCAGACATCTCAGCCGCTAAATTACAAAGAAAGTTCGAATTGAACAAAAGGATATAATATTTTAACAATAGACATATAAAACTCAACGACTACTTGCTGGCACAGGCAGCGATTGAGCATGAGAAGTATAAGAAAGGACTAAGGCAACATAAATATGGACAAGAAACCTCTTCCTTCTTACTTCTTCCTTCTTACTTCGAAGACTTCTTCCCTCTGCCATCTTCCGTCTTCCATAAGATTGACGTGCCCCTCTCTGATGGTTTACTTACGGTAAAGCTTTGCATTCTCGTGAGAATTTAGCGCGTTACTGCTTACTTTATGTAAGTAAGACTATGGTAAAGATGAAGTTTAGTTTTGGTGATAGTAGCTGTCCCTTGTCACTATATTTATAAAGGTAACTGAGAAGTGAAGTTGAATATGAAGAGAATAAAGATAGTAATGACCATCATGTTGCTGATGGCAACAGTGATGGTTTCAGCGCAGAGATTGACGACATCAAGCGATGCAGAAAGGAAAGAGATTGCTAAAAAGACACTGGCTCTGGATTACTCTATGCCAGACTATAGTATCAATAAGATAGATGCTAAGGTGATGGGGCCAAGGCTGGCTAAAATCTTGGAGACATTCTGTGCCAATTATAAGCAACCACAGTATTTGGGCTCTCTTAGCTTTATACAGAGCAGTCAGGTGGAAGGATTGAATTATGGCCATATTAAAAATATGAAACTGGCGAATGTGACCAAGATAGGTAACGAACTAACAATATTATTCAACACTGTTTTGGAACCAAACAACTTGAACTTGAAGAAATCACAACTGGTGTTCCATTTTGTCGATGGCGTGTCAGATAATAAAGCTGTTAATGATTTCTTCTGCATTTTGTGCAGGTATATTAAAGAATAAACAAACACTGCCGTGAGGTAGCGGGCAGGCTCTTATTGGAGTGTTCCTACAAGCTCTGATAATCCTGCCTTTACATCTTTAACGGCAAAAAATATAGAAGACAATGTTTAAAGCAACGATATACAAACTATCAGTGATTTCACTTAGTGGCATTATGGAAGAAACTTTTGCTGCTAAAGATGCAGTACGCCAGTGGAATCTGGCGAACGCGGAGCGTTCTGGCAAGCTGTTCATGGCCGTAGAAGAACCACAAACTGCTGATGTCTTGATAGGCGTTGTGGGTAATAGGGTGGGGAAAAAAGAATTTATTGAAAAATATATAAAGGGAGGAAAGAAAGTAATACTATTCTTTACTGCTTATCAAGACCCCAAGAACACTATTGTCAGTGAACAAACTGTAGTGACAGAATATATGCATAGCATGCAGCAGCGCTGCTACTGCACTGAGTTCAGCGGCACAGCCCAGCTGAGTCAAATAATTAACGAACAACTGGCTGCTGTTTAATGCTATGTAATTCATTATCTCACTATTTGTGAAATACCGCACACAGTAGGTAAGTTGTTTTGGGGCAGAAGTTTTTGGCAAGGAGTTTCTTTCGCAGTTCAGTATAACAAACAGGATGATGTTATAAAGATAATAAAGCCAGTATTTAAGGTATGACCATTTCATACCTAATATGAAAGATTACAAAAAAAGATAAATAAATGAAGAAAGCTTTAATTACAGGTGTAACCGGACAAGACGGTTCCTATTTGAGTGAATTCCTTCTGGAGAAGGGATACGAAGTACATGGTATTATTCGCCGTTCATCTGTTGATTTTCGTGAGCGTATTGCTCATTTGGAAGGCAAACCAGGTTTCCATTTGCATTATGCTGACCTTGGAGACTCGATGTCAATAGTCAAGGTTGTAGATAAAGTAAAACCAGATGAGATTTATAACTTGGCTGCTCAAAGTCACGTACAGGTGAGCCTTGTCTCTCCTGAGTTTACAGCAGATGTTGATGCTACGGGTGTGCTTCGTGTACTTGAAGCTGTTCGCGCTTGTCACTTGGAGGAGACTTGCCGTATCTATCAGGCGAGCACGAGCGAGCTGTATGGTAAGGTGGAGGAGGTGCCTCAGAATGAGAATACTCCTTTCCATCCTTACAGCCCCTATGCTGTGGCAAAACAGTATGGTTTCTGGATTGTCAAGGAGTATCGCGAGGCATACAACATGTTCTGCAGCAGCGGCATCCTGTTCAACCACGAGAGCGAGCGCAGAGGCGAGACCTTTGTCACCCGCAAGATCACCCTTGCAGCCGCCCGTATCAGCCAGGGCCTGCAAGACTGCCTCTACCTCGGCAATATGGACAGCCTCCGTGACTGGGGCTATGCCAAGGACTATGTAGAGTGCATGTGGCTCATCCTACAGAACGACCGTCCCGAGGACTTTGTCATTGCCACCGGTGTACAGCACTCCGTCCGTGAGTTCACCCAGCTCGCTTTCCGCCACGCCGGCATAGAGCTCGAATTCAAAGGAAAAGGTCTTGACGAAGTTGGCGTAGTCAAGAGCACCAATAACTCTCAACTCTCACCTCTCACCTCTCAACTAAAACCCGGCGACATAGTCGTAAGGGTTTCCCCGGACTTTTACAGACCCACCGATGTTGTCAACCTCTGGGGTGACCCCACCAAGGCCAAGGCTCGTCTGGGTTGGAATCCCGCCAAGACCAGCTTCGAGCAGCTTGTCAAACTGATGGTCGAGCACGATGTCGCAAAAGTTGCGGCTGAGGGTGCTGCTCAAAAAGTCCGCACCAACCTTGCAGAGTATCTAGAAAAAGGTATTGTAAAGTAGGCTGACGCCTCCTTTGGTGCTCCTTTAGTCCTCCTTTAGTCCTCCTTTAGTCCTCCTTTGGTGTTCCTTTGGTCTCCTTCTGCAAGGATGACCAATCGTCACACCAGTCGGCCCACCGCTCCAGGCACAGGCTCCCTGCGGTCGCCAGAGCCTTCCGCTAAGGGAAGCGGTGTCAGCCCGTGGCTCCGTTCCACTCCGCCACCGGCTGGATTATCTAAGCGGCGAAGCGCTAGAAGAAATATATAACAGATTCTATTATGGCTAAGAACAAAGTTACAGTAACTGACAATAGCATTAAAAGTGGTGTCACGAGTGATGCCAATAAGGCTATTTGTGAGTTTATATGGAATGGCTTTGATGCACATGCTCAGCACATTAGTGTTGAGTATCAGGCTAATGAGCTTGGCGCCATCACTTCTTTGATTATCAAGGATGATGGTGATGGCATTAATCGTTCTACTTTGTCTGAGACATTTGGACGATATCAAGATTCTGTAAAAAAGAAATCTTTTCAGTGGAGCTCGCAAGTTAAAGGGCATAAAGGAAAGGGACGCTACTCTTTCAACTGTTTTGCCACTGGAGCAGAATGGATAACTGTGTACCGTGATGAAGAAGACCGCTTGATTAAACATACAATAACTATCAATGGTAATGATAACGATCATTACAATGATCATTCTGATGATGGTGGAGCAACTATTGTACATGATTGTACAACTGGAACAGAAGTGCATTTCATAAATGTAACTAAGATATCTTCTGATTTCCTGGAGTCTAAAGATTTTATAGGATATTTGCAAAGAGAGTTTGCTGTATTCCTAAAACTTAACGAGAATAGAGGCTATTCGCTAGATGTTAATGGTAGGCAAATAGATTGTAATGTTGTGATTGCGGAGTCGGACACGAAAGCAATTAGCATTTATGACGAGGAGCTCAATACCAGACTAACTTTCAATCTCACCTTCATCCGTTGGTTTGAGAAGATGAAGGAGAACTACAGTGTTTACTATCTGAACGAAGAAGGTCTTGAACGTTACGAGGAAACCACCAAATTAAATAAGAAAGATACAGGCTTCCATCATAGTGTTTATGTTACTTCACCTTATTTTGAATATTTTGCGCCGACACCTAAAGCTGGAAAAGAAGACAATGAAGCCCCGCCGGAGAAATCGGAAGCTCAAATACAGATAGAGTTTGAGGGACATCATGTTACGAAGAACGAGAAAGATAAGGTGTTCAGAGAACTTCGTAAACAGGTGGCTGAGTGGTTGTCCGAGAAACAGAAATTGTTTATTGCTGAGGTTGGTGGAAGGGAACTATGGGACCGGTTTGAAGCTAAGGGCGTTGTGGAATTGCCACACAATGAGTATGAGGAACCCTTATTTACTGAACTAAAAGAAACAGTAATAGGTATCTATTCAGTACAACCCAAATTGTTTACAAATATAGGAGACGATCAAGCCAAAGCCTTGGTGGGCTGTTTGAAACTCCTTCTGCAGACCAATAAACGCGACGATGTAATAACCATTTTGGAGCAAATTAACAAGATGACAGATGAGGAACGCCACAAGTTATCGCTCATTCTAAAAACTACAGAGTTATCAAGCATCACCAATACCATCGATTTGCTTAAGAATCGCGCAAAAACTGTATCAGCATTGAAAGCGATGGTTTTTGACACCTCTTTGAATGCATACGAAGTACCCGATATACAGGAGATGGTCTCAAAGGCGTTTTGGCTCTTTGGTGAACAGTATAACATAGTGACCGAGGCAGAACCTGATTTCCAACAAGCGTTGGAAACATATCTCGAAAAGATAAACAAAAGCAAGAAAACCAAAGGAGTAAGTAAAAGTAGGGCCAATAAAGATAAAATTAATCATCCAGACGTCAACAAAGAGATGGACATTTTTGCTTTCCGACAGAACAATCGTTCTCAGACGATAGAGAATATTGTTGTTGAATTAAAACGACCAAACGTGGAACTAGGAGAGGTAGAAGTAAGTCAAGTTAAGACTTATATGGGTTTGATTTATGATGAGCCTCGTTTTAACTCACCAGATGCTCAGTGGACGTTTATTCTTGTTGGCAATAAGTTGGATAAAACGGGTTACATCAACCGTGAAATGAAATCCAATGCAACTTGGGGGAAAAAGAATCTGATTCAACATGTGGACGATGCTGGCCAGCATTATGACATTTTTGTAAGGACATGGAGTTCAATTTTTGATGATTTTGAAGTACGTCATAAGTTTTTGCTCGATAAACTTGAGATGAAGCGTAAAGAACTATCAGCTCAGTATAAGGATAAAGAAGACCTCCATAAGATAGTGGAGGATGCTAAAGAATAGCTTCAAAAGAACGTGAGTAACTAAGCAATCATCATGGAAAAGGAAGAAAGGGCATTGATTGAGAAGTATCTGGAGAAACTGGAGGATGATTATGGGGTGACTCATGATTGGAATGAAGTTTCTAGAGGTATGGACGAAGAAGGGGACAAACCTAATGGAATCTCTTTGAGTTTTCCAGATGATGTTTACAGCGCACATTATGAGATTGAAGAGTTCCTTGATTATATGTCGGATATCGATACGTTCAAGGAGGTGGACAAGACGACATCGCGTACAGACCATATACGCCAGACGGTGTTATATTTCCGATATAATGGGTATGACCAATATGAGGATAAGTTACTGTCCTATAGTTTTGTAGATGATGATTACACCGTTAGAATTGTAAAACAACCTATGCTGATAGGAATGGCAAACTCACTGAACGAGAATTCTGATGATGACTTAGGATTGGGATGTACAGAACCTTATATAGCACTTGAACTAAAATATACAGGCAAGAACCGCTTGAAGAAGGACGAAGAGGATGGCTTATTTGAAAGAATAACCTTCTATTTGACCAAAGAGCTGAAGACCTCCATCTATGTGACAACGGTTCGCGATGTTCGTGCTGCATGGGATGAAGTGTATCTTGAGGACGAAGAGGATGATGAAAGTGCGATGATGAAAATCAAGGTCAAGGACTTGATAGGCTATAGCCCGATGTTGAAACTGTACAAACAGGCTCTGGCAACAGAAGACCAGGAAATCCGTTTTCTTCAATTCTATAAAATCATTGAGCATATATCGCCGGTAGTAGCCAAGATGGAAGCATACGACAAACTAAACAAGAGGCTCGATATGCTGGCCTCTTCTGATCGAGACTATAAGTATTTGGATTCTTTGTTCTCCATTACCAGGAAGTACGATATGGATGTGAAAGATGACTATCTTGCCATTTCTGTCATTCAAAAATGCGTAGATGTAATTCCTTTGTGGGAACACCTTCCTGAAAAGTTGCAGAAACAGATACGGAGCAATCTTCATATCCAAGGTAATGAAATAAACGATGAAAATGTCAAGGATGAGCAACTTGCCAGTCTGCAAAAGCAGATAGCAAACATCCTGTATTCAACAAGAAACAATATAGTACATGCCAAATCCAACTATATCCCTACTGGATTAGAACTTCAAGGCGAAGAATTGATAAAGGGGAATATAATGATGGATAAAATAGCTATATCAATCATTCAATGGAATACAAGACAGCCAGAGGCATATAGGGTGTGATGAAGATGTTCCATAGAGATAAACTTATTTGATTGGATTTGATTAGAGGAAAACAGTTACTTTAAGAAACCTATAGCAAAAATGGACGTTATAACAAAATCATATTTTGACGATTTTAGGGAGAAGTTTGGTTACGTTGAAATAAGCGACTACCAGGCTTTTGAGTATTTCGTGAATTATTGTGATGTGAGCAAATACTTCACGATGGACAGTATTACGCCTACGATGCTTGATGATATTTCTACGTTAAGTGTTCCTGACGTAGGATATGACGGAATAGCTGTTTTGGCTAATGGACGCCTTGTAACCCATCCCGAGGAATTGGAGGATGTACTCAGGGGCGATGGCTATCTTAATATAAGGTTCATCTTCACGGAAGTAAAGATGGCAGAACGGTATGATGATGATTCGGTCAATCATTTTTACGAAGCAGTATTAGCTTCCTTTGAATATGCCCTGGGAAGACGAGAGATAGACATCCGAAAGACAAACAAAATAACCTCGTTTTTACAACATATTTATAGCCGCAGTGCTAAGTTTGACAACAATACATATCCGGAAATAATCTTACTCTTTAATACACTGGGATCCAATGCGCCTACGCCGGCAGTTGTCAAAAGCGGAGAGGAGTATCGGGAAAGACTCAAGGCCACCGGCCTTTTCTCTAAGGTTACGACAGAGGTGATGGGCTGGAAGGAATTGGTGGATATGTACAAACATTCAACAACAAAAGAAGATGTTGAGCTTGAACTGCTTAGACAGCCAATCCCTTTGCCCAAGATCCAGAAAGTGCAGCAAGGCTATCTTGCACTTGTACCCTTCAAGGAGTTCAAGAAGCTGATAATTGACGCTTCTGGCAATATTAAGAATGTCTTTTCGGACAACGTGAGAGCCTTCCAAGGTGACAACCTTGTAAATCAGGCAATAGGTAATACCCTTAAATCAGGCGATATTGCCATTTTTACAGCGATGAATAATGGCATCACCATCATTGCCGGCCAGATAAAGTTTGAGAATAGCACCCTGACAATATCTGACTATCAGATAGTGAACGGTTGTCAAACCAGCCATGTACTCTATAGATATAGGAATCTGGAGGGTATTGATGACCTTCAGTTGCTGGTAAAGTTCATAGCTTCTTCTGACAATGAGATTCGTACCAAGATCATACTTGGTGCAAACAGCCAGACTGAAGTGAAACGCGAACAGTTGATAGCCTTGTCCGAAGTTCAGGAACTTATAGAAGAGTATTATAATACAGTCAAGGGAGAAAACCGCCTCTACTACGAACGTCGTAGTAAGCAGTATATGTATGACAATGCCGTTCCTAAAAATAAGATAATAACGATTCCTGTTCAGATCAAGGCCGTAGTGTCTATGTTCATCGAACAGCCCCATAGCATTCGCGGTTACTATGGTAGTGTGGTTGAGAAATTGGGAAGTGACGAGATTTTTTCCGAGCATTACCGTATTGATATCTACTATACCAGCGCTCTTACCCTCTATAAGATGAACGAGCTGTTCAATATGAGCATAATACCTCCTTCTTATCGCAAGGTGAAGTTCCATATGCTTCTTGCCGCTCGTTTGCAAGCTGAGAAAAAGATTGGCAAGATGCCATCTTTGGAAAGCAAGACAATGGAGGATTATTGTCAAAAGTTGAACAGCATCTTGGCAGACAAGGAAAGTTGCAGGCAACTTTTCATAGGTGTGGTAAAACTTATACAAGATTGCCTTGGTCGTGAGCCTATTGACCAAGACAACGATAGCCGGGATCTTACTGATCGTATTTTCGAGCTATCAAAAGGCGGAAAGAGTGGACAAACAAGCAGAAACCAAGCGTATTCTGATTATGAGAGTTATATAGCAGGTTTGGTTTCAAAGGGTGAAACACGCTTAGTGATGTCATCCGGATTGGAAAAGGCTGTAGCTTCTTTCTCTACTTTGATAAAAATATCAAACCAGAAAATTGACATTCTGGCAGGTAATCTCTATTCGCTAGAAATGAACGACCTTAATGTTGTAGAACAGTTAGATGCATTCTTAAAACGTGGCGGAGAACTACATGTCCTGATGTACAATTATAGCCTTGAGGGAGTGCAAACATCACGCCTTTTCAAGATGCTGGCTGTACGCATCAAAGAAGGAAGAAGTATTAATGTGCAAACAAAAGAACAGGCTCCTAGAACGGAAGTCCGAGGACAGAAACAACGTTACAATTTGTTTGTTTTTGATTCGAAACATTACCGTTTAGAAACAGAAGAGAATTGGACAAAGGGAAATATTGGAATTTTTGATACGATGAATGCTACGACATATACAACAGCCATTGAGCGTGAGGTAGCAGATAGTGATGTCCGCTCTTTGGATGTGTTGAAATTGTTTAATCTGGACAAATAGAAGCGCATGAATTATCAGGAGATGTTGCAAGTCGTTGACTTTTCAGCCTTGTACCAGTTAGCCTTTACACTGTATGCAGCTTTCATAGCTGTAGAGTATGCGAAGTCCTTTACGTCGCAGGTTATCAACCATTTCTATGATTTCAAAAAAGAAATTGATGATAAGATTACAGAGAATCAAGAACTATGTAGGAAAGAAGAAATGCAAAGTATAGAAAGCGATGATTATTTCAATTCAGGTGACGGACTTTGTTTGGTAGATGAATATAATACTAAGATAGATGAATGTAACAAAAGTGCAGAAAAAATCAAGAAAGAACTTGGCAATTACGTAGATAATCACACAGAATATAGGATATTTCGTCACATTGGTATTTTCCTGATGCTCTTCAGCATTACATTCATGTTGTCAGGTGCGATTTATCGCGTTTTCCCTTCGGAGATAATTCATTTCCTGCTCTCTTTTACAGGGGTTTCGTTGGTCGTTGTAATTATAGGATGGATTTGTGGGGCAAAGCGTGCGACCCAGTCTTGGTCGGAAAAGAAAAGCATTGTGATTGTTGGAATCATTTATGCTGTTTCATTTGCTTTATCGTTTGCCTCTATGTTCCTTTCATTTACATGGGATAATTCGGTTAAAGAAGTTATTTGGACTTATGGAATGATCATCGCAGTAATACTACCGTATCTGAACTTCCTCTATTTTTTTATCCTTGTTACCATCCAAATGTCAAGAATTGGAAAACACTGTGCTGTGTCTATCTTTCCACTAACAAGCGAATACAAAGCAGCGGGTGATCTTATGGAAAAGATGCTGAATCATCAGGAGATGATGCACAAGGTCGATGAGCATAAAAAGCAAGAAGAGAAAGAAAACGGACAAGAAACTGAACAAGAAAAAGACAAAAATAGTACAAC
>JAEEGL016076279.1_pt1 | contig 10537 bp, 8 predicted proteins | sample 9134231 | NCBI WGS metagenome assembly JAEEGL01 (sample SAMN16246548, study PRJNA631951) | gut metagenome | biome: gut microbiome; feature: rumen; material: fiber-attached | host: Bos | place: Iran: Karaj | collected 2018-10
ATGCAAAAGCATACATGGGATACTTCACCAGAATATTAGCTAAGATTACCTCATTCACCATCTTGCAATACATTAACTTAATAAATGGAAAACCTATAGGAAGGGTTAAGCATGCGTTGATTTAATTCCGCCAACGGGTATTTAAATTTAAAAACCCTCCTATATCCCCCCTATAAACTATCCCCCAAACCACTATTTGCAGATTTAACAATTTAACGATTTAACAATTTAACACTGGCGTGTTCATTCTATTGGTTTATAAGCTATTACAAAAATAATATCCTAAAAAGGATGTCACAAGGCAATTTCAAAAAAGCCTCACTTTTCATGTTTTACACCCCATTTTTTGACCTCACATGGCCATTTTTTGAGGTGTGGAGACTCATTTTTCACACAGATAGCACAGAAAACACAGATAAAAAACGCCTTGTGCGGCGTGTTGGAATGGGAGAAATAAATGTGAATAATACCCATAATTTTATCCACAAATCATCTTATTTCATGGTTCTTCGCTAATTGAGTTGACAGTTAGGCTAACGCGATGCTTGCATCCAGCATGGCAACTCCTATGACTTTTCGTTATCCCTTCTCATTTTTCATTTATCGAAGCACACCTTTATGGTTAAAGTTAATTGGTTAATAGGTTAAAAAATCATTTTGGGAATCTCGTATTTACGGATTTTTCATTCAATCCTTTCGTTCAAATCAAATTATTTTTGAAAAAAGTTATAGAAATGTTTGGAGGTGTCATATGGATTACCGATATTTGCAACGCCTTCGGGTAAAACCGAGGCAGACATATTAGAAGCGCGTACGCTTATTTTCCCGAAAGTGAATCTGGACAATTCGCAAACTCAGGAAAGGTTAATGCACGAAACACTCGTGTGAAGAAGAAAAGCCGTATCACGCTCTACTTCGATTGTATGATGTTGATTACAGTTCACGCTGTACACATATACATCGAAGGTGTGAGCTGTATATTAGACTATTCTTTTCGCACGGGTCAGTCCAGAACCCACTTTCGGAGAATCAGGCAAAAGGCTCACACCTTTCTTTTGTGCCTTATTTTACGACCTTAAGTGAAACCATGCTATTGAGCCATAGCATATCTGACGAGGGATTATATGGCAACCATGACACAATCCTCGAGGAAAACACTGAGAGCACTCCAAGTTATCTTGGGGAGTCTTTTCTTGCTGTGTGGTTGCGCTATTTATCTGTTGTTCAGGAGTACATCCCTCAATATCTACCAATGGTGCTCAGCTATAGGGCTGTCTTCTACTATTGATGCCATGCGAGTATATACACAGACATGGTATCTCCCTCACATCGTGCGATACTGCCTTCCAGACGGGCTGTATTGTGCAGCTTACCTTCTGATGATGGATGCTGTTTGGAAAGAGGACAAAAACTTATTGAAATATGGTGTTCTGTTCATTGTTCCCATTGCCACTATCAGTAGTGAACTGCTCCAATATGTGGGTTTTGTACCAGGAACTTTTGATATTTACGATTTTCTTTGCTATTCTATACCAACGGCTATATACATTATCTATAATAGAAAAGATTTATGTTCAATACTTAATATTCAATAACTATGAAAAAGTACATTTTCCCCATATTAATTATGGCAATTTTTGCCGTAGGCTTTGCGGCATCGGATGACAATGGTTCTGATTCCGATACATCTGCCACTAATAACTCAACTGTGGAGAGCAATGAGTCTATGGATGAAAGCACTTCATATACAGATGAATCAGATGGAGTAGAAGACCCCACAAGTGACCGATACGCTTGGTTGCAGGGGCATTGGGTATATGAACAAGGTAGCTATAAAGGTCATCTGATTATCAATGGCAATAGGATTACCCAATATAGCAGTATGAGTTCCCAACGAGATGAATATCCATTCAGGATAGAGGATGGTGCTATTAAAGCAACCGTAATTGATGGCATGGATATGGTCATCAACATAGATTTCACCAATCACAGATTAGATTATGGTGATGGGCAATGGATGCATAAAGCTGGAGAAACAAGTTATGATGACACTACAAGCAGTACAGACATCGCTAACGCCAGAAGCTATGCACGTCTCAAAGAATTGGGGAGAAAAGGAACTGAACTGACGGACGAGATTGCCAGCATGAGAAGAACGGGACAAATGGACCTTGTACGCTTCACGTCTCTTTCACAAGCAATCCTTGGTGTCAAGCAGGAACAAATCAGTATAGCAGAAAGAATAGGTGATGCTGAGTTGATTTATGAATATCAACAACAGTACAGCCAAACTGCAGAAGCCCTCCGAATGATGGAAAATGGTTATTAAATGAAATTCACATATAAAAAGTCAAGACTATGAGAACAAGAATTTTTACATTGTTGGTGGTGACATTGATGCTCACCCCACGGGTTTTTGCACAAGAGTTTTCTAATAAGGGCTTATTGTATCGTGTCTTTTCGGAGCAAGAAAAGGCCGTAGAATTGACTGGCTTTAAGAAGAAAGCAAAGGGAGAACTCATCATACCCGAAGTTGTTTCTTATAAAGGGAACAAATACGCTGTTGCTGTTATTGCAGAAGAAGCCTTTCGTGATTGTTCGGAAATCACAAATGTGGAAGGGAACTCCATAAAACTCGTTAAGAAGTATGCTTTTTGTGGATGTAACAACCTTCAGAAGGTGTCATTCTCCAATCAGTTGCAGTATGTTATGGAAAATGCATTTGCAAACTGTAAGATGCTAACAGATATCTCTTTAGGAAACAATCTGTACAGCCTTGGAAGAAATTGTTTCAAAGGATGTGAGAAACTTGAAAGACTCTCTTTGGGTAATTCATTAAAAACAATAGAAGCAGGTTTCATCAATGGAACAAAGATAACAATGGTTGTTTTGCCAAATTCTTTAACGAACATTAATGCAAACGCCTTTTCTGGCTGCAAGCAATTAAAGTCTGTAACTTTTAGCAATTCATTGAAATCCATTGGGGCAGGTGCCTTTGTAGAAACAGGTCTCACTGCTATTATTCTGCCCAATTCGTTGACCACTCTTGGAGAAGATGCTTTTGCTGATTGTAAAGATTTAAGATCTGTTACTTATGGAAATTCCTTGAATTCTATTGGAGCACGTGCCTTTGTACGAACAGGTATCACCTCTATCATATTTCCCAATTCGTTGATAGATATCGGGAAAGACGCATTTGCAGAATGTCGTGAGTTATCTACAATTACTTTTGGTGAAGGCTTAAAGAATTTGGGTGAGGGAGCATTCTCCCATACAGGAATAACTTCACTTACTCTTCCTAACTCATTATTAAATATTTCTGATAGAACTTTCGAAAATTGTTCATCATTGCAGCACGTTCAATTTGGAAAAGGCATTAGAACTATCGGGAATAGAGCTTTTGCCAATTGTTCAAGATTGTCTGTGGATTTGTCAGATGCCGTTGTTGATATTGCATCATCAGCATTCGTTGGCTGTAATGAAATAATAACATGCGAATATTCCCTTCCCGGCTTAGCAAGAATTTTGTCGCAAAATAAATATCAAAATGTTTGTGAATTCAAGGAAGGAATAGCATGGGTAAATAAAAATGGCAAGTACGGAGCTATTGACAAGCAGGGAAAAGAAATAATTCCTTGTATATATAAAGTTCTTCTTGGCAGTCCTGAATTTCACGAAGGGCTTGCAGCCGTTAATAAAGATGAGAAATGGGGATTTATTGATAAGACAGGAAGAGAAGTTATTCCATGCATATATGATTGGGCTGTCAATTTCTCAGAAGGACTTGCAGAGGTAAGGAAAAACGGAAGATGGGGCTTTGTTGACAAAACAGGAAGAGAGGTTGTTCCATGCAAATATGATGAGGTCGGACGTTTTTATAATGGACTTGCTCGTGTGAAGGAAAACGGGAAATGGGGATGTATTGATAAGACTGGTTCAATCATAATACCATTTAGATACAAAGAAATAGGTTGGTTTAGGGAGGGCTTTGCATGGGCCAATGGCACAAATGGTCGGTTGGGATTTATTGATAAAAACTGGAGAGAACTCACCCCGTTTATATATGAACAAGCTAATGTTTTCAAAAACGGTTTCGCATGGGTCATGAGAAACGGGAAATATGGTTTTGTTGACAAGACAGGAAGAGAAATAGTTTCTTGTATATACGATGTGGTGAAAGATTTCTCAGAAAATGGAGTTGCTAGTGTGAAAAGAAACGGAAGGTATGGATGCGTAGATAAGACAGGAAAGGAAATCATACCATGTATTTATGACAATGTTATAACATCTTCTCAAGGAATGATAATAATCAAAAAAGAAAACAAATGGGGGGTGTTTAATAGAACGGGAAAAGCTATAACACCATATATATACGATTGGGTGTCTGAATTTTCCGAAGGACTTGCAGCAGTAAATAAAAGTGGGAAATGGGGATTCATTGATATTACAGGAAAGGAGGTTATACAATGTGAATATGGTAAAGTAGGCAATTTCTGTGAAGGGTTTGCAGATGTTTCCCAAAAAGGTAAAATGGGACTAATTAATACAACAGGAAGAGAGGTGATTCCTTGTATATATGATGGGATAATGATATATAAAGATTTACTCTCAGATGGATTTGTATGTGTGGAGAAAGCAAATAAATATGGTTTTTGTGATGTTCATGGTAAGGAAGTAATTCCATGCGAATATGATTACTATTATTCTCATTCTTTCAAGGAAGGGCTTGTAGTAATGAGGAAAGATGAGGAATGGGGATTTATTGACAAAAAAGGAAGAAGCACATTTGACTATCAACAATAAATAATAAAGAATATGGCACGATATTGTAAAAATGGTCACAAGGTGGATGACCAAATGAATTTTTGTCCGCAATGCGGAGCAGAAGTGACGGATAAACAGTTCTGCAAGAAATGTGGACATGAGCGTGTCGGAGATGAACAATTCTGCTCCAATTGTGGTATGCCTTACAAAACGGAAGGTTTGTCTGTCATCAACAATAAGGTTCTCGGCAGAAGTGGTGCATTTTTCAAGAAAATTCCACGCTCTCTCATAATAGGATTACTGGCTTTATTCATTGTCGGTGGTGGCCTGTTTTATTGGTTCTTCATCAGAACAGATTATTCGTTCGAAGGGTTGGCTAAGACACTCGCAGAGAATGACATTCAAGGTGCAGGAGTTTTTTCTGAAGGATTAGTCATGGTAAGCAATGATGATTGGAAAATAGGATATATGGATAAAAAAGGAAATCTTATAGTCCCTTGTAAGTATGACATGGAAGAGGATGCCCATTATTCCACTACTTCAGAAGGGCTGACCAAAGTGATTAAAGATGGTAAGTATGGTTTTATAGACAAAAAAGGTGAAGAAGTCATCCCATGTAAATATGATTGGGCTGAAGATTTTTCCGAAGGTCTTGCAGCTGTACGCCAAGATGAAGATTGGAGGTTTATTGATAAGACGGGAAAAGTGTTCTTGGATCTTTCTGATAAGCAGTATGGGGGTGTTGGTAATTTCAAAGAAGGGCTTGCGTCTGTGTGCAATGATGAGGAGAATTGGGGCTTCATTGATAAAACAGGAAAAGAAGTTATTCCATGTATTTATGGTCATGTATATTCTTTTAGCGAAGGACTTGCAACAGTATACAAAGATGGTGGTAATTGGGGCTTCATTGATAAAACAGGAAAAGAGGTTATTCCATGTAAATATGGATGGGCTAATTCTTTTTCTGAGGGGCTTGCTGTAATATGTCAAGACGAAAAATATGGTGTCATTGACAAGAACGGGAAAGAGGTTGTTCCTTGCCAATATGAGAATATTGGTGATTTCTCAGAAGGGCTAGCTATAGTATATTCTGATTGGAAAATTGGATACATGGACAGAAATGGCAAAATCGTAATACCTTGTATCTATGATGCAGAGGAGGATGGTGAAATAGATGGATCCTTCTCCAATGGACTTGCTCTTGTATCAAGAGATGGACAATATGGCTTCATTAACAAACAAGGAAAAGAAGTCATTCCATTAGGAAAGTATGATTCTGCCGAATGTTTTTCTGAAGGTCTTGCAGCTGTAAGCAAGGATGGCATATGGGGCTTTATCAATACCAAAGGAGAAAGTACATTTGACCACATTTCCGAATCTCAATTGACTGCCATGAAGGAGAGGCAAGAGAAGAAAAGGGAAGAGGAACAAAGAAAGTGGGAAGAAGAGAATAACCCAGCAAAAATATTCTATAGAACAGCATCCCAGAATACATACGCATGGCTGTGTAATAGGAATGGGTGGTATGGAGGAGTCCCATGTCTATTCTTTTATCCATCTGGTGAAAGGGCAGGTGCCGTGTCGTTTGTTGTCTTCTCTGACTATCAATTTAATGAATGTATTTACTATAATGGAGCCTCTGGCAAAGGAACATATACTATTTCGGATAATTTCATAACATGTGACATTGTACGCAGAAACCTTTTCACGGATAAAGTTAGTACGCTTCATTTAATGTTTGAAATCATCAATGAGGGAGAAGGGGTCACTCTTTCTCTTATAGGAGAAAATATAGAGGTCTTGTATCAACAAATAAGCAGACCACGATGGGATCCATTTCATGAGCAAAAATAAGTATAAAGAAACACCATTATGGCGTTTACATGGAGCAGGACGTTATTTGGGAAATATAAAGATTGTTGATGACATCTATCGTGATTGTGCGGTTTTCTAATGTTATTCAGCAATAATGATGGTTTTTATAATATCGAACGACAATAAATCATTTATGTTTAACAATTAAAAATGAAAAGATTATGAGAAAGTATTTGTTAACATTATCAATCGTGGCATTGTTTGCTATCGGTTTTGCCGCATCTGATGATTCAAAGTCAGATATTGAGATGCTTCAGGAAGAAGTGAGTAAAATGATGATTGAAAAAACGAAAGAAAAAGGACAAACCTTGAAGATTTCGAATTTCAATTTGATACATCAAGACGGCAACATCTATACGGGTTTAGCGACTTGTACCCTTGATGGTAAGAAAGTGGATTTAGATGTAAATGTCGTATATGATGGAAATAACTTCCAGGCAGAGTGGGCTCCTACAGCAGAGTACCAACAGAAGGCGTGGGAGGAAGCATGGGATCAAGCCGAAAAAGACTATGACAAAGCTGTAAAAGATGCTGAAGAAGAAGCGAACAGAGCGGCACAAAAATTGGAGGAGGAATGGAATAGAACGGAACGGGAAATGAGGGAGGAACAGGATAGGCTTGAACGTGATTTAGAGTGGGAATTAGCAACACAATATTAAAAAAGATAAGAAACATCACTCCTCACAGGTTAAAGGGTTCTATCTGTGAGAGGAGGAATGAACAACAAAAGGAATCTGTAACATAAAAATATGATTTACAATCCATATCCACAAGTTGACCTACCATTTGGCAAAGACAACAAATACTTTAAGATTTTGTTTGATGCAATATGTAAAGTTGAGAAACGATATTTGTATTATGATGTAAAGAGTGCAGATGTCCATAAAATAGAAGAAATTAATCACCCTCATTTGGAAAGAGTTTTTGCTTACGAGGTATATCGTCAGTGGGGGAATTTGATTGAGAAAAGTTGTGATCACTCCCTCATACTCAATGCGGAACTTGATAAATTTATAGAAGATGGGGATATTATTCTCGAATCAGAACAATTTAATTGTTCTGATGAAAACAAATTAAAGGTATATCCAGATCTCATATTACATCATAATCAAGGTGATGATGACATTCAGAAAATAGTATGCGAGATAAAAAGATCGACTCGAATAACAGGCAAATTAATCTTGGGCGATTTATATAAACTATGTTGCTATATGACTAAGGAGAAATTTCATTCCAAATATAAACCATTTAGGTATGGTGTTTTTCTGCTATCTGGAGGAAAACTTTCTGATATCAGGATTGGGGATTGTGAGAAGATTAGACATGGCGACAGTTGTTGTACTAGTAAAGATCTACAAGATAAATTTAAAGCCATTTTGGGTAGAATAATCTGTGTAGCGTATGATGGAACAACCCTCGAATATGAAACTTTAGATAAAATCTGTCCTGAACTAAAGCAAAACAAAAATGAATTGAATATTGATAATGCTAATCGCATTTCTTAACGCCCTCGTGGTAAACGCCTCAAAACGAAACGTAGTGACAATAGGGACAGAATGTCACGTACTCCAGATTTCTCTATATGTATTGTAATACTGTGATATTGAAGAACTAATTCACTTGTTCCACCAAACACGGGCACCCAGCGCAAAATAACACGCGCTGTAAGAACGAAATATTATGCGCTGAGTGTGCGAACCTTTAGCTCGCCGTTAGGCAAATGTGATGCGCACGGTGCGCACGTAGGGGAATAATCTCAATTCTGTGAGCTATTCAATGTCAATCATAAACTTGCCTTTGCGTCAACGGTTGTTAGTGGGTAGGGTGAATGAATACTTGCCTGGCGACGACACTTTCACTCCACCTTGTTGTGTTGTGGTGGTCGTCTGCGTGGAACGGTTCGTCGTTGGTGTTGACGTGGGAGACTCTATACGCAAATCCTGCAGATAGTTACAGTCTGCGAAGGCTTCGGGATGGCAATACGCATTCTTACCGCTAATGATGGCAGTGGTGAGAACGCGGCAGTTGCGAAAGGCATGGCGCTGTACGTTGGCATTGTTGCCCGGCACAGCTACCGATGCAAGTCCTGTGTTGTAGAAAGCATCCTCCTCGATGCTGCGCACGCTGGCTGGAATCTCTACTGACTTCATCTTCGTCTGGTCAGCGAAAGCCCGTTTGCCGATGCCCACCACCTGATAGGTCACACCACTGTGCTTCACCACACTTGGAATCTTTACGTGACCGCTGTAGCTGCCCTTCAGTTCGCTCGTCAGTTCAACTGTGTTGCCACTCAGAATCTTGTAGTTCAGTTTGTTCTCTGTGAAGACAAGTCCCACATTGCCTGTTGTGCCAGCGTTGCCTGTTGTGCCAGCGTTCGAATAGTGATTACGGATGTCGTCCATGGAAATACCGAATTTCTTGGCACCCTTCTCAATGTCGAACTCCTGCACAGCCACCTTACCGTTGCTGCCCACTGACGATGTCTGTCCTGGCGTCAGCCTCACCCTGTTCGAACCCTTCTTGCTCGTCACCGTCACCGCACCAGCAAACAGGTAGATGTTCGACTTTCCACCCCTCTCCTCAAATGCCACAATCGTGCCTTCGATACCACAAACACACTGAGCCATCTCCACGTCCAGGGTTTTCCCTTGGGCCATCTTCTTGATGTTAGCCCACATGCTGCCCAGGAGCATTACAATTTTGGACTGCTCACCAGTATCCGTTTCGATGATGATGATACTCTCAGGTTTGATGACATAGGTGCTCATGTCCTCCAGTCCCAAGATGGCACCAGACTCCTCCTCCGTCTTGATTCTGTCGTGTTCGTAAACCTCGGTATCCAAATCCACAAACTCGTAAGAATCATCCTCCTCAAAATTACAACGTATCTTCACCTCCCCATAGAAATCATTAAATCGAATATGGCTGTCTATCTTTTCACAAGGTCCCTTTTCCGGCTCAGGTGTACGTACTACAGGTGTAGGCACAGACACAGGCACAGGTGTCGCATCAATGTCAAGGTTCCACGTCACCGTAATCCAGTCACCAGTATCACCCAGATAGTAGATGTTCACTTCGCCATATTTCCTTTTGGGGACACGGCTGCTGATCGCCTTCTCTTTGTCTGTACGCATGGACTCATTCGTAAGTGGGGCGCCACTCATGCTGGGCCTATCGTAATATCTGATGTCAAAGTAGATGATGGGGACTTTATTGCCCTTCACCTGTCGGCATTTGACAGTGATGGTCTTTCCCGACTCCACCGTTCCCTCATAATTCTGCATATAATTACCCTGCTCTGGTGTATTTCCCGTGTAGAGAGGCTGTTCCTCCTTCGTCACCTGCACCCCACTGATAGAGTATTCAATGGTCTGCCCCTGACGGGTGATGGTTCTCTTAAATTCACTCTGTGCTCCAGCCGTCCCTGCCACCATCAGCAGGACGAGTGTCATGATAATACTTTGAATTCCTTTCATAGTCGTATGGGTATGATGTGATTAGTTTCTTTCAATTGTCATTTCTGGTACAAAGTTACGATTAAGCGAACGCACAAACAAGAAAATGACAAGTTTTTTGTTAATGCTGCAAAAGAATGTCACCTCTCTTCTGCATTTTCTTTTTTGTAAGACTCTGATATTGATAAAATAATTGTGCCTTTACCTACAAAGACGGGCACCCAGCGCGAAATAACATGCGCTGAGTGCCCGTAATATTATGCGCTGGGTGCGCAAACCTTTAGCTCGCCGTTAGGCAAATGTGATGCGCATGGTGCGCACGTAGGGAAACACTCTCTATTTTGGTCTTACTTCTTTAATGCTTCCAACAGCTGATCCATCGCTGTTTCGGCATCACCTGTCTCTTCCATGAGGCTGACGAACTTGGAGCCGATGATGGCACC
>JAEEGL010031565.1_pt1 | contig 10536 bp, 11 predicted proteins | sample 9134231 | NCBI WGS metagenome assembly JAEEGL01 (sample SAMN16246548, study PRJNA631951) | gut metagenome | biome: gut microbiome; feature: rumen; material: fiber-attached | host: Bos | place: Iran: Karaj | collected 2018-10
GAAAGCACGGGTCATCTTAAAGACGCTCGTCTCGTCGGTCGCAATCGGAAAATCCCACTCATCGTCGGTCATCTCGACGACGCCCTTATCCTTCGACGAACCGGCGCAGTTAAGCAAGATATCTACCTTGCCGAACTCTTTCTCGGCAGCCTCGGCGGCTGCATCAATGTCGTCAGTCGAAGTGACGTCGCACTTGAGCGGCAAAACCTTTACCTTGAACTCTTTGCGTAATTTCTCAGCAAATTCCTCGAGACGCTCAACACGGCGAGCCAAAATTACCAAATCGGCACCCTGACGCGCAAAAGCGGTCGCCATCTGAACACCGAGACCAGAGCTCGCACCTGTCACTACGGCTACTTTTCCAGACAAATCAAACATAATCTACCTCACTTATTTATCTATATTAAGTATAACCTATATCCGCCCGATTTGCCAGCCGCCGACGAGTGTTTTACAATTGAATTATGAGCAGTTCAAAGAAATATATTCTACCAATTATTACTTTAATTGCATTAGCCGCCAGCTACTTCTGCGGATGGTTCATCGCGAGCAATCAAGGCCTACCAGCTTTGCCAAAACCAGAAGTTTCCGAAGGCCAACGCGGCGAACTTGGCATCGATAAAAACATCAATGAATCGAACATCGATCAGTACCTTGGACGCAAGGATGCGATTTATCGCGACATGCGCATGCTTGAAGATCCGGCAAATTACGAAGCAATCGGCGGCGACCGCTGGCTCTCCGGCCTGATCAAAGGCTTCGAAGTCGTGCCGCTCCCGTATCTCGTGAACATCGAATTGCCAGAGGCTGTCGGCAAAACCTACTCCGGCGATACGCTCTATACGCGCGACGCCGGCGGAAAGCTCACGGCGAACTATAAAGAATCACTCCAAATTCTCGAAGACCTCTTCCCGCGCGACAAGATTATTTTCTTGATGTGCGGTGGCGGCGGTTATGCCGGCGCAACAAAACAATTGCTCGTCGATCTCGGTTGGAACGGCAATAATATCTACAATGCGGGTGGCTACTGGTACTACGAAGGCAAAAATAATGTTCAGACTATTACGCAGGACGACAACGGCGTGAAACAATTCGCCTTCTGGAAAATTCCGTACCACGATATCGACTTTTCTAAGTTGACAAAGAAATGAAGCGCAAACATATCGCAATCATTGCAATTTCGCTGACTCTATTTTTCGCGGCCGCAATCACCGCCGCCCTGATTATCCCGTCGTTCACCAACAAACAATTCCGCCTCGATGACGAATACTACGGCGAAAGCGAAGCGATGTTTATTGGCAAAGACGAATACGAAAAACTAATCAACGACAAAAAGTCATTCATTATCATGGTGGACAAGCCCGGCTGTGTCAAAACCTCCGAAATGAGCGTCAGTCTCTCTGGTTTCCCAGAAGACATGCAGTTCAAGTACTATCACATGTACTGGGACGAAGCGAAAGAGTCTTCGCTGCACGACAAAGTCAAATACACCCCGTCGGTCGCTCTAATCCATGATGGCGAAATAGTCGACTGGCTTGATGCGGACGCAAAAGAAGACGAGCCGCTCTATAACAACCCAGAAGCACTCCAGGACTGGATTAGCGAATTTATCGCCTTTTAGAGTTTTTGATACATTTTAATGTGGGCGGCCGCATAGCTTTTGTCGCTAAAAAGGCTTAAGCCTCGGAATTCCCATGGCGCCGGCGTCTCCGGGTGCGAGAGCACAAAGATGCCGCCATGTTTGAGGGATTTCAAAATCTCCTCGATATACTCATACTGCGGATTATCGTAAGGCGGATCGGCAAAAATAATATCGTATTCTTTTTGAAGTTTGCGCACGATTTTGCCCTGCGCTTCGAGTTTGAATTTTGCAACATTTGCCTTAATAGTCTTTGCGGCTTTCTGGTTATTCTCGAGAAAATCTACACTGTTAGCACCAAGCGATAAGGCCTCGAGACCGATGGCGCCACTACCCGCAAATGCATCGAGGATATCCTTGCCCGCAATGCCACCGCGGAGGCGGTTGAAGATTGCTGCGCGTTCGCGATCGCCCATTGGATGCGTTTTGTCGGTTTTTGGCGTATCGATTAGGCGACCGCCAAGTTTCCCGGAGATAATCCGGATTTGATTATTTTTTCTTGGCATTTTGCCCTCCCTTCGCTAATTCAATCGATGAAGCCCAACCGAGCACGATCAGGCGCACAATTTCCGGAATCAAAATCTCGCGCGTCTCAACCGCGAGTTGTGTCGTCCAGCCATTATCTAGAAAATGATCATACATTTTTAGCGAGTCAACCTTCATAAGCGACCGGTAAAACTCTTTCTTGAAATCAATATCATGCAAGTCTTCTTTCGAAAGATCCTTCGGCATCAGACGCTCGAGGCGAACTGGCTTGATAATGTAGGCGACGCCGTACTCGTAGGCAATATGTTTCGTCATTACGCCGCCGGCGCCCCAATAGAGCCAGTTATTGCGCGCTGCTTGGAGCAAAGTTTCGCCGCGCATAATCCCCTTGATCTCGTGACCGAATAGGCGCTTATAATCCTTATCCGTCATCAACTCGTCGACGACTTTGCGGTACGGATAATGATGAGCTGGCGTCAATGCATCCGTCAGAGCGTGCGCAAACCACGCCGCCTCAAAGGCCGCGCGCTCGCGATTGCCTTTTTTGAGCGCTTGCGCGAGATTGTAGCGATGATTCATTACAATTTCAAACAGCACGCCGTCGTCTTTATCAGGAATGATGAAATAATCCGGATCGTCGACACCTGGTGACTTCTTTTTGATGCCATCCGGGCCGCGCGAGCCTTCGAAATATAATATTTCTTTGATATCCGGGAACTCTGTACCAACCTTTAATTTGGCATCCAAAAAGCGTCGAGCAATTTTATCGAGTTTCTGATGAACACCGATAAGCTTTCCCGAATGTTTGGAGTTTTCGAAGATATCTAGAGTAGCGTACATATTAGTTCAAAGTGGTTAAGCGCTGATATTTCTTGACGGCCGCGCTTAGCTCTTTATATTCTAGCACATTTAGCTTTTGCTTAAGGAAGTCCTTCACGAGCTGGTCGGCGCGATGAACGAGTTTCGTATCTGTAATTGAGGCAATCCGCAGGTCTAGTGCGCCATGCTGAAGCGAGCCATAAATCTCGCCCGGACCGCGCAATTTCAAATCGACTTCTGCAAGATAAAAACCGTCTTGCGAGCGTTCGATCTCGCGAATGCGCTTAGTCGGCGCATCGGTCGAGGAGCAAATCAGGTAACAGAAACTTGCTGCGGCACCGCGCCCAACACGCCCGCGGAGCTGATGGAGCTGGCTAAGACCATACTGGTCAGCATCAGCGATCACCATGACGGTCGCATTCGGCACGTTCACACCCACTTCGACAACGGTGGTCGAGACGAGAATATCAATTTCTCCACTCGCGAAAAGTGTCATTATTTCATCTTTCTCGGCCGGTTTCATTTTGCCGTGCAGATAAGCCACATTATAATTCGGGAATTTGCGCGCAATTTTCTGAACCTCGGCCTTCACAGATTTAAGCTCCGACTCGCCTTTGTCGTCAATCTTCTTACAGATGTAGTAGACTTGATGCTTTGCTCGTAACTCCGCCTCAACAGCCTCCCACATCGACTTCGTACTAGACGGAGAAACAATTTTGGTCGTAATCGGCTGGCGGCCAGCCGGCAATTCGTCGAGCACCGATACAGCAAGGTCGCCAAATATCGTAAGCTGCAACGAGCGCGGAATCGGCGTCGCCGTCATCGAGAGGAGATGCGGCATCGTACGGGCTTTGGCGAGCAATTTCTGACGCTGCGCCACACCGAAGCGATGCTGCTCATCGATAATCGCGAGACCGAGATTCTTGAACTCCGTGTCGTCCGTAATCAGTGCATGTGTACCAATTACGAGATCAACTTCACCTGCTTTGATATGCTTCTTGAGTTCTGGCTTGCGCTTCGTTGAGCCAGTCAGTAACGCGATGCGGAGTTTATCGCCGAAGAGTTTACTGAGCGATTCAGCATGCTGTGTCGCGAGCACCTCAGTTGGCGCCATTAGAGCTGTCTGAAATCCAGCACCGGCCGCCGCGTAGGCGCTGAGTGCTGCTACCATCGTTTTACCCGAACCAACATCGCCCTGCAACAAGCGATTCATCGGAATATCGCTCTCCATATCTTGAAGAATTTCCCAGGTCGCCACGCGCTGTGCGTTGGTAAGCCTAAACGGCAGCCGTGTCACGAAATCCTTAAACTTCGCCATATCCGTCTTAATTGGCGCAGTGCGAAGCTTCTGGTTTTCTTCGCGGTTCAGGCGCGCCGCAAGCAACAATTCAAATAATTCCTCGACCGCCAAATATTCGCGACCCTTTTTCGCCTGTTCAATCGTCTCCGGGAAATGCACGTCAAGAAGCGCCTCGGCGCGGCCAGGATAATTCGGAAGCATATCTGGCGTCAGTGCAATTTGATTACGCAGTCCCGCAATGAATTTCTTGAAATCTTGCGACTTAATTGTGCCACGCGCCGGATAAATCGGCTGTACTTTGTCGGTGCTTGGCGCATCATATTCGTCCGCCTTGGTTGCCGACGGATTTTGAAGTTGATAGCGGCCGTAGCTAAGTTGCATATTGCCGCTAAAATAGTACTCGCCCTGCTCGGCAAATTGTTTCGCGCGATACGGCTGGTTAAACCAAATCGCCTTGATGGCGCCAGTCTTGTCGCGGAGAGTCGCTTCCGTGAGCGTCAGGCGCTTGATGCGGCGCGTCGCAATATCCTCGACACGCGCCTTGACCGTAACCTTACCAGGGCGCAAATCGGCGATGTTTTGGGCTTGCTGGAAATTCTCGTAGTCGCGCGGCAAATGATAGACCAAATCGCGGAGCATGAAAATTCCGGCCTTATGCAAAATCTCAGCCGTTTTTGGGCCTATGCCCTTCACCTCCTCGATTGGCGCAGCCAAATCCATAAGACTATTATACTATTTTTCGGATGCGGACTTCGGGGCGTTTTCGGCGCGCCATTTGGCGATTTCGCCGTGGTTGCCGTTGAGCAAAACTTCCGGCACTTTCATACCACGGAATTCGGCTGGGCGGGTGTACTGTGGGTATTCGTAATTGTCGCCGTCCGAAAAACTCTCAATTTCGGCGCTCGTTTCCCCGCCGAGTACGCCAGGAATGAGGCGCACAATCGAATCGATTACGGTCATCGCCGGCAATTCGCCGCCGGTCAAAATAAATTTCCCAATCGAAACCTGATAGTCGACGAGCGTCAAAATGCGCTCATCGTAGCCTTCGTAATGTGGGCAAATAAAGATATAGTTATCGCCAGAGTTTGCGAGTTCAGTAGCACGGGCTTGGTCCCAAATCTTACCTTTTGGTGTCATCAAGACGACCTTAGCATCGGGATTGCGCGTTTTCGCGTCTTCGACGGCCGCAAAAATCGGCTCAGGCTTTAGAAGCATACCATCACCACCACCATACGGCGTATCATCGACCTGATGGCGCGGTCCGAGGCCGAATTGGCGTAGATCAATAAGCTCAAATTCGACGAGTTTCTTGTCCTGTGCCTTCCAGAGCATCGACTGATTAAAAACCTTGTCGAACATCTCCGGGAATAATGTGATTACCGAGATTTTCATTGACGAGTTACTTTTACCATGGCCGGACGAATTAGTTCGCCTTCATAGCGATAGCCAGCACGTAGAGTTTCTGCGATTAATTCTTTTTCGCCGTCGCCCTCAACCATCACAGCTTCGTGCAGGTCGGGATTAAATGGCGTACCGGCGGCACTTTCAACGCGCTCGAGTTTGAGTTCTTTGAGGGTTTTTTCGAGATTTTTCGCAAGCGGTTGAAGTGCCTCATTGGCAGCGATTGCACGGTCGAGATCGTCAAGCAATGGCAAAAATTTCATTATTGTTGTATTTTTGACAACATTTCCGTACTGGAGCTTCCGCTGCTCGACCTGGCGGCGATAATTCTCGAAATCCGCACGAGTGCGCTGGAGATCGTTAGTTAGTTCTGTAATTTTTGCCGCGGATTCGTCGGCTTTTTTATTCGTCATATAATACCTCCTCCAACATTAAACCAGCATGGCGCACGAGCGACATGACGCGCTTATAAGACTGGCGAGTTGGGCCAAGCACGCCGATATAACTACGATCAGAATACGGTGAGCGAAAACGCGACACAATCAAAGAGACGTTCGATGCTTTGCCAACTGGGTTTTCCGAACCAATATAAACATTAATCGCCTCGTTCGGCTGCACTTCCTGAAGCCATGGTTTGATATTATCGAGTAACTGGCCAACCGCCTGGACCTGCGCGTTCTGGATGAATTCCGGCTGCGCAAAGAGACCGCCAAAACCAGAGATATAAAGTTGATCGCCGATTGTAGCGAGGCCAAGATTACCGGTGAGTTCGACGAGACTATCGACAGCAGTGCGAATTGCATAATCTGCGCGCGTCTGCGCCTGAATGCGCGTCGCGAGCGCCTTGGTCGTACGGTCGCTCGAGACCGGCTCAGATTCTTCAGTTTCGCGTTCGGCGCGATCGAGATTTTCTTGCAACGAGTTCACATAAAGACGGTAACCGGCATCGGTCGGGATGCGACCAGCAGAAGTGTGTGGCTGCATAATGTAGCCCATCTGCTCAAGCTTTACCATCTCGGCGCGAATTGTCGCCGACGAGCAATCAAAAAGCTTCGCAAGCGTCACGGAGCCAACTGGCGTCGCAAGCTCGGCATATTCCTCAATAATGGCATACAAAATCTGTTTTTGACGTTCTGTCATATGCTTATATTATACACCAAATTAGCACTCTAAGGCAAGCGAGTGCTAATTATTCACCGGAATCTGGAAGTAACTTTTGTTGCCCTTGAGATACTTGGCGTAATTTTCGTAAACTTTATTGGTAATTTCAGTATAAATTGGGCTCTCGTCGGCGCGCTCGCCATTTGTGCTATAGACTTCGAAATTATCTTCTTTCGTGGAGACGACGACCAATTCATTATTGCGCACGAAGGCAAGGTCGGTCTGTTCCACGACAACAATATTGTTGCCCTCGAGATTATAGACGCGAATTGTACCGTCCGTTTCGTAGCCAAAGGTATAACCTTCGCGAATGAAGACACGCTTTGCGCCGCGAACGATTTCCTTGCCACTCGTCACGTCGACTAGACGATAGCCGCTACCAGTCTTCGCGATGATATAACTTCCTTCAACCCAAGTCATATCTTTATAGATTGCATTTTTGATATCAGTATAGAAATCGTCGTAGCTAAACTCGGTAAGCACGAGATTCGAAGATAATGAATATAGCGCCGATTTCCCCGATTCTGGATCGAGCACAACATACTCTTTGCCGCCCCATTTGAACGGATTCATCGTATGATATTCGCGCTCCGGAATAGTCGTATTAGTTTTCTTTTTGCTCGACATGTCAAAGATATAGAATTGAGCGCCGTCATGAACAATGAAGCGTTTCGAGTCGATACTAGTTACCTTTTCGCAGGTGCTCGTCGTGCACTTGTAGCCATCAACTTCGCCATAAACAGTCTTTTCGTCTTTGCTCTGCTGGCTTGACGGAGCAATCGTTTGGCGACCGGCCGTAATTGCGGCAACGGCGAGCCAAATCGCAGCGCCTAAAACCGCCGCAAATAGGATGCCAACGGCAATATAGACACCGGTATGCTTCGCTTTCGTGACGCCTTCTGCGATTTTTTGCTGGCGGAGCATGGCGGCGTTTTGCGCATCGATGGCGGCAAGTTGTTCACCTGCTTCTTCGCGCGAAGACTTAATCATGCTCTGCGTTTGAATGTTTTGATACGAAGCAGTCCCCGGCTTAAAAAACGGGTTGTTCTGGATGAATTTGTCGGCGACTGGAACTTTTTCTTGCTCTCCAGTGCCAGTCAACTCTTGGATCAGTTCTTCGTCGGACTGCGAATTATCATCGTTCATGCTACAATGATACCATGAAAGGCGCGAAAGCGCTTAAGTTTTTAGGAGATAGCATGGATCAGAAAAACACTTTACTCAAACAATGGATTGGCACTGGAAGCATTAATGTCTTTGGCTTACCATTCTCCGGAAAAGACACTGTCGGCGTCCGTCTCGCCGAAACGCTCGGCGCCAAGTTTCTGAGTTCCGGTTTGATTCTGCGCGCCGCCGAAAAAGAAGATTCCACGCTCGCAAAGGTCATCAGTGCCGGTGACCTCGCCCCAACCGAGACTTTTCGTAGCATTATTCTGCCGTATTTTAGCCGCGCCGAACTCACAAACTATCCGCTCGTTTTGAGTAGCGTCGGACGCTGGTCGGGCGAAGAAGGCCCAGTCATGGAAGCCGCGCAGGCGGGTGGCCACGAAATCAAAGCGACTATTCTCCTCAATATCTCCGAGGAAGAAGCACGCAAGCGTTGGGAAGTCGCCAAAGAACTAGGCGACCGCGGCGAGCGCAGCGACGATCGCGAGCGCTCCGTCCTCGATAATCGCATCGCCGAGTTTGTCCAAAAAACCATGCCAGTCATCAATACCTACCATCAGATGGGGATTTTGATTCCAATCAAAGCCATGGGTACGCGCGACGAGGTATTCGCCGAAGTCATCGACGAACTTGCCAAATTTGCCACCCAAAACAATTAGCGTCTCTTCTATAAGAGCACAGCGTTCGCTCGGCCCGTAACGACGGGCCGGCAGAACATCGTGCCTTTAAGGACAAGTATGACTAGTCGCGTTTTAGCATCACCGTAAACGCGTCGGACGGAATATCAACTTTGCCGAAGCGTTTCATGCGGGCTTTGCCGCGCTTCTGCTTTTCGACGAGCTTCGCCTTGCGGTCGCGGTCGCCGGTATGAATTTTGACCGTGACATCTTTACGATAGGCGCCAAGCGTTTCGCGCGAGATAATGCGGGCGCCAATCGCGGCCTGAAGCGCCACCTCAAAGTTTTGGCGCGGAATGACTTCCTTGAGTTTCTTCGTTACAGTGCGGCCAATACCGTCCGCTTCACTGCGGTGCGCCATCACGCTCAGCGCGTCAATGCGTTCGCCAGCTACGAGGAAATCAATACGGACGAGGTCTTCGGCTTGATAGCCGCCAAGTTCGTAATTGAACGAGGCGTAGCCGCTCGTTGCGGATTTGAGTTGATCGTAAAAGTCCGTGAGAAGATTCGCCATCGGCGCCTCGAAATCAATGAGAGCGCGCGTGTCGATATAGGAAATATTCTTTTGGACGCCGCGCTTGCTCACGATCAATTCAAGAATTGCACCAATATACTCTTTCGGCGTAATAATTTCACCCTTGGCCCACGGCTCGCGGATCTCTGCCACGCGCGTGATGTCCGGCAAATCCGAAGCCGAGCGAATATCGAGCTCCTCGCCCGTTGTAAGTGTTACATGATAGTCGGTCGATGGATTCGTGACGATAAGATCGAGCTTGAATTCGCGCTCGAGACGTTCGCGAATAATATCCATATGAAGAAGTCCCAAGAAACCAATGCGGAGGCCAAACCCAAGCACCGGCGAATTCTCCGGCTCGAACTGCAAAGCAGAGTCGCTGAGAGAGAGTTTTTCGAGCGCATCCTTCAAATCCTTGTACTGATCATTCGACACTGGGAAGAAGCCGGCATAGACGAACGGATGGACGTTTTTATAGCCAGGGAGCGCCGTGGTGGCCGGAGCTTTTGCAAGCGTCACCGTATCGCCGACCTTTGCCTCGCGGGTCGCCTTCAAGTTCGTCACAATGTAGCCAATTTCGCCGGTCGAAAGTTCGGCACGCGGCGACATCTTTGGGTTTAGTACACCTACTTCGAGCGCAATATCATTGCTGCCGGTCGCCATCATGCGGATGTTGGCATTTTTTGGCAAACTGCCCTCGAAAATGCGGACGTACAAAACCACGCCTCGATAATCGTCGAAATAGGAATCAAAAATCAGGGCTTTTAGTTCGTTGCTATCGCTCTTCTTCGGTGCCGGTACACGCTCGACGATTGCATCGAGCACTTGGTCGACATTCTCGCCGGTCTTTGCAGAAACTTTAATAATCTCCGATTCGTCACAGCCGAGCAAATTGATAATCTCTGCAGATACGCGCGGGACGTCGCTAGCTGGCAAGTCAATTTTGTTGATTACCGGGATAATTTTGAGATCCTGTTCGAGCGCAAGATAGACATTCGCGAGCGTCTGCGCCTGAATACCCTGCGTCGCGTCAACCACCAAAATCGCGCCCTCGACCGCCTGAAGACTACGGGAAACCTCATAAGAAAAATCCACGTGTCCCGGCGTGTCAATCAAGTTTAGAGTATAATCCTTCCAATGCATGTGCGCCGGCGTCAACTTAATCGTGATGCCCTTCTCGCGCTCAAGTTCCATCGAGTCAAGCAACTGCGACTTCATCTCGCGTTTTTCGACCGTGCCAGTCAATTCGAGCATGCGATCAGCAAGCGTCGACTTGCCGTGGTCGATGTGCGCAATGATACAAAAATTTCGGATTTTATCTATATTCACAACAATATTTTACCACAATGTCAATAGGAGTGCTATCTGATGA
>JAEEGL012570356.1_pt1 | contig 10536 bp, 8 predicted proteins | sample 9134231 | NCBI WGS metagenome assembly JAEEGL01 (sample SAMN16246548, study PRJNA631951) | gut metagenome | biome: gut microbiome; feature: rumen; material: fiber-attached | host: Bos | place: Iran: Karaj | collected 2018-10
ACTCCTGACGCCGTGATCCTGACGCATCTGCATGCGGATCATGCTGCCGGCCTGCAGTCGATCCTGGAGGACGAAATCCCGGTCCGGACGCTTTACCTGCCGGCCGGCGCGGAAGACCAGCTGGTCGATGAAGGGATCCTCGCGCTGCTGGACGTTTTTCGCGCTTCCGGCACGGAGATCCGGGAGCTTTCCCGGGGAGATGTCCTCCCAGCGCCTTCCGGTTCCCTGGCCGTTCTCTGGCCGGAGGCGGGAAAGACCCGTCCGCGCCAGGACGCCAACAACTATTCGCTGGCTTCCCTGCTGACCCTGCGGGGCGTAAGGCTGCTGCAGATGGGAGACCTGGCCGGTCTTTTTGAAGGATATGCCGCCGTTCCTGCGGACCTGCTCAAGGCCGCGCATCACGGCTCGTCCTCCTCCACGTCGCCCGGATTCCTTTCCGCCGTAGGTCCGGAAGCGATCCTGCTCAGCTGTGCAAAGCTTTCCAGGCATGAAAGCTTTGCGGAGCGTGTGGGAAAAATCCCCGTCTGGTCCACCGCCGCGGGCGGCGCGCTCACCGTGCGCTTTTCGGACGGGGCGTTCACCGTTACCCCTTATCTTTCCAATGACTGATCCCGGAGGTACCTGATCATGGATCGCAAGGATTTTGACCGGCTCCTGGCGCAGGGGGGCATTCCCTCTGTCCTGCTCTTTGAAGGGGACGAGGAGCATATGAAGCAGGCTGCCCTGGAAGCCCTGCAGAAAAAGCTGCTGCCGGAAGGCCTGGAGGACCTGAACCGGACCCTGCTCGATGCGCCGGACACGGACCAGGTCATTGCCGCCGCGGAAACGCTTCCTTTCATGGCGGACCGCAGGCTTGTGATCGTCCGGGATCATCCGGCGCTCACCGGCCGCGCCGAGGCGGATGACCGCCTGTCGGACTATCTTCCCTCCGTGCCGCCTTCCACGGTGCTCCTTTTCTACTGTGCGCAGAAACCGGATGGCCGGAAAAAGCTGTATTCCGTCATCAAAAAGCTGAACGGAATTGTCGTCTTCTCCCCCCTCCGGGACCGGGAGCTGACGGCTTTCGTCATCTCCGCCTTCAGGGACCTCGGCAAGGAATGCGACGAACGCACCGCGGATTTCCTGGTCTTTACCTGCGGAAGTGACACTGCCCTGCTCCTGACGGAAATTGCCAAGGTGGCTTCCCATGCCGGGGACGCACCGGCGATCCACCCGGATTCCATCCGGGCTGTCGCCACGCCTTCCACGGAATGTACGGTCTTTCAGATGGTGGATGCCGTCGTTTCCGGGCAGAGCAGCCGGGCCTTCCTCCTGATGCGCAATCAGCTGCTTGCCGGGGCGGACCGGATGTATATGCTCTCCATGCTGCTCCGCCAGTTTCGTCTCCTGCAGCATATCAAGATCATGCAGTATGAAAAGCGGTCCGCGGCGGACATCCGTTCCGCCCTCGGTGTTCCGCCCTTCGCCGTGGATCAGTATGTACGCCAGGCGGCAGGCTGGAGCAACGGACAGGTGAAAAAAGCGGTGAATCTCTGCTTTGATGCGGAATACGGCGTTAAATCCGGCCGGCTGAACCAGGAAGGCGCGCTCGAAGCCGTCATGCTGAAGCTGCTCAGTCTCCGCGAAAGCCGCTGACCGTCCCGGTCCCCTCAAACAGAGAAAAACCATTTGTACCATGGACAATATGTCAGTACAAATGATAAGATACATAATGTTGTTGGATTCGGCTCCGGCCGGTCAAATTTACCTTCAGAAAGGAAGACTGAAACATGAAAAAGATTGTATCCCTGCTGCTGGTCCTGTGCCTGGCATGCCTGTCTGTCGCCGCGCTGGCGGAAGCGGGTGACCTCCTTGGCGACTGGTACGGCTCCCTGTATGGCATGGCGGCCCAGCTCACGCTCAATGAGGACGGATCCTATGTCATGTCTCTCGCCGGCAATGAGATCCCCGGAAACTATGAGCTGAAAGACGGTATTGTTTACATGGACGATGACAATCCGGACAACGGCTTTGTGTTCGACGGAACCTCCCTTGTCAACGAGATCCAGGGCGTGACCCTGACCCGTGAGCAGGGCAACGTTGCTGAAATCGAGCTGGCCGAAGTGAATCCCGACGCAGCAGTGGAAGACTTCGAAGGCGACTGGGTCTGCAAATATATGTCCATGAAGGGCATGACCCTGGATATCACCCAGATTCCGCTTGAAAGCCTCGGCGCCACCCAGATCCCGTCCCTGAAGGTTGAAGGCAACACCGTCGCCCTGACCGGCATGGACTCCCTCGCCGGTTCGGATCCGCTGGAAATGACGTTCGCGGACGGCGCGCTGACCTTTGATCTCGGTGCGAAGCTCGGAATGCCTGATCTGGGGATGTCCATCAACGTTCTGATGCTCCAGGACGGCATGGTTGACTTCAATGTCAACATGGGGGATGAAATAGTTGATCTCTACTTCGCCCCTGCGGATGCGGAAGCGGAAGCTCCCGCCGCCTGATTCCCCGGGAATCCGGAATTGCGGTTTTACGGCCGGCAGCTTTGTCTGCCGGCTTTTTCTGAAGCGGGAGCCTCCCGCTTCTTTTTTCCCCCGGAAACCGGTATGCTGTATCAGGTCCGGATGTTTTTCACCCCGCGGCTGCCGAACATTGTTTTTTTATGCAGGATATGGTAAGATAAATCAACTATGATCCCTTCGCTGCCCGCGGAGGATCCTCTATGGAGGTAAATATGAAGAAAACGGTATCTTTCCTGCTGGTTCTCTGTCTGGTGCTCGGGGTCTCCTGGTCCGCCTTTGCGGTCGGCGCGCCGAAGATCACGGAGCAGCCCGTTTCCGTCACCACGGATAAAAAGGGAAGCGTCACGCTGTCCTTCCGCGGCCTGGACTTCGCCCCGAACGAGAGCAGCTGGCACTTTATCGAGCCTGATACCGGCAAGGAATGGACAGGCCCGCAGCTGCGGGATGAAATGAAAACCCGCAAGGTCAAAAACTTCTCCCTGACCGCTATGGACGGGAAGCAGAAGCTGGTGCTCACCGGCGTGCCCAAGTTTATGCACGGCTGGGAAGCGTACGTCGTTCTTTGCGGCGGCGGTTTCAAAATCGAATCCGACCATATCCGCATCTGGTACCACGGCCTGGACCAGACCGATACCGGTGATCTCCCGAAATCCACCGGCGTGGCCACTTCCATCGCCACCGGTGCCCCTGCGGGTGAAGCCGGCGATGCCGGCGCGAATGCCCCGGCGGACACGGCTTCCGGCACTGAAGCCGCGGCGGTGCCTGAAGAACCCGCCGGTCCGAAGATCATCACCGTTACCGCCAGCAAGGTAACCCTCTACCCCGTGGATTCCCACGGCGACGCCATCGAGGACCAGGCTGCCGCTTCCCTCACCTTCGAGGATTCCGGCAGCGTGGCTGTCCGCTCTGACGCGCCCGTGAAATACTGGATGATCAACGGCATCCGTGTTGAGCCGACGGAAGACCTGACAAGCTTCGTGCTGAAGAATATCACCACGGACCTGAAGATCTCCGCGAAGCTGAATACAACGCCCGCGGCTGAGACCGATACGGTCGACCCGGACAATCCCTGCGAAGTGACCTGCACCGGCTGCCTCTTCACCTATCACAAGGGCGGCCTTGCGTCCGTTGCTTCCGGTTCGGTTCCTGCCGGCGCCACGATTATCGTCTTTGCGTCCGATCCCGCTGCTGCCGGAAAGGGCTTCAGCATCAACGGCGATGCCCCGGAATACCAGGGGAGCACCTCCTTCCGCCTGAAGATCACGGACGATACCACGATTTCCGTTCCGTAAGGGCAGGCGCAATTCTTCCTGAACACCGCAAAAAACCGGACCATTAGGTCCGGTTTTCCTGTATCCTTTTGCCTGATTATTTCCCGAGAAGTCCTCCCAGGAGGCTGCCGATCTTATCGGTGATACTGTCCGCGGCGGAATTCGATACGGATCCGCCGCCCGCCAGGTTCAGCAGGTTTGTAACGGTATCCCCGTATTCTCCCTTCAGGACCTTCAGCGCGATCTTCTTATGGTCTCCGGATGCGCCGCGGTATGCTTCCACCAGCTTTTTCTCCGATGCGGTAACCTTCATGGAAGTATTCGCGGAGGCCGGCGTCGCGGTCTTCTTCGCCGCCGGTTTCTTGGCGGTGGCTGCCGGTTTCTTCGCGGTCGTCGTCTTTTTGGCGGTGGTTGTTTTCTTTGCCGCCGTCGTGGTCTTCTTCGCGGTCGCTGCCGGTTTCTTTGCGGCGGTGGTCGTCTTCTTCGCGGTCGTCGCGGTCTTCTTTGCGGTAGTGGTCTTTTTTGCCGCCGTCGTGGCGGTCTTCTTGGCGGCCGTCGTGGTCTTCTTCGCCTCAGTTGCCGCAGGCTTCTTTGCGGCGGTTGTCGTCTTCTTCGCGGCCGTCGCGGTCTTCTTCGCGGCGGTCGCCGCGGTCTTCTTGGCAGCCGTTGTCGTCTTCTTGGCAGCCGTCGTCGCGGTCTTCTTTGCGGTCGTTGCCGTCTTCTTCGTGGTGGCAGCCATGGATCAATGACCTCCTTTGATTGTCCGGATGAATTTTACAGTGGTTTTTGTTCCCCTTAATCTGTATTGTATCCCCTGTTGCCGATTCTTTCAATCTGTTTTTGGACTTTTTGCTTGTATCCGGCAGGGAATCTGCGTATAATATGCGTAAAGAACACACTTTGTGTGTATTCCGACAATCAAATACGGGAGGTTTGTGGTATGGATATTCAGAAAATCATCAAGGATCTCGTTGCGAAGCTTACCGGGAACAAGGATCTGATCGCATCCTTCACCAAGGATCCTGTCAAGGCCATTAAGGATCTGCTGGGCATTGATATCGGCGGGGACCAGGTGTCCGAAATCGTCAAGGGCGTCACCTCCCAGCTGGGCGGCATCACCGGTGATGTGGCGAAGGAAGGCAAAAGCTTCCTGCAGAAGATCCTGTCCTTCTTCGGCAAAAAGTAATCCTGTCCGCATAGGAAACGGCCGGCATCTGCCGGCCGTTTTCATTTGCCTTTGTTTATTTTGCTGTCAGCTCTGTCCATGCGTTCTTCAGTCCGTCAATGATCTGCAGGTGCTGCGGGCAGGCCGCTTCGCACGCCCCGCATCCGATGCAGTTGTCCGCGCCCTGGCTGTTCTTCAGGATTCCGCGGAATCCCCAGTTGTCCTGCGGGTTTGTATTGTACAGGGACACGTCGTTCCATACGGAGAAGATCCCGGGGATATTCACATTGTTCGGGCAAGGCATGCAGTACCTGCAGCCCGTGCAGCCGATCTTTGTCCTGCTCAGGTATGCCTCCCGCGCGTCATCCATCAGTTTGATTTCTTCCGGCGTCATGATGCCGCTTTCCACCGTGTCAAAGATGCGCAGGTTTTCCTCGATCTGCTCCGCTTCATTGCATCCGGAAAGGACCACTGACACTTCCGGATGGTTGCACAGCCAGCGGAACGCCCATTCCACCGCGCTTCGTTTCACCGGGAACGCGTCGTACAGCGCCTGCACGTTTTCCGGCGCGTTCGCCAGCCGTCCGCCCAGCAGTCCTTCCATGATCACCACCGGGATCCCCATGGATCCGGCCAGCTCCAGCCCTTTTGTCCCCGCCTGGTTGTTGATGTCCATGAAGTTGTACTGGATCTGCACCATGTCCCAGTCGCTGTCCTTGAGGATGTACTCAAACTGGTCGTACGGCCCGTGGAAGGAGAAGCACTTGTAGCGGATCTTTCCGGCCTTCTTCATGTCGTCGAAAAATTCCGGCGCGCCGATCGCCTTGAATTTCTCCCATGTTTCCCGGTTGATCCCGTGCATCAGGTAAAAATCGATATGGTCGGTCTGCAGCTTCTTCAGCTCTTCTTCCAGCAGCGCTTCCATGCTTGCCCGGTCCTGCACGGCATGGATCGGCATCTTGGTCGCAATCGTCACCTTGTCCCGGTATCCGTCCTGCAGCGCTTTCCCCAGGACGATTTCGGATGTTTTGTCCAGGTAGACGTAGGCCGTGTCAATATAGGTCACTCCCCCGTCGATCGCCTTCCGGATCAGGGAGATGGCTTTCTGCTCGTCGATCACGCTGTCTCCGGATGCCGGGCCGTTGAACCGCATGCAGCCAAGTCCGAACGCGGAAGCCTGGATGTTCAGTTTTCCCATGGTACGGTATTTCATAACGGTATTTCTCCCTTCGGATGATTCGGTTTTCCATTTCTTTCTGGTAAATATAATAACCATTAAAGCATACTCTATGTCAACCCTTTTCTTGCTGTCCGGCCCTGCTTATGATAAGATGTTCGTACAAGACCGCATCAAAAAACAGGGAGGAAAACCCTCATGAAGAAAGCCAGCGTCACCGTACATCCGGATTATACCATCGGGGAGATCTCCCCGCGCCTCTTCGGCGCCTTCCTGGAGCCCATCGGTTCCATGGTCAACGGCAGCATGTTCAATCCGAAGCATCCCACCGCGGACGCCCAGGGAATGCGGCAGGATTTCATTGATTCCCTGCGGGAAGCCGGGCTGCCGGCAGTACGCCTTCCCGGGGGCAATTTCGTTTCTGCCTGGCAGTGGAAGGACTCCATCGGTCCCGTGGCGGAGCGCAAAGCCCATCTGGATCTTGCCTGGTTCCAGTATATCACCAATGAAGTCGGCCATGACGAGTATCTCCAGTGGGCCGAAAAAACCGGTGCGGAACCGATCTATACCGTAAACCTCGGCACCGGCACCCTGCAGGACGCCGCGGATTGTGTGGAATACACCAATCATCCCGGCGGAACCTGGTGGTCCGATCTCCGGAAGAAGAACGGGCACGCGGATCCGTACAATGTCCGGGTCTGGTGTCTCGGCAATGAAATGGACGGCCCCTGGCAGGTTGCGTCCTATGAACGGAATCCCCGGGATTACGGCATCCTGGCCCATGAAACCTCCAAGGCCATGAAGTTTGTGGATCCGCGGATCGAGACCGTTGCCTGCGTCTCCTCCTCGCCGTTCCTGAATCATTATCCGGACTGGGATCTCCAGGCCCTGGCCGAGTGCTATGAAACGGTGGACTATATTTCCCTGCATCATTATCATTCCGCACCGCCGGATCTTCCCGGCGCCCTGCTGGCCGGCTACCAGGCCTTTGAGGATTATATCCGTACGGAGATCGCCCTGTGTGATTACCTGCGCACGAAGCTCCGTTCCGGCAGGACCATGATGCTCGCGCTGGACGAATACGCGTCCTTCTTCCGTCCCCGCGGGGAGGCCCGCCTGGGCAAGGGCGGACGGCAGAATGCCGAAACCTTCCTGAACCTGGATCCGGACCGCACCTACATCCGCCACGATCCGGATGACTGGTCCACCCGGCGCATGCCGCCCTCTGACGGCGAAATGCCGCGCACCCTTGCGGAGGCAAGCATTCTCCTGGTGCTCCTGCGCCACGCGGACCGGATTAAAATCGGCTGTGCCACCGGCGGCCTGAATTCCCTCTGCCGTTCCAGCCGGGAGCATGTCTGGCGGGGTGCGCTGTATTATCCGCATATGGATATGCACCGTGCGGCCGGAGGCGTCTCCCTGGCCTGCAGAACGGTCTGTGACAGGTATGATGTGCCCGGCTACGCCATCGATGATATGAATCAGTACGGCGGTTTCGAGGGTGTGGAAACCATCCAGGCCGCCGCGGCGTTCACCCCGGAAACCGGGGAGCTCACCGTCTTCGTTCTCAATGCCGACCTGGAGGAGGACCAGCTGCTCACGCTGAACCTGAAAGGCTTTGACCGTCTCTCCTTCTCGGAGCATACGGAACTGTATTCCGACAATCCGCAGGCCTGCAACACCTTTGAAAACCCGGATGCCATCCGCCCGCGAAAGAATACGGGTACCGCGCTGGACGGCGGGATCCTGACCGCAAAACTTCATAAAGCCTCGTGGAACGTCTTCCGTTTTGTGGTATAATCAGGGCAGAAGGATATTCCCCGATTCTGTTTCCGGGAGATGTGTCCGATTGAAAAAAGCATTCGTGTTCCTTAGTGCGCTGGTCTTTCTTTCCTGCCTGTATTCCGGTGTCTCTGCGGACAGCGTGCCGGTCATCGTATCCCTGGGCGACTCCTATTCCTGCGGCGAAGGAATCGAACCCTTCTACGGCCAGGATGCGGAAATGGCTCTCCGCTGCCGGGATCCTGACTGGCTGGCCCACCGTTCCGAAAAAAGCTGGCCCGGAATGCTGACGCTTCCCGGGGTGTCCGGCCCGATGAAAGAGCACCGGGGCGAAAACTGGTTTTTTGCAGCCGCCTCCGGGGCGGATTCCTCCTGCCTGTATCTTCCGGGAGGCGAAGAGTGTCCGGATGAAAAAGCAGGCCGTCTCGAGAAAGTATACAGCCGGGACGGAATCTCCGGCACTGCCTGGCTGGAGCCGCAGCTGGACATTTTTGACGAGCTGGACCGGAAGGGGCTGGAGGCGGACTATGTCACGGTGACCATCGGCGGGAATGATCTCGGCTTCCATCGGGTCATCGGTTTTTCCCTTCTGGGAATGCTCACCGGCCTTCCCGGGAATACTCCGGCGGAAAAGGCGGATGCCCTCCTGCAGGATGTGTATTTCTCTGCGGGCGTACGCTCCCGCGTCAAGCATGCGTATTCGGATATCGCGTTCCGCGCCGGCTCGCAGGCCTGCATTCTGGCCGTCGGTTATCCGCGCCTGCTTGCGCCGGACTGCGGCGGGGTTTTTCCGGGCAACAGTCCTGAGATCCTGAATGCTGCCGTCACGGTCTTCAACGAAGAACTGCGCGGCATTGTGGATGAATGCCGCGCGGAAGGATTGAATATCTGTTTTGTTTCCGTGGAAGAGGCGTTTGACGGCCATGAAGCCTACTCCGCGGAGCCCGGGATCAATCCCCTGATTATCGGTGCCCGCCCGCAGGATCTGAAGGATTTCCTGATAAGCAGCAATTATTCCATGCATCCGAACGAACTCGGCGCCGCCATCTATGCCCGGTGTGTACAGGACGTCATTGACCGCCTTGAATCGGAAAAACAGCGCTGAAGCGCTGAAAACGCCGCCCGGCCGGGCGGCGTTTTTCATGGTACCGTTTATTTCTTTTTCTTCTGTCCCAGGGGCTCCAGGTGCCAGATCTTCTCGTTGTATTCCCGGATGGTCCGGTCCGAGGAGAAGATTCCGGACATCGCCGTATTGGTTACGGCCATCTTCAGCCACTTGTCCCGGTCCGCGTAGTCCGCGTTCAGCCGGCGCTGGGCCATGGAATAGGAGCCGAAGTCCTTCAGTACGAAGTAGCTGTCTCCCATGCTCCCCCAGCTGCCCAGCAGCAGGCTGTGGTACAGGTCCTGCAGCGCCGCGGGGTTCTCGGGCATCAGGGTTCCGTTGATCATCTGGCTCATCGCCGTACGGATCTCCTGGTTCGATTCGTAGATGGTCATGGGATTGTACGTATGCTCGCGGTACATATCCCGCACGGTATCGCTCCGCATGCCGAAGATGTAGATATTGTCCATCCCGACCTGCTGGCTGATCTCCACGTTCGCGCCGTCCATCGTACCGATGGTCACCGCGCCGTTCATCATGAACTTCATGTTGCCGGTGCCGCTGGCTTCCTTGCTGGCCGTGGACAGCTGTTCGGAAACCTCTGCCGCGGGGATCAGCACTTCGGCGCTGCTCACGTCGTAGTTCTCCAGGAACACAACCTGCAGCATCTTCCGGGCCCTCGGATGCTTTTCGATCAGCTTGCTCAGCGCGCAGATCATGCGGATAATCTGCTTCGCCCGGTAATATCCGGGGCTGGCCTTCGCGCCGAAGATAAATACCCGGGGTTCCATCGTGTAGTTCTCGTCGTTCACGATCCGGTTGTACAGCACCAGGATATGCAGCGCGTTCAGCATCTGGCGCTTGTATTCGTGCAGCCGCTTGGCCTGCACGTCGAACATGAAGGACGGATCCACTTCCGAACCCTGGCGTTCCTTCAGCATTTTCGCCAGGCGTTCCTTGTTGTGCTTTTTGATCGCCGCGAACTTTTCGCGGAAGGCCGCGTCGTCGGCGAAGGGCTTCAGGTCGCTCAGCTTTTCGGGGTTTTTGATCCAGTCCGTTCCGATGCTCTCGCTGATCAGGCCGGCCAGTTCCGGGTTGCAGCTCATCAGCCACCGGCGGTGGGTGATTCCGTTGGTGATCGCGCTGAACTTTTCAGGCATCACCAGGTTGTAGTCGTGGAAGGTCTCTTCCTTCAGGATATCGCCGTGCAGCTGGCTCACGCCGTTCACGGAATAGCTCATGGCGACGCACATGTTTGCCATGTGGATATTGTCGTAGCTGACAATCGCCATCCGCGCGATCCGGTCCCAGTCTCCCGGGAAGAAGTTCCACAGCCGTTCACACAGGCGGCGGTTCATCTCGCAGATGATCTGGTAGCAGCGGGGCAGCAGCTGCTGCACCATATTTACAGGCCATTTTTCCAGTGCTTCCGCCAGGATGGTGTGATTGGTGTAGGCAATGGTCTTCTGGACGATAGCGCTTGCCTCATCCCATCCCAGGCCTTCCTCGTCAATCAGCAGGCGCATCAGTTC
>JAEEGL013594074.1_pt1 | contig 10536 bp, 7 predicted proteins | sample 9134231 | NCBI WGS metagenome assembly JAEEGL01 (sample SAMN16246548, study PRJNA631951) | gut metagenome | biome: gut microbiome; feature: rumen; material: fiber-attached | host: Bos | place: Iran: Karaj | collected 2018-10
CAAACTCTATATCTCGACAATCCGATGTTGCTGCAAACACGTCCCCATTCAAGAAAAATGACAGCCCTAGAATTCCAATTAAACCAAATAATATTTTCTTCATAGCTTAATTATCCCAAAAAGCTAACCCGAATAAAGCATAAGCGTAACAAAAATGATAGAATAGTCTTAATTATGCCTACAACCACTAAAAATATTATTGAAGTAAAGAAATTTAGCATATCCTTTGGTGGCAAAACCGTCATCAAAGACTTATCCTTCAACGTAGAGCAGGGCGAAACTTTCGGCCTACTCGGCAGCAATGGCTGCGGCAAGACTACCACCATTAGAGCATTACTGGGCCTTTATCGACCAGACCACGGCAAACTCACGATAGGCGGCAAGCCGTTTGATCCAAACGGAACAATCAAAGTAGGCTATCTCCCCGAAGAGCGAGGCTTATACAAAAAAGAAAACGTTATCGATACGATGGTTTATTTTGGTCGCCTAAAAGGTATCGAAAAACCGCACGAATGGTCAATTAATTACTTAAAACGAGTTGGAATTGAAAAATTCGCCAAAACCAAAGTCGAAAAACTATCTCAAGGCATGCAGCAAAAAGTTCAACTCGGCATCACTATCATGAATGAACCAGACGTCCTCATCCTCGACGAGCCCACCAAAGGCTTCGACCCGGTTAATCGCCGATTACTCATGGAAATCATCGAAGAGCTCCATCGAAAAGGTAGCACTATTATCCTCATTACACACTATATGGACGAAGTTGAAAAACTTTGCGACCACATTCTTTTGCTCAAAGACGGCGTAACGCGTGCTAGTGGCTCTATCGAAGATGTACGTCGACAATTCCACAATAGTTCATTAGATCAAATTTTCGTCGATATTTACGGGGAACAGGAAGGAACTCAAAATGTCTAAAACTTTGCAAGTTATTCGTTTCGAAGTGGTACGTAGCCTCAAAAAGCCATCTTTTTGGCTCGCCGCCCTATTAGTTCCAATCATGTTGGGCTTCTATATCTTCATTGCCGCGATGGCCGGATACGACGCCGGAGAGTCCCTCGAAGCCGGTATCGATACGTCTAATATGACACTTGGCGTATATGACGAAGCTAAGTGTCTCGCCATAAAAACATTCATCAATTCAAAAGAAGAAAAGCAAGAACTGAAAGATTACCCCGACAAACAATCCGGTATTGATGACATTCAAAACAAAAAACTCGATGTCTTCTATTATCTTCCCAAGAATTTCGACAAAGAGCATAAAGTTGAAATCTACGTCAAGCCAAAGTCGGCCAGCGTACTCGACGACTACACGAATCCAATTCGCAGTCTTCTTTCAGCAACAGCCCTTTCAGAAGTATCAGAACTCAACTTCGCAATTATTACTGGCGCCGTTAATTTCGAAACCACAACTTACAGCGCGGAGGATAATCACGAAGTAGACATGAATGAGGCCATATCCCAAATTGCAATTCCCGCCATCGGTCTCGCTCTATTCTATATTCTAATCGTCGTACTCGGCAACCGTCTGACTGCCGCCATGGTGGAAGAAAAAGAAAATCGCATTAGCGAATTAATCCTCACCAGCATCAAACCAGTCAATTTAATTGTTGGCAAAATCATCTCATTAATGATTCTAGGCATCATTCAACTAACCGTTCTCATTATTCCACTCATTGTTGCATATTTCGTCGCACGCAATTACAACGCCATCCCATTCAACCTAACCTTAAAATTCGACGGCGTTCTCATTGCTCAGTACGCATCATTACTACTATTCTCCTATTTTCTTTTTACTTCACTCTGCGTCGTAATTGGCACGATGACATCGAGCGCCAAAGACGCCAACTCGTTCATGTCAGTAATCATTATTCTCACGATCCTACCAATCTTCTTTATAAGCTCATTTACCAATCACGAACCGCAAGCTTTCACGTATTTTCTATCCTATTTTCCGCCAAGCGCTCCGCTTGCATTAATGTTGCGCGGCGTTTTTAATACTCTACCAACATGGGAATTATTGCTAGGTCTAGTGGATATTATTATATTTGGCATTTTATCCAGCCGTCTTGCCACTTATATCTTTTGCCGAAACGCCATTGCGGCTGGACCAAAAATCGACTTCAGAAAACTATTCGGGAGCCCACGCAACACATGGAAAAAATAAGTATCCTCATTGGAAAAGGTGTTCAAAAAATCACCCATTTACGCGGCGGGGGCGGCTCTGCATTGCCAGGTCTGGTCGTCGAGCGTATTAATCCGAATTTTATAAAGAGAATCCTATCTAGACTTCCATACGGAGTAGTCGTCATATCTGGCACCAATGGCAAGACCACTACTACCAAAATCGTCAGCGAGCTGCTTCAGAAACAAGGTCTCAAGGTTTTCACTAATAATACTGGCAGCAACTTTGTGCGAGGCGTCATCTCAGCGATTTTGCAAAATATCAAGCTAAACGGCAAATTTGATTTCGACATTGCCGTATTGGAACTAGACGAAGCTCACGCCGTAAAATTTACCGAAGTCGCACCAATCGACTACGCCTTACTGCTCAACGTACAACGCGACCAACTTGATCGTTTTGGCGAAATTGACCACACGGCCGAGTTGCTACAAAAAGTCGCCACTGCTACTAGAAAAACCGTTATCCTAAATCGCGAAGACCCACGCGTTAGCAAAATTAAAGCTGAACACGTCGAATACTTTGGCCTATCTAACCAACTCATTAAGAAGTTCCCATCCGACGACGACCTGATTAGTAAGAAACAAACCAAAAGCTCCAACCAAACCGCAAAAGTTATATTCCAAGACCTCAAAGACAATCGCGCCACATATATTGCAGGCACAAAAAACTACACAGTCAATCTAAAATTAAAAGGCGCATACAACGCTTTTAACGTTGCAGGCGCAATCGCATTATGTCACTGCATCCTACCAGACGTAAAAATCAAAAAATTCTTTGACCATACCGCAAATATCGAGTCCGCTTTTGGGCGCGGCGAAAGCTTCACAATTAACGGCTCAGAAATCGAACTTCTGCTCGTCAAAAATCCATCTGCATTTCAACTTAGTATCGCCTCATTCGCAGACAACGACTGCGACTACATGATTGCAATCAATGATAAAATCGCCGATGGTCGCGATGTCTCGTGGCTATGGAACGTCAATTTTTCGCAGCTCCCAAAAATTAAAGTAGTATCTGGTATTCGCGCCTACGACATGGCGCTACGACTCAAATATGACAATATTTCAGTCGATAATATCATCGAAGATTTACCAACAGCAATGCAAAAATTCACCTCCAGCAGCAAAAAACACAAACGTATTTTTGCCACCTACACTGCCATGCTAGAAATACGCAAAATAATCTCCGGAAAGAGCATCTTATGACAATCAAAATCCTCCATCTTTACCCAAAAGAAATGAATTTATATGGCGACCACGGCAACGTACTCGCCATCAAGCGCCGTTGCGAATGGCGCAATATCAATGTTGAAGTAATCAACTATGAACCGGGCGACGCGATTCCGAAGGATATCGATATTATTTTTGGTGGCGGCGGACAAGATTCTGGACAAATCAAAATCGCAGAAGATTTACGTAAGATCGGCCCAAAACTCAAGAATATGATCGAGGACGAAGTTCTATGTTTAGTTATTTGCGGCATTTATCAACTATTTGGTAAATACTACCGCATCGCCGACGGCACTAAAATCGTAGGCGCAAACATTCTAGATATCGTCACCAACGCCGGCCCGGAGCGTCTGATCGGTAACGTAGTCATCAATAGTTACGGCTTCGGCGAAATAGTCGGCTACGAGAATCATTCCGGATTAACCTCAATTGGGCCAAACGCCAAACCATTTGGGGAAGTGACATCCGGCGCCGGCAATAATGGCAAAGACGGAACCGAAGGCTGTCATTACAAAAACTGCATTGGCACTTATCTCCATGGACCAATTTTACCCAAAAACCCAAAATTAACCGACTTCTTCATCAAAAAAGCAATACAGCGCAAAAGCAACACAGAAGTTACACTCATGAAGCTAGACGACGAAATCGAAACCAAAGCACACACCAGCGCCGCCTTGCGACCACGCTAGTATTATTATTTGCTTACCTTCATCGTCGCCGGAATTGCCGACCAGCGCAAGCGCTGTGCTACTGAGTTTTGCTCAGATTGACTAGATAGGCGCGTAATACAGTCACCAGCCGACGTTGTAGCATGAAAATCGTATTTCCAAGTAACCGAAATCTTCGGTAACTTAGCATTCTTGATGTTGCCAAAACAAGTCTTTTTATCTTTCAGGCAATTTTTACCTAATTTATTCCACTCATCAAAGTCAACATCCTTAGTCTCCACCTTCGCATTCGCCTCGATTGCGGCTGAACGCGAATATTCTACTCCTTCATATTGGTCAAACATAAAGTTGCCCATCGAATATACGATTAGCTTATTTTTGTAGGCTTCCGCATCTTGCACCCAATGCGGATGATCAGCAATTACCGCATCTACGCCCACATCTATCATTTGACGATAAAGATTCTGACGCAACTGATCATGCGACGGCTGATACTCTGCACCCATATGCGGCATCGCAATCGTTGGCACATAAGTGGCGTAAGTCTTCATATTATCAATATAGTCCTGACCAGGAATTCCAAATACGCCATGTGCACTACAAAAGCCAAAAGGCATCTGAATCTTATTAGTTTTACCATTATCGTATGTGACATTTAGCGGCAAAACTATAATCCCGCAATTCGTCGCCTCTTTCGTATCGCGCTCTAACTCACTTTCGACCGCCCCAGTGTATTTCGGTGTGCCAAAATACTGGATTCCCGCATCGCCTAAATGCTTGCGCGTCTCGGTTAAACCCGTACCGCCGTTCTGATTGTCCGTATGATTATTGCCCAGCAAAAAAGCCGTAAAATACTTTTTTGCTTCGACTAAATAATCCGGATCGCAGTTAAATTTAAAAATAGAATACTCTTCTGAATAATTATGCGCATTTCCATCTTTTTGGACAAGCGGACACTCCAAACCGCCAATCCAAGCATCGTAATCCTCACGGCGTAGAGTGCTAATTTTCGAAAATGGATATTTCACACCTAGCTTAGAAGCGCGCGCCAATTGATTCGTGCGACGCCCCCAGAAGGTTGTTCCAGCATACATAATCTTCATTTTAGCCTCAGTCGCAACCGGGTCTGGTACGGGATCCTTTTTCGATTCTTCTTGAGCAACACTTGTACCGACTTCGTCGTTTTCTTTTTGATTCGTCTGCCAGAGCAATAAACAAGTACCAACCGCAACACTCGCCCCCAAACAAACCAACAATAATATACCCCCAAGTTTCTTTCCCATACCTCTCATGGCTCAATTATACACTTTTTTTAAAAAATATATGATAATGTAGAGATAGCGTAAGCAAAATAAACATGATTTTTCAATACATATTTTTACTTTTAGTCGCCCTAATTACATTAGTAAAAGCTAGTGACATTTTCGTTGATGCCGCCAGTTCACTCGCAACCCACCTACGTGTACCAAAAATGATTATTGCTCTCACGGTCGCAGCATTTGGCACTTGCGCCCCAGAATTAGCGATTTCATTCAAATCAATGGCTACATCTAATTACGACATGACACTCGCTAACGTTATTGGCTCTTGCGTTGTAAACATACTTTTAGTAGTCGGCATCGCCTCAATCGTAGCGCCAATCAAAGTAAAAGAGCAGACCGTCAAAAAAGAGTTGCCCTTGCTTGCCGTTGTTACGGGCGCATTTTTTATCGCACTCAACGATACACTATTTGGGCGGCCAGCCAATGGATTATCCTATTACGACGCCATCATCTTCATTATTTTATTTGCCGTATTTTTAGCCTATTTGTTCATAACCGTCCATTTTGACAAAAACCAAAAGCATCGCAATAACCGCCGACTTCATTCAAAGTATACTTTGGGCCGTTCAATTTTATATATTATTATTACTTTAATTTTAATTGCTCTCGCTAGTGACCTCGCCGTCGACAACGCCGTGGCGCTTGCGCAGGAATTACGCATCAGCCAAAAAGTCATCGCTATGACAATCGTAGTTATTGGTACTTCTTTGCCTGAACTCGTTATGACGGTCAGCGCATCTAGAAAAGGCGAACACGACCTCGCGATTGGCAATATTATTGGCACAAATATCTTCAATATCTGCATTGTCCTCGGCCTACCAACGCTCATCTTCGGCGGTTTCACTTCGAATGCTTTCAATACCATCGATACGCTCGTTGTGCTCGCGGCCGCCGTTTTATATTACTTATGTGGACGCAGTGACAAAAAACTGACGCGTATTGAAGGTATTATTATGGTTATGATTTTTGCAGCCTACTACACATATGTATTAACAAACTAATCGTCATTGTGTCATTTTTTTATTTAAAAATATAAAACTACATGTAGCTTATGCTATAATCTTATTAAATGGAGGAAAAGAAAAAAGGGTCAAGGAGGATTAGATACTTGTCTAAAACCCCTAACATCAAAAGTTCAAACGACGAACCTCTTATTTTGGGAGACCGCGAACCTGACACTCTAACCCCTACCGCAAACGAAATTCAAGCCAAAGAAGCGAACCTTGAGTTTCGTTCTGAAGATATCAAACAAAAAGACGACAGCAAACTATTCGTCAAAGTCGAAGGCGCCGATCGTATCGCGCGCGAAAAAGAACGCGCCGCCAAGAAAAAAGATGACGAACTCATTAAACGTCTCCAGACCGCCGCAAATAAACGCAAGAAAGAGAACAGGGCAGCTAAGCGCAAAGCCTCCAAATTAGCAAGAGATTACAAGCTCAAAGAAATCTGGACGCAAGTTGTACGCTTTCGTATTTTAATCATGTTCGTAATCTCCCTAACTATCCTAATTCCTACAGCACTAGTAATTGTTCATAATATCCAAAAAGTCGTAGAGCAACAAAGAGTCGTAAACGAGCGCACCGCCCAAGAAAAGCTCATCAAAGACAACTATACCGACATGCTCAAGATATATACGCAGCTAGCCGGAACAGAAAAAACCAAAGAAGAAGTGAATGCCATTGTCGAAGCGTTCGAGGGCGATATCGCCGCCTATTATCTTGATAAAACCGGCGGTATGATTGTGCACAAAGATGGTGGCCTCGATCTAATTCGCTTTAGTATTAAAACGTCGAAGAAACAAAACATTATCTATAATTTTCATTTCAACGATAGTATTGGCGACGAACAAATTGACATCTACGGCAGCGAAAAGAGTTACCACTATTTCTATAAAGGCAATGATCAGATTTATGACAACATAAACGACGCCATAAAAAACTACATATTAGAAACTAGTAAATAACTAAAAGGAATGAAAAAAGATGAGATTACACCAAAAGCATAAAGCCATAACCATCCTCGTAGTCATTCTACTTGCTTTCTTTATCGCATTCGACCCTAAACCCGCATTCGCAGCCGCATATCCAGTTTTTAGGGTAATGCACGATACGGACGAATGGCACGCTAGCGCCATGGGGCATAATACTGACATTATCATCGATAAGTCAAAAATCGGCTTCGCCTATGATAGCCAAAATAAAAAAATCAAAAACCCCGATGCGACAATTACTCTATCAGACACTAGTAAATTCGAAATCAAGCCAATGATAGATGGCTACGTCGTAAACCGAGGCAGGCTAAACGATGAGACTAAGAACAATTGCGCCTCTATAAGATGGAAAGGACCATCTGGTAGCGGGGTGCCCGCTAAAACATCGACCGGCACAGACGTCCATGAACCAAAGGGCACTATTACGCTCAGATTTAAAGGTGCCGCTATTGATATTACCGAAAAACAATCATACGATGTCGTTATAACCATAAGAAATATGGAGTTCAAGGTTACCACAGATCAAAGTCATGGCGTCCCGACCATTTCGAGCTGCTACAACCCAAGCGGTAACAATGTTTGGATTCTACTCAGCGCATTCAACTATACAAAAGAAAACGCGAAAGGCGACATGGTTTCCGTAAGTGGCGGCTACGTTGGAGCAAAATATCGCGTCGATATAAAGCTCGTAAAAACCGGTACGAGCAATACGGTAATTAGCGCCTCAAAGAAAATGGCCTGGTTCTTTGGCGATATAGACATTAGGGATGTTTTCGATTCTACGGATACCGCAAGATATGCCTACATCGACGAAGACAATAAGACCCACGAATGGGCAGAGCATCTTTCATTAATTAATAATAATTATAGCCTAGACCCCAATAACGCCAACTATACAAATAACAATTTCTACGATGCTTACGTCTCAAAGAACACCCAACTCGGCATAGTAGACAAGATAGAGGGCAGTACACATAACCTTCTCTTCTACCATAAATTTAAGAAAAACGGGTACGACAATAGCAACGACCATCGCACAGACGTCATTGCTCGCGCCAACCCGGCACACTTTAGCTTCGCATGGCGAGGAAGCGGCTGCGGCACCAGCATTAATGGCGTCCCCGGCACAATGTATACTGGCAATTCTTTCATATATAAAGGAAATAAGGTTGATATAGCTAACAAAATAACCGACAACAACGATGCTACGAATAGTCAAACCGTCAAGGTAAGTGCAAATAGCCAGGATATTACATTCAGGCATTCAATTAGTCGCAACAGCCAGGGTCCAACAACAGACAACGAAAGCTTTTATGTAAAAGCAGGTAGCGGAAGCGGATCTGGCACAGGAACAGCAACTTCGCCAATTACATATAGCGCTCCCAAAAACGACAAGCATCTTTTTACCGAAACCGTTACCACAAATCTAAAACCTGGCGAAGAAAAAATATTACAGCAAACTCTCTATTATCAAATATCGAGCATTAACGACGCAATGATGAATTATGTCAATATGCACTGTAGACTCTACGGAGAAAGCGACAGTAAAGGATTCAACGGCACAGCGTGCGTAAAGCTGCAACGCCCAGTTGCCAAGTTTAAAGGCAATGTAGACGGAAGAATCATCGCTGACGGTGGCGACACTTACCTCGCGCCAAATTCTGACACGGCTGGCACCGAAATTACCGAAGGAAATGGCAACTTCAAAATCCGCTTCACGGGCAGTATCACTCGTAATAATAAAAGCGGCACTAATGCTGACGAAGCTGGCGGAACTGCGAGCACTAAGTGGAATATCATCCAAACAGTTGATGGCTCAAACAACTCATCTTCAAGAGCCCCATCCTCTGGCAATAATAATACGTCGGCTCTCGAAAACAACAAAACAGACGATATTATTACAGAGAGTTATAGTGACGACAAATATAATAATGGCTACATCTATACCGGACAGCTAAAATACGGAGAAACTCGCGAAATTTGCGCTGTCCTATCATACGATTCAATCGTAGATGCCAAAAATGGCAACACATCTGCTTCGACTCAAAAGTGCATCAAGGTTTGGCGCCAAAACAAGAAATGTACAATTGACGCAAACTTTGAATTTGGTGTCAAAAACGGGCGCAATATTGGTCGTATCGGCGTTATAAATAGCTCTACATCGAAATCTTCCTATACTGCCTCCGCGCCAGGATCTTTTAAACAGACGGCAACCAAACAATTCTCAGCAGAAACATCAATTTTCGCAAGACCAGGAGATTCAATTCGCTTCGTGCATGAAGCCTGCGCGGGTGGCGCTTATGCCGTAAATAACTCCGATTTAAACAATACTACCTACAGAAGCTATTACACCTCAAAAGGCTACCGTGACGACAAGCTAGATAGTCGCTATCTCTTTGGCGATATTATCCCCGACAAAGAAACTAATCCCGACCCATTACTCTATAAGAATGTAAAAAGCTGGAGCAGCTCTACGGCAACCGAGGGGCACTTTATGTCCGGCAAAAAGAATGAAGATAACGAATTTCGATATTATTCACCATCAGATAGCGAATCGGACACCTACTCCCGTGACGTCTATAATAGTTCCACCTACTCATGTAATATTAATAGAGATTTAGACATCAATGATAGCAGCTTCGTTCGATCACATTATCAAATACCAGGACGATTCTTAGATGCCTCTAGTGACAGAAATTGTCACGCCTATACAAAAACAAGCTCCACTAACGATGTCGGACATTCAATCGTCCAAAGTCTTTTCTGGAATGAAATGCAAATCATTAATGGAAAAGCAAGCTACACTACTACTAATGATAAAACCTACACCGCTACTGCCACGGTTAAGATACCATATAATTACAATCTTCAACCAGCCATTTCTTCCAACACCGACACAAATATTATCTATCTTGGCAATAATGTAAAATTCGATGTCGATATCTACACTACTCCGCGCAAAAATATCAGTTTCGGCTCCGACTCTAATCAGAACACTTATGCTACAATTACTAAGCCAACCGATGTCACCGTTAACTACTACTTTATTAAAAACGGAGTAAAGCAAGACGAGTTCCCTGCAAAAAACGGGAGCAATAAGCTAAGTCAAACCGATGTTGTTTTCAATAGTAAAGGACAGCTA
>JAEEGL013615398.1_pt1 | contig 10536 bp, 10 predicted proteins | sample 9134231 | NCBI WGS metagenome assembly JAEEGL01 (sample SAMN16246548, study PRJNA631951) | gut metagenome | biome: gut microbiome; feature: rumen; material: fiber-attached | host: Bos | place: Iran: Karaj | collected 2018-10
CACCGCAAGCTCAAGCCCACCGGCAGCGAGCGCGTCGTCTGGGGCGACGCCGACCGCGGCTTTTTCCCCATGGCCGAAACGCCCTGGGGGCCCGTGGCGAGCCTGATCTGCTGGGAGAGCTATATGCCGCTCGCGCGCGTCGCGCTCTACCAGAAGGGGCTCACGATCTATCTCTCTCCCAACACGAACGACAACCCCGAGTGGCAGGACACAATCCGCCACATCGCCATCGAGGGCAAGTGCTTTTTCGTCAACGCGGACATGCTCATCACAAAGGAGAGCTATCCGAAGGATCTTCAAACCTGGGAGCGCGACGTCTCGATCCTGCCGGAGCGGATCTGCCGCGGCGGCAGCTGCATCGTCGACCCCTACGGGCATTATCTCACCGAGCCGGTCTGGGACGACGAGGCGATCATCCTCGCCGATCTCGACATGACGCAGGTCTATGCCAGCCGCATGGAGCACGATCCCTGCGGCCATTATTCCCGCCCGGACGTGCTCGAGCTGCGTGTGAAGGAAGAATGATCATGACACTGGAAGACAATGTCTAAAACAGTGGACTTTTGTTGTTAATCATGATAAAATTAATCGGTTATGTTAAAAAAATGGAGGAATCGTTTTGAACAATAAACGAAACCGCAGCTACGAGTATGAGCTGGATCTTGCCGGGCTGCTGAATGCGATTGTCAGGCGCTGGTGGCTGGTCTTGCTCGCGGCAATTTGCGGGGCGCTGCTCATGCTTGTTTACACACGCGTGCTGGTCACGCCGCTCTATCAGTCCAGCGTGTCCTTCTATGTCAACAACGGCCAGCGTTCCGAGGAAAAGATCAGCAACGCGGATATCACGGCCTCGCAAAACCTGGTGGATACCTATATTGTCATCCTGAAGTACGGCACCACGCTCGACGAGGTGATCGAAGACGCGGGCCTGAACGATTCCTCTGCGCAGCTTGCCGATAAGATCGACTGCAAGGCAATCAACGGCACTGAGGTGTTCCAGGTCACGGTTACCGACCCGTCCCCGGAAGCGGCGGCGAAGATCGCAAAATCAATCTCGAAGGTGCTCCCCGATAAGGTGGCGGAAGTCATCGAGGGCAGCAGCGTTAAAATTGTCCGTGAGGCAAACGTCCCGGTCAGCCCGTTTTCTCCCAATGTGAAGAAGAACGTGCTGGCAGGCGCAGTTGCGGGATTCCTTCTTGCCAGCCTCTATGCGGCGCTCCGCTTTATTCTGGACGATCGGATCAGAGACGCCGCGCGGATGCTGAAGGAGCAGTATTCCTATCCGGTGCTCGCGGTGATCCCGGATCTGACGGCCAGCTCCAAAGGATACTACTATCATTCTCGGGAGAAAGGCAACTGATGGCGATGTTCGGAAAGAGAAAAGTGAAAAAAAGACAGAATAGCCCTCAGGTCGGAGCCGACGATCTGATCGGAAAGAATTTGAATTTCGGCGCGACGGAGGCCTATAAGCTTCTGCGTACGAACCTGTTCTTCTGCCTCCCGCCCACCGAGGAATCGAAATGCCCCGTCGTCGGCGTCACGAGCTCGGTGCAGGGCGAGGGCAAGAGCACGACGTCCATCAATCTGGCGTATATGCTCGCGGAGGATGGAAAGCGCGTTTGCCTCATCGAGGGCGACATGCGCGCGCCGACGCTGCGGAGAAGATTGAAAATCAATAATTCGGTCGGCCTTTCCCATGTCCTTGCAGGGCTGGAGACCGTTCAGCCGGCGATCAGCGCCGCCTCCATTCAGGAGAATCTCCGCGTCATCACGGCCGGCGAGATGCCGCCTAACCCCGCAGAGCTTCTGGGCTCTGAGCGGATGGTGCGCCTGATCGGACTGCTGAGGAAAGCGTTTGACTATATCGTTGTGGATCTTCCTCCGATCACGGTCGTGGCGGATGCGCTGGCGGTTTCCGGCGCGCTGGACGGCATGGTGGTCGTGGTGGAAGACGGCGTCTGCACCAAGCGCGAGCTGACCGACGCCATGCAGCGCCTGGACGTGATCAGCGAAAAGATTCTCGGCTTCGTCGTCACGCACGCGGAAACGGCTGGCGGGCGGTACGGCAGATATGGTAAGAAAGGCTATGGTTATGGGTACGGATATGGTCGGAGTCAGGGAGAGAAAGGAAATGCCTGATGTACCAAAGGTTTTGGAAAAGAGCGCTGGATATTCTCCTCTCCGGGATCGGGCTAATTGTTTTTGCGATTCCGATGGGAATTGTCGCTCTGATAATCAAGCGTGAAGATCCTGGCCCTGCCATGTTTCGGCAAAAGCGCTTCGGCGCCGGAAAAAAGCTGTTCACGCTGTATAAATTTCGCTCCATGAAGCTGTCTGCGCCAAAGGATGTTCCGACGCATCTGTTTGTGAATCCGGAGCAGTATTATCTTCGCTGCGGTAGGACGATCCGGAAGTACTCCATCGACGAGCTGCCGCAGCTGCTGAATATCCTCAAGGGGGATATGAGCGTAATCGGCCCCCGTCCTGCGCTCTGGAATCAGGACGATTTGATCGCCGAGCGTGATCTTTACGGCGCGAATGATGTGAAGCCCGGTCTGACCGGCTGGGCGCAGATCAATGGCCGGGACGAGCTGGAGATCCCGATCAAGGCCAAATTTGACGGAGAATATGTGCGCAATCTGAGCTTCGCGTTTGACTGCAAATGCTTTTTCGGCACGATCGGAAAGGTACTGCGCGGCGACGGCGTGATGTACGCCGAAAAGGGAAAGGAAGACCAGGAGGCTACAGGAGGTCGGCAATGAACATTCTGGTGATCTGCCAGTATTACTATCCTGAGCCGTTTCGGATTCACGATTTGTGTGAGGAGCTTGTTCTTCGCGGACACGCCGTCACGGTGGTTACGGGAGAACCGAACTATCCGGACGGCGATATTTATCAGGGCTACGAGAATCATCAGCATGCCGACGAGACGCTCCGCGGCGTGCGGGTGCATCGATGCCCGATCATCCCCAGAAAGCACGGAGCAGTACGCCGATTTTTGAATTATTACAGCTATCCCGCGGCGTCAAGCCGGTATGTGGATCAGCTGCCGGGAGACTATGACGTTGTGCTGGTTTATCAGCTCTCTCCGGTCATGATGGCGCGCGCGGGCATCGAATACAGCAAAAAGCACGGGGTTCCGGTGGTGATGTACTGTATGGATCTCTGGCCGGAAAGCCTGATTGCAGGCGGAATTGACCGCCAATCTGCCGTGTACCGCCACTATTATTCTGTCTCCCGAAAAATTTACCGGGAGATGGATCGAATTCTGATTTCGAGCCGGCATTTCAAAGCACACTTTGAGACCGAGTTTGAGATTGACAGCGACAAAATCCAGTACCTTCCGCAATATGCAGAAGGCGTTTTTGCGTGTCTGGAGCCAAAGAAATGGGACGGCACGTGTTACCTTGTTTTCGCCGGGAATATCGGTACGGCACAGAGTCTGGATACTGTCTTGGAAGCGGCGGAGCTTTTGAAAGATGAGCCGGTTCGCTTTTCCATCGTCGGCAGCGGCTCCGAGCTCTCGCGGCTCAAGGAGACGGCTGTGCAGAAACAATTAACCAATCTGACATTTTACGGTCGGCGTCCTCTGGAGGAAATGCCTGCGTTTTATCGCGAGGCGGACGCCATGCTGGTCACGCTGCATGCCGATCCGGTGCTCAGCATCACGCTGCCCGGAAAAGTGCAGTCCTATATGGCGGTCGGCAAGCCGATCATCGGCGCGGCCGACGGAGAGACCGCCGACGTCATCGAGGATGCGGGCTGCGGCTTCTGCTCCGGCGCAGAGGACGGCGCAGCGCTGGCGGAGAACATTCTCCGGTTTATGCAGCATCCGGAGAAAGAGACGCTCGGCAAAAATGCCAGAGCATATTATGAAGCCCACTTCCGCCGCGAGAAGTTCATGGATGAGCTGGAGAAGTGCTTGGAAGGAGTGCGTAAAGAGACTGTTTCAGACGGAGGCATTCTTTCATGAAGAGAGTGATTACCTATGGCACATTTGATCTTTTGCATTACGGACATATCAATCTACTGAGACGAGCAAAGCAATTCGGAGATTATCTGATTGTTGCACTCTCTACAGATGAATTCAATTGGAATGAGAAGAAAAAAGAATGTTACTTCTCCTATGAACAACGCAGGCAGCTCTTGGAGTCAATACGCTACGTTGATTTGGTTATTCCGGAAGAGAGCTGGGAGCAGAAGAGAAGCGACATCAGGAAATACAATATTGACACATTTGTGATTGGAAATGATTGGGAGGGGAAATTTGACTTTCTGAAAGATTTGTGTGAGGTTGTGTATCTTCCTCGAACTCCTGAAATTTCCACAACGAGAATCAAGAAAGAACTCCACGATAAATAATAGGGCAGTGAAATAACATTTGGATGTGTGTGGAATGAAAATCATGTTGATTTCCCCTTTACCTCCTCCTTCGGGCGGAATCGCGAGCTGGACGACACGGTTTCTTGCTTGGTCCAAGGGGAAACTGGACGTCCTCGTTGTCAATACTGCACTCATTGGGACGCGTGCTGCGAAAGCCGGCGCTCGGATGAAAGTGTGCGAAGAATTATCTCGTTCGTTTAGAATTGTCAGAGTAACTGCAGCAAAGCTAAGAGAAAAACCGGATATTGTGCACCTGAACACAAGTTGCTCAAAGGTCGGTATCATGCGGGACTGGCTCTGCGTTCGAATGGCAAATATGCGTGGCGTTCCTGTGATTGTGCATTGCCATTGTAATATTGAAGACCAACTCGGAAGTGGAAAGTTGGCCATTTCTTTTTTTAGAAACATGGTGAAACTATCCTCTGCGGTTCTGGTACTGAATGATCGCTCAAAATGCTTTGTTCAGCGCTTTGGTTCAAATCGAGTACGTATCTGTCCCAACTTCGTTCTTGAGGAACAAATTGCGGCCTCTCATGTGATACGCGATACGTTGGAGACATTTCTCTATGTGGGAGACGTTCGCTTTGCTAAGGGATCTGACGATATTTATCAATTGGCAGATCAGTTTCCAGAGAAGCGGTTCGTGCTTGCTGGTTCTGTGGCAGAAGAAATGAAGGCAGTGAAAAAACCGAAGAATGTGACTCTGCTTGGGCGGCTGGAAGCTTCGGATGTGTGCAAATGGATGGACCAGGCGGACGTGTTTCTTTTTCCCTCGCTCACTGAGGGCTTTTCCAATGCTCTTTTGGAGGCGATGGCACGAGGTCTGCCGGTTCTTGCAACGGATGTTGGTGCAAATATGGATATGATCGAAAAGCGGGGCGGCGAGATTGTTGCTGTTCATGATATGGCCGCTATGAAAGCAGCTGTTATACGCATGGAGAGCCGCAGCCTGAGAGCGCAGATGTCTGCTTGGAATATCAGGAAGACGGCAGAGTGCTATACACAGAATGTTGTCATCTGCAGATTGCTGGACGACTACCACGCAGCACTCTAGCGCTGCAATATGGCGGGTCAAATAACAAGTGCTGCTGTCATGGGTGAGAGAATACAGATATGTTGAAAGTTGTTTTATGCGTCCCGAGTCTCGGTGTTGGCGGGGCAGAAAAGTTTGCTGTTGATCTGGCGCGGAGCCTGGATCGGACAAAATACGATGTCATTGTTGCCGAGACCAGAATTCGGGTGGAGAGCATCCACAGAAAAACGCTCGAGGAACATCAGATTCGGATCGCAGATCTAACAGGGCGCTCTTATATCGCTATGATGAAGAAACAGCTTGCATTTCTGAAGCGGGAGAGACCGGATGTGGTGCATGCGAATACCGGTTCTGTTCTGCATATGATGGTTAGTTGCTGGCTGTGCAAAGTGCCTCGGAGAATTTATACTGTCCACAATGAGGCAAAATTGTTGTACGGAAAAAACAAGTTGAAAAAGCTTGCCTATCAGATGGCATTCTCTTTTTTTCGGTTTGTGCCAGTTGCTATTTGTCTCACAGTCAAGGAGACATTGGTTCAAACACTGCGATTGAAAGCAGAACGAATCCCTGTTGTCAAGAACGGAGTTGACACAGACCGGTTTTTCGTCCCGCAGGAGAAGACCTGCTCCGATTATTTTCGTGTGATCTCAGTCGGTTCACTGTACTGGATCAAAAATCAGGAAATGATGATCCGGACGATTTCCCGTCTAAGAAAAAAAGGAAAACGAATTCGTTTGACGTTACTAGGAGAGGGAGAGGATCGGGCAAAACTAGAAGCACTCGTGCGTGAACTGGGTGTGAAGGATGATGTTTCTATGCCCGGAATCCAAAAAGATGTGGAGCGATGGCTGCAGGAATCCGACCTCTATATTTCAGCGTCGAAGACGGAGGGGCTTCCCTTGTCTATATTGGAGGCCATGGCTTGCGGATTGCCTGTTATAGCCACTGCAGCGGGCGGTGTAAAGGATATCGTTCGCGATGGAGTGTGCGGAAGACTGGTTGAAACTGATGATGAGTCTGCATTTGAACAAGCAATTCTCGATCTGTATGAAAACGAGGCGCTGAGACAGCGCGCCTCTCTTGCTTCCCGACGGATTGCAGAGGCATGGAGCCTTCGCGCCTGTGCCGAGGGATATTCACAGATGTATAAAGGAAAATGAGATATGCTGGATCGGAAACGGTTTTTTCTATTTCTCATATTTGACGCATTCTTTTGGTTTGCAGCTGCTGCGTTGTTTCATGCATGGCAGTATTCTGGCGGGATTATTATCTGCATTGTGTTTGTGCTTTGGTTTTTGCTCCAGAAGACGATTGAGGAGCGGTTTGTGGTGCTGCTCTCAGGACTTCCGTTTCAGGCAATTACCAAAATCAGCTCAGGCCTTCCATCGGTGGCGGTTGTACTCTATCTGTTATTTGTGATTTTCTATCTAAGAGAACAAGGCTTTGTTGCCAAGCGAAGAAATGTGCTCTCGTTGCTCGTACTCGTTTTCCTGAACCTGATTGGATTATTGTGCTATCAGGCATCTTTGAGCAAGATGTTCTCTGGCTTATTGATGGTAATATTTTCCACGTGCGCGATTGGGATGTTTTCCAGGACGGAGAACCCGATCAATCTTTTCGAACAAGCCTTCTGGACGTTAGTCGTGTCCACGTTTATAGATATTTACAGTGTTTCTGTGTTTCCACGCTTACCATATTTGATTGAGCTTAGAAAACAGCAGATGCTTGACAGGCTCGGAAGATTCTGCGCTCTGAACGGAGATCCCAATTATTTTGGGCAACTGCTTCTGGTGGTAATTGGCTTTTTAATAGCCATGTGTATCTTGCGCGCACGTAAGCGAAAATATCGGAGCAGTCTGCTTTGCGCTGTCGGTGCTGTTCTGCTCTCGGTAAACGGAATGAGAGCCATCTCAAAAGGATTTGTCATTGGCCTTGCGTTCCTTCTGATAATGACTATCTGGTTCCTGATGATGGAAAATCGGTCTGCTCATCAGAAGCTTTACTGGTTTTTTGCTTTCCTTGCACTCGGGCTTGGCGTGTCGATTGTGCTTGGAAGAGGTGTTGTAATGCCGCTCTTCGCGAAAAGAACGGAGGCCGACCTGTTTACCGGGCGGTTAGACATTTGGAGGAGCTATCTCAAACTGTTCTCGGATCGCCCCGAGATCATCTTCTGGGGTTCTGGCTTTTTTAATACGCATCCGTTCATGAATGTTTCGATGGGGGTTACCAAGGCTGCGCACAATCTTTTTATTGAGGTTCTGGGCGATATGGGACTCATCGGCATCATTGCGGTCGGCTTTCTCTGGTCCGGTGCAGTATCCAAATGGAAAATGCTCACCCAGTCAGTAACAAGCCTGTTTTTCTGGGGATTTCTGCTCACGTCTCTGACACTGTCAGCCAGTGCGAATGATTTGATCTTTTTTGTGGTTCCGCTGTTTTCGGCACTGATGAGCTCTTCTGAGTATCTTGAATACATGAACCGCCTCGGCGCGGAAAATGAAGCTGAAAGACTGGAAATCGGATGGGAGAAGTAGAATTGACACACGAAGAATTTGTGAAGCTGCAGCAGGCGCAGCTGGAGATTATGGATGAAATTCATCGAATCTGCGTGCAGAACAATATTCCGTATTACATGATTGGCGGAACAGCGTTAGGCGCAATTCGGCACGAGGGCTTTATTCCCTGGGATGTCGATATTGATATCGCCATGTACCGAGAGGACTATGACCGCTTTAAGCAGGTGTGCAGCCGAGAGCTGAATGATAAGTATCGATACTGGGATTATCTGAATACACCGGGTTTTATTCGGCCTCATGCGCTTGTCAGCATGAACGGAACATCTCTTTCGACAATCTATGATCAGTTCAATTCACGAGTGATGGACTTTGGGATTTTTGTTGACATTTTCTCGCTGGACAATGCTCCGGATGCGCTCCTAGAGAGGGAGGCACACGGAAAAGCAATCTGGCGCCTGAAATTGATGAAAGAGTATAAGATGGCAACGTGCCATGATGCATCGAAGCTGAAAAAAATCGTCAAAGAGCTGGTCAGATTTCTGATGGTCGGTGTGACGATTGATGGCTTGAATGAAAAGCTGGATCGGGAAATGCGAAAGTACAATGATCGTGAGACCGCATACGCCTGTACTATGGGGGGGAAGTATTCCTATCTGACGGAATGCGTTCCGAAATCATTTCTCGGAACGCCGACTTTGATGCCATTTGAGGGGAGACAATATTTTGCACCGGAGCAATTGGACAAGTATTTGACGCATATCTACGGTGATTATCACAAGCTCCCTCCGGAAGAAGCACGTCAGGAAAGCGCTAATTATTTTCAGCATGTGCGGTTTCCTGAGGATGAAAGTGCAGAAAAAGAGGACGCATAATGATCAGCGTAATTATTCCGGTTTACAATGTGGATTGTTATCTGGGACGCTGCCTTGAAGCAGTTCGAAGGCAGACATTATCGGATTTTGAAGTCATTCTGGTGGATGATGGCTCGGACGATTCCAGCAGTGCAATCTGCGACGCATTCTGTGGAGATCATAGATTTCATGTCATTCACCAAACCCATGCGGGCGTCTCAGCCGCCCGCAATTGCGGTCTGCGCGCTGCGGCAGGTGAGTTTGTGCTCTTTCTCGATGCAGATGATTGGCCGGCAGATAATATGCTGGAAAAGTTGTCGGATGGAATTGGTGAGGCGGATCTTGCCATGTGTTACCACTATCTTGCATATGAAAGGGAGGACGGCGGGTTCTCTTTTCTGGATCCTTGGCGGCCTGAGGTGAATGTATCTCAGACGTTGGACAAGTATTATGATGTTTTTGCGAAGAGTGCGGTTCTGTGGAATAAACTGATCCGCAGGACCGCGATCGGAGCAGTACGCTTTGATGAGACGATGACTTATGGGGAAGATGCAGTTTTTCTCTGTGAGATATTCAATAATATTTCCGCTGTGGTAATTGTTCCGGAGCGTCTATATTATTACTTTCGGAACCGGGGTGGAAACGTTGTTTCCTCAAGGCTTGATGAGCGCTCTTTGGAGTTCCTTTCGAATACCAGAAAGGTGTTTGAACTCTGTGACAAAGAAGGGTATTCCGCAGTGGGAGTACGCCGTATCTGCTCGGTAGTTTCTGAGGTGGAAAAGAAACTGCGACAGACAGATCCAGAGAAACGTGCTTGCTATAAAAAAGCTTGCCGGGAACTGTTGTATTATCCAAGCGCTTTGCAGTTCTGGACTTTTTTGAGAGACCCGCATTTCAGCCTCAGGGAGCGCATTGGCTGCGCACGAATGCGCTGGAGCCCTTTCTATGGGCTGATTCAAATGCTCAAACAACGAATATGAAAGAGGAACGGTGACGGAGAATCACAATTCTCCCACGAAGGCATGTCACAGCAAGAAGCATGAAAATTGAACGAACGAAAAACGCGGCGAGAAATCTGAAATTCGGCGCCATACTCAAAATATACTTGATTCTGGTGCCGTTTCTGATGCGCACCGTTATGCTCCGGGTCATGGGCGTGGAGTATCTCGGCCTCGGCGGTCTGTTTCATTCCATCATGCAGACGCTGAACATCGCGGAGCTCGGCGTCAATTCGGCCATGGTGTTCACCATGTACCGCGCCATCGCGGAGGATGACGGCGTCAAGATCCGCGCGCTCATGAAGCAGTACCGGCGGTATTATCGCCTGATCGGCCTGTTCATCGCCGTCGTCGGCGTCGCGCTGGTGCCGTTCCTGCCCCGGTTGGTCTCCGGCAAGGTCCCGGATGACGTCAGCCTGTATGTCATTTATCTGCTGGAGCTCGGCACCACGGTTTTGACCTATTGGCTCTTTTCCTACAAAAACTGCCTGCTCTCGGCGCACCAGCGTCAGGACGTCTCGAGCAAGATCTGGCTTGCGCTCAGCGTGGTGCAGACCGTGGTCCAGCTGCTGACGCTCTATGTACTGCATAATTACTATGCCTATCTGACCACGGCGCTCGCCGTGCAGATTGCGGTCAACATCGTCACGGCCATTGTTGTGTCCAGAATGTACCCGGAGTATTGGCCGGAGGGCGAGCTGGAAAAGACGGAGCTGTCCAAAATCCACGGGCGCATCCGCGACCTGTTCTTCGCC